>RCUT01001451.1_pt1 | contig 11291 bp, 8 predicted proteins | sample 2166171 | NCBI WGS metagenome assembly RCUT01 (sample SAMN09932757, study PRJNA488358) | compost metagenome | isolation source: compost soil in 4-hydroxybenzoic | place: Germany: Experimental Botanical Garden
ATTATCAATTACCCGTTTTCACCATCCTATTTTTTTCTTTCCGTTGTAAAACGAACCAATTGCTCTAATGATCGGCGTTGTTCGGTATCAGGGAATGTCCTTAAAATTTCAAAAGCCTCTTCCTGATATTTGAACATGGTTTGTTCTGCAAGTTCCAAACCACCGGTTTTATTTACAAACTCAATGATTTCCTGAACCTTTACAGCATCTTCATTATGATTTTTCACCAGATTGATGATATATCTCTTCTGTGTACGGTCACAAGTTTTTAATGCATAAATCAAAGGAAGAGTCACTTTCTTCTCCTTGATATCAATACCACGAGGTTTTCCTACATCATCGTGACCAAAATCAAAAAGATCGTCTTTTATCTGAAAAGCAATTCCGATCTTTTCACCAAAAACACGCATCCTTTCAATATCTTCTACTGATGCATTTGCCGATGCAGCGCCACAAGCACAGCACGAGGCAATTAAGGACGCTGTTTTCTGACGGATCACTTCAAAGTAAAGTTCCTCTTCAATATCCATCTTACGAGCCTTCTCTGCTTGCAATAGCTCTCCTTCGCTCATTTCACGTACTGCATTAGAAACGATTTCGAGTAGATTATAGTCTTTATGTTCAACAGAAAGTAACAGACCTTTTGAAAGCAGGAAATCGCCTACTAAAACAGCAATCTTATTTTTCCAAAGTGCATTGATGGAAAAAAAGCCTCTACGCTCATGCGAGTCATCCACCACATCATCATGAACCAATGTAGCCGTATGTAAAAGCTCTACTAATGCCGCACCACGATGTGTGGCTTCTGTGATCCCTCCGCAAACCTTTGCCGCAAAAAATACGAACATAGGCCTCATCTGCTTGCCTTTACTTTTATAAATGTAATGGGTAATGCGATCAAGCAGAGGCACCGAACTTTGCATTGATTTTTTGAATTTCTCTTCAAACAAATCAATTTCAGCAGCTATAGGTCTTTTAATTTCGTCTAATGTTGGCATTCGCGTGTGATTGCACGAGTGATACGTTTTGTTAACCACTCCTATTCCTTAATTCAGCTACCAAAAAAATGATATTCCGGTTGGCCGAAATATCGTTTGTATACCTGATTCAGTTCAATTTTAAAACTTTCGGGCCAAATATACTCATTAGCCCTCATTATACTAATTTCCCGACAGAAATAATCTATATTAGATTGAGCCTGCTCAGTTTGCTTTTATACTTTTCCACCGGCGACTATAAAATAATCCTCATCCCGCCAATCATTCTAGCTAAAGCCCCTCTCACTCTTTTAAGAAGGCATACTTTTCTTTTACCTCTTTTATTATACTTAACCTAATTCCCATTATTAGCTATTATTGACGATCTATTAACATCCTCCAAAACTCAGCGAAAGGATTACTTTGTCCTTTTCTTGCTTTATTTCAATCGTATTCGACTGCCCCTCACCATAATGATCCAGCTTCAATACATTCGTATCTGTTTCAACGTAACAATAATTCGCCTCATCAACTTCACCGTTTTGTGCCAATACAAATGCCAGCCATAACACATCCATCACGTTTCTTTTAGAAATACTGATTTCGTAAACCTCTCCTCCAGCTCCTTCTTCCAGGTATTGTAATTCGTGTTTTACGGTAACATTATTTACAAAAGCGAAGTTTTCTATATAGGCCTCTTCTCCCTTTTCCTTTGCTGTATTCTTTTTTGATCTTTTTAGTGGCATTCCAAAATAAGAAAATAAAATCCGCTGCATTTTCTCATTGTCGTACATAACAGCACCATCGTCCTTAGCTTGTAATGGTATAGTTTTAAGAGGAGATAAATAAACGTTAGCTACATAAGCAATCGAGTCATTATATTTTACCTTGATCCAATTTCCATTTAGTTCATGATTTTTAATCTCCACGCCCTCTTCTTGTTCACACACCCGTTTAGTGGAGAATAATTTAGCAGAAAACGGCTTGTCTTTAATCACCTCAAGTACTTCCAGCCGAGCTCCATACGGAATTTTCGTAATGATCCTGCCACTTGCCGAAGGCTGATCACGAAGTCGAAGACCATTTTTTTGCCAATTGTATAATGTTGATTGTGCCAAGAGAAGAGTTGCATTAAACAGGAATGCAATAAGAAAGAGTAAAAATCTCATAGTCAAACAGATGTTCTTTTTATAAGTATCGAATAATTGCACCACAAGATTAAACAAATAAAAAGACACTTTACTCTTCAATACCTCAAATAAACGTAACAATAAAAGCGACCGAAACTTAATCCGGCCGCTCATCCAAAAAGACTTCTAACATGTATCAACCTACATGTAAGCTCTTTTGTACCTTTTTTCGATAACTGATATAAAACACGATTGGGAATACAAAAAGGTTGAATATTGTATTGGTAATTAAGCCTCCGATAACCACAATTGCCAAAGGTTTAGAGGCTTCGGAGCCAATGCCTGTACACATAGCGGCAGGTAATAATCCAATAGCGGCCATTAAAGCGGTCATGATAACCGGACGCATCCGCGTCTCCACTCCTTCGCGAAGTGCATCAGCGAACGTCCAGGTTGGATGGTGCTTAAGTTCAACAATATTGTGCTTGAATTTAGTGATCAGAATTACACCATTTTGCACACAAATACCGAACAAGGCAATAAATCCAATACCTGCTGAGATATTAAAATTAATGCCAGTGATCAATAAGGCTAAAATTCCACCCATAATGGCAAATGGCACATTATTCAATACTAGCAAAGAGTCTTTTACATTTCCGAAAAGAACAAAAAGAATAAAGAAAATAACCAGCAAACTAATCGGCACCGCTGTCGACAATTGGTTGGTAGCACGCTGTTGGTTTTCGAAATCACCTGCCCATTCGAGTTTGTAATCCTTTGGCAATTTGATGGCAGCATTCACTTTTTGTTGGGCTTCAGCAATTGTACTTCCCATATCTCTTCCTCTGATCGAAAATTTGATAGCACCATATCGTTTATGCTTATCGCGGTAAATCATACTTGGACCAATTATTTTCTTAATTTCAGCGATTTCACCCAATGGAACTTTAGTGCCTTTTAAAGTCGGAACCCTTAGTGCTGCAATTTCTGCATCATTATTCCGATAATCTTCGGGATAACGTATGCGCAAATCAAACTTGCGCTCACCTTCGTAGATCTTGGAAGCTGCTTTCCCTCCGATGGCCATTTCCACCACTGCATTTGCATCAGCTGCAGTTACTCCATAGAGTGCCATTTTTTGCTGATTAAGCCGGATTTGCAGTTCCGGCTGCCCTAAATTCCGAAGGATTCCCAAGTCTTCGATCCCTTCAACGGTTTTTAAAATGGAGAGCATTTTTTCTTCTTCCTGTTCGATATAATTAAAGTCATCACCAAAAAGCTTAACAACGATAGAACCCTTAACACCTGAAACAGCCTCTTCAACATTATCCATAATAGCCTGAGAAAAGTTCAGGTTGATACCAGGGAACCCTTTCAAGCGATCCTGCATTCGTTCTATCAACTGCTCCTTTGTTTGCTTGCGTTTCCACTCTTTCTGTGGATATATATCTACATGAAACTCAATATTATAGAAACCAGTAGCATCAGTACCATCATTCGGCCGGCCTGTTTGCGAAAGCACTTGTTTCACTTCATCAAACCCCATAAATATTTTCCGCATCTCATTCGAAAGCTTTACTGATTCATCAAGAGAGGTACTCAACGGACCAGTTGCACGAACATAAATAGAACCTTCATTCAGTTCAGGTAAAAATTCCGTTCCCAGGAATTTAAAGGAGAAAACACCAGCAACTAATACCACCATAGAAACAATCAACATCTTTTTCCGCATACGGAAACACCAATCAAAGAATCGCATAAAGTTACTGGTGGTAAATGCCAATACTGGATTATGATGTTCTCTTACGTCTTTTCGAAGCAACACATTAGCCATTGCAGGAACCAAGGTAAACGTAAGCAGCAAGGCACCTAACAATGCAAACCCTAAAGTCCAGGCCAGCGGAGAGAACATTTTGCCCTCTACTTTTTCAAATGTAAAAATTGGAAGAAGACCGGTTATGATGATCAGTTTTGCAAAGAAAATCCCTTTACCGTTTTCTAAACAAGCTCGCTTAATGATGCCCGACTTACTAAGCAGATTAAACTTTTCCATTCCTACCTTTTTCGCCTTATGGTCAAGCGCTACAAATATTCCTTCAACCATGACGACGGCTCCGTCAATGATAATCCCGAAATCGATCGCCCCCATCGAAAGTAGGTTAGCCGACATGCCTTTCAACTTCAAACAAATAAATGCAAACAACAACGCAAGCGGAATGATAACGGAAACAATTAGTGTAGTTCGCCAATCGGCCATGAATAAAAGGACAATGCAAGTCACAAAAATGATCCCTTCGATCATGTTATGAAGCACGGTATGAGTAGCAAAATCAACCAGTGTTTCACGATCGTAAAATGGTTTTATTTTGACATCATCCGGCAAGATATTACTATTCAACTCAGTTATTTTCGCTTTTACAGCTTTAATAACGTTACTCGGGTTTTCTCCCTTGCGCATCACAATAATGCCCTCCACCACATCCGGGTCATTATCTCTTCCCACTTGTCCTAATCGAGGTAAACTTGATTCGGTAACTTCTGCAATATTGTGCACATAGATTGGTGTTCCGTTAATATTATCAACGATGATATTCTTGATTTCATTAATATTATTAAGAATTCCGATGCCCCTAACCACATAAGCCTGTCCACTTTGCTCAATAACATCACCTCCAACATTGATATTACTTTTTGAAACTGCTTCATACAATTCTAAAGGCATAACACCGTATTGCATGGCTCTTGAAGGATCAATGGTAATTTGAAAGGTTTTAACCTCTCCGCCAAAACTGACTATGTCGGCAACACCCGGAACGGCCAATAGTTCACGCTCTACCACCCAGTCCTGAATAGTTTTTAGCTCACGTATTGATTTTTTATTACTGGTGAGTGTATAACGATAGATTTCTCCGGTCGGCCCATAAGGAGGCTGAATACCTGGTTGAATTCCTTCTGGTAAATCAGCATCAGCGATATGATTATTTACCTGAAAACGAGCAAAGGCATAATCAACATCATCCTCAAAGGTTACTTTTACAATGGATAATCCAAATAATGAAGAAGAACGAATACTTGTTTTCTTTTCAGTTGGATTCATTGCTATCTCAATTGGCCGCGTAACGAATTTCTCTACCTCTTCAGCACTTCGCCCCGGCCACTGTGTGATAATCGTAACAGAGGTATTCGTGACATCCGGAAATGCTTCAATACTAATCTTTTTAAAGCTGATATATCCTGCAGCCGCTATTAACAAGGTGATAAAGAACACCATGTATTTGTTTTTTAAAGCAAATGACAGGATCGCTTTTATTAATTTATTCATGAGAATTAATTGAAGATGGATTACTTAAGAGATTCATAAATAAATACTTGCCTTGAGGCAATTAAGTGGTCGCCCGATTTAACACCTGAACGGATATAGGCTTTATTTTCTGTTTTTCGGGCAATTGTAACGGGTTTAATTTTAACTTTTTCTTTTCCCTCGATCACTAAAACATAATATTGATTATTATCGAAAATGAGACATTGAGTATCAATCACAGGCATTGTATCATCACCTACTGAACTGATTTCTACATTAGCAAACATTTCCGGCTTTAGGATCAGATCGGGATTATTGATCTTGACCCTCGCTTTAACCACTTTATTTTCCGGATCGATTGTATTATATACTTTATCGATCTTTCCGGAAAATACTTTATCAGGGTAAGAGAGGGTTGTTATTTTTACATTATCGCCAGCTTTTACTTTTGAAATATCAGACTCATATACATTTACCAAGGCCCACATACTTGACAAATCAGCAATGGCAAACATATTTTCCGCATTATCCGTGCGGACCTGCATATTATTTGTCACCTTTTTCTCGATAACAAACCCAGATATTGGCGATTTAACCATGTAATTAAGATCTCCTTTAGAAGGATTGATATGCAAAACGGCCTTTGATCTTCGGTCCTCCGCTTTGGCTTTTTCGTAGTTAGCCTTAGCTACTTCCAAATCACGTTGCGAAGCCATTCCACTGTTATATAAATCTTCTGTTACTTGCATTTCGCGTAAGGAGGTCTTTAATTCAGCTTCAGAACTAATCGCTTCTTTAGCATAACCGGCAACCTCTGCACTGCGCATGGTAGCAAGCAATTGACCTTTTCCCACCACATCGCCGGAGTGAACGTGAACATCCTGGACCAAACCACTTACCATTGGATAGATTTTTACCATTTTATCCTCGTCCGGCACAATTTTACCGGTTAAGGTTATTTCAGATGTTGAGTTGGATGACTTTACTGTATCAATCAACAAGCTGCTTAGCAATGTATCGGTCACTATAAACTTTTCCTCTTTTATTGCTTTGGGTTGGTCATTCGAACAACCAACAAAAAGAAGTATCATCATTCCTGAACCAATAAGAACAGGATGGAAGCAATTGCGAATCAAATGCATAAACAAAATTTATTATCGGTTAAAGAATGGAGTTGCGGTTAAATAATTAAGCTCTTCAAGGGTATTGAGTAGATCCTCTGTCAAAGAATTGAGTTGAAGGGTATTGACTTTATAGGAGTCGTAAAAATCAAGAAACTCCAGCATGCCTATATTTCGTTTCTGGAAATTTAAGTTCACTTGTTCAATCAGGCCCTTAAAATTCTCTTTAAATGTGGGATCAACAGACTTATGCAATGCTGCTAAACGTAATGCACGCTGATAACTGGCCGACAATTCATTCTTGATCTGATTATCCAGAACTTCAGTTTCAGCTTTTCGTTGAGCAATTCGAGAATGAGCTTGCTTTATAACTCCTTGATTACGATTAAAGAATGGTAATGAGAGACTCACTCCAACTCCATTGTAATTTTTGATATAACTTCCCTGAAGATCATAAGATGCCGAAATAGTAAGATCAGGCACTCCCATTGCCTTTTGCAGCTTCAAGTTGATATTCGCATAATCAATATTGGTTTTGGCTACATTTAAATCGGGTCTGTTAACCAATGCCGAATCCAACAGTGAGGCATATGTAATTTTAGTAACTACGATATCAGTTGCAAACTTTTCATCCTGATCATCGGGCACAATCACAGTAGTTACTCCAACACCTAATAATTGGCGCAACTCAGTCTGCACGTCCTCCAACTCATTCAGTACTTGCGCCTGTTCAGCTTGTAGCGTATATAATAATGACTGGATACGGAGTAACTCTTTCTCTGCAACATTTCCTTTTTGCAGTTGAACTTTATAAACACCAAGAAGTTGTTTCAGCGAGTTCAGCTCGGTTTCATAAATTGCAGCAGATTGCTGCTTGTAATAGATGGTGTGATAATTGGTTCTTAATGTATACCGAAGAGTCCGCACCAAATCAGCAAACTCATACTCGGCCACTTTCAAGCCAGTTGTGGCTAATTGAATACTTTTATTTCGTTTGCCGGCAAGTTTAAAAAGCTGTGATAATTGAGCCTGGTATTGTCCCTGACCATCTGCTGATGAGGTTTGAAAATACTTTTTGGTATCAGGATTGTAAAATACATTCTCATAAGTAAACTGTGGATTATCAAAAAGTTTAGCTGTGATTACCTCAGCTTTAGCCTGCTCCACATTATATCTCTGAGCAATTAACTGAAGATTATGGGCAAGAAATAATTCCTCGGCCTTTTGATGTGAAATTTTGAGCGTATCCGTTTGAGCAAGAACAACAAATGGAAGCAACATAAATACACTTCCTATTATCAACATCCTTCTTGAAGATTGGGCGAACATAGTTTATTTTATTTCGAGCAAAACTATGCGGCAGATATTGGAGTAAAATTAAAGAAAGATTAGAATGCGGTTAGAATTTTATATGTCGTCTACCTAGCGTTTTTTATCCTGAACAAAACTTATGCTTACGATTAATCCTTTGCCAGAGGCAGACAATATAGAAACAGTTCCTTTAAATAATTCTATGATTTTCCTTGTAACGTATAGTCCAATTCCGCTTCCAGGGTATTTTTCGGCATTTTTTGAACGATAAAAAGGCTCCAGTACTTTCTTTCTATCATTTTCATCAACTCCAATTCCCTGGTCAATGAACTTAATCTGCATAGTAATTTCATCTGCAAACAACTCACACTCAACTGGATTATTCTCTGAAAACTTAAAAGCATTGCCAATAATGTTGTTAAAAGCGATAACTAATAAAGACTTGTTGGCATTAATAATCAAGAAACGTTCATCTTTGGGCAATTTAGAAATGCTAACCTTGAGCAGTGGGGCCTTCAGTTTAGTGCCCCAGTAATCTTGTAGTTCCCACAAAAGATCGTCGATTCGGATAGGTGTCAGTTTTGCGCGGGTAAAATCCATATCTACCTGTGCCAACTCCATTAAGCCGGTAATCGTATCTTTCAGCTTGTCGGCATCGGCAATTATTGATTTTAATATTGCACGGTATTCCTCTTCATCCCGGGTTCTTTTTAAGCCAACTTCTGCTTCCCCTATGATTGTAGTTATTGGCGTTCGAAGTTCATGAGAGGCATTGGCAACAAATGTTCGCTGCAACTCAAATGCATTATCCAGATGTTCGAGTAAGCTATTAAAGTTTTTTGCAAGTATTCCGATCTCATCATCTTCATTGTTAACCACCACGCGAGTCTCTAAATTATCAGCGCGTATTTTTTGCATCTGAGCAACCAAACCATCGATCGGAGATAATATCCTGTATGACAACCATCTTCCTATCAGAAAAAGAAACACATTACTAACAATGAACACAATGAGCATGATTTTTTGCAGTTGAAGCAAGCGGATTTCACTTCCAGTATCTCTGGCAGAACCAAGTATCACAAAATCACCCTGATTATCTCTGTAATAGATTCCTACAACCTGATTATTATTTTCAAAATATTTAATTGAACCGTCGTATCTAACCCTGTTAATTACTTTATTGGACCAGTATTGTTGTTGATCGGGGATAAAGGCAGCTGCATTTTTAAAGTCATAGATCCGGATCACCTCATCAGAGAGCTTCGCCAAATAACTTGTACGAACTTCCTCCAATGAGTCTTTCGAAAGCTCATCTGCTTCCAGGTATAATTTGGCGGCAACTTGTAAACGGTCTTTTAAACGGTGATAAAAATCGTTGCGTAATGATGATACAAACACCAGGTACACTACAATCATCACTAATAATAAAATACTTGCACTAATAAGGGTAAAATAGAGAGAAAGGCGATTCTTTATTTTCATTATTCTTGTTTAAGAATATATCCCATGCCAATAATAGTATGAATCAGTTTTGCTTCAAAATCCTTATCAACCTTATTTCTAAGATAGTTTACATACACATCTATAACATTAGTACCTGTATCAAAACCAATGCCCCACACTTTTTCAGCGATAAACTGACGGGAGAGTAATTTTCGTGGATGAGAAAGAAACAGTTCCAATAAATCATATTCCTTCGCTGTAAGTTGAATTTTTTTACCGGCACGTTCTGCTGTTTTACCCCATGTATCCAGCTTAAGATCACCAAAAGCGAGGAATTTTGCTGTTGCAGGAGCCTGCTCCCTACGACGTATAAGTGCCTCAATTCGGGCCAATAATTCCTCAAAATGAAATGGTTTTACCATGTAGTCATCGGCACCCGATTTTAATCCACTCACCTTGTCTCCTATCGTTCCAAGAGCCGTAAGCATTAAAATAGGAATCGTAGGATTTGTTTGACGTATTTGAGTACATAACTCAACACCGTTTGTATCTGGCAGCATTACATCCAATATCATCAAGTCATAGTATTGCTGTCCCATCATTGCTAACGCTCTGCTGGCATTTTTGGCATGATCAACAAGATAATAATGTTCCTCAAGGCCGTTTCTTATAAAAGAAGCCACCTTCTCTTCATCTTCGACTAAACAAATACGTAGCATATACTAATAACGATGGAAACTGAGAAGTTATATTTTCAATAAGCAAAGCTTATAAAAATAAGTCAGTAAATAACAATGATGGAGTACTCCAAAAATCAATTTAGGCTGTCCCATAAAGCGGAACAGCCTAAATCAATAATTAAACCAAACCTTCTACCGCTTTCAACCAGGGAGGTTGTACGGGAAGCAATAAATCCAGTATTTCATGCTCTCAACAAAATAACTGGTTTGCAAATATTCGGTTTATAATTTCTTTCTACTATTCGTCTAGCACAAAAAACCACTCAAATAGTTCTATATTTTAATGAATCAGCATAACTGGCAGAATTGATCACAATAAACCTAAGACTGTCCATTCAGCTTGGTCAATTCTCCCCTTATAGAGGTCGATAACATCAGTTTTAGTTCTTCAGCAGGAAGATTCTGTGCCATTACAAACATTAGTTTTGTGATAGCAGCTTCGTAAGTCATGTCATAACCACTTAAAATTCCCATTGACGACAATTCATTACTGGTTTCATAATGTCCTAATTCTACGGTTCCACCCATACATTGAGAAATATCGAGGATCAAAATTCCCCTGTTTATGGCTTCTTTCAATACGGCCAGAAATCGTGGATCTGTACTTGCATTTCCGGAACCGAACGCCTCCATTACTACTGCGCGCAAACCCGGAGTGCTTAATACGCCACTTACAAAGCGAGCATCCATTCCAGGAAACAACTTTAATGATCCTACTGATGTGTCAAAGTATTTATAAACTTTAAGCGGTTTCTCTGGCTGAGGTAGAATATACTTTTCGTTATATTTTAACCTAATTCCGGCTTCTGCCAAAGGATGATAGTTGGTCGAAGTAAACGCCTGGAACTTTTCTGAATCAAATTTAGTGGCTCTGTTTCCTCTGTAAAGCATGAAATCAAAATAGATACATACTTCAGGAACCATTGCAGAACCATCATCTTTTTTAGCTGCAGCAATTTCAAGAGCGGTCAGCAGATTCTCTTTTGCATCTGTCCTGATCTCCCCAATTGGCAGTTGAGAACCGGTAAAAACCACCGGTTTGGCTAAGTTTTCCAACGCAAAACTTAATGCCGAGGCCGAATAAGCCATCGTATCTGATCCGTGTAATATCACAAAACCATCGTACTTATTATAATTATCTTCAATGATCACTGCCAATTCTACCCAGATTTCCGGTGTCATATTAGATGAATCCAGCGTCGGGTTGAAAGAGTGAACGGCGAAATTATAATTAAGTCGTTTTAGTTCGGGTACATTACCGGTAATGT
>RCUT01001453.1_pt1 | contig 11279 bp, 7 predicted proteins | sample 2166171 | NCBI WGS metagenome assembly RCUT01 (sample SAMN09932757, study PRJNA488358) | compost metagenome | isolation source: compost soil in 4-hydroxybenzoic | place: Germany: Experimental Botanical Garden
AAAGGCATCTTTTGCACATGCGCGGAGCGTGACACGCTTTGACTTCCCCAGATATCTTCCGGAACCTGCTTTCCAGCATCGAAAACAAAAGCGCCAGGGCGGGTGTGATCGGCCTTGGTTATGTCGGCCTGCCGCTGGCCATGACGGTGGCGAAAGCCGGTTTCAAGGTCGTTGGCTTCGATATCGACCCCGGTAAAATTACCGCGATCGACGCGGGCCGCAGCTATATCGAAGCGGTGTCTGACGAGGTGCTGGCAAGTGTGAGGCAGGATGACCGTTTCGTCGCTACCTCCGATTTTGCCAGACTGGCCGAATGTGACGTGATCGCGATCTGTGTGCCGACGCCGCTGACGAAATATCGCGAGCCGGACCTGTCCTATGTTGAAAAGACCTGCCGGGAGATTGCCGCCTATCTGCGCAAGGGGCAGCTCGTGGTTCTGGAATCGACCACCTATCCCGGTACGACCGACGGGGTGGTGAAGACCATTCTGGAAAGCAGCGGACTGGCCTCCGGCGTCGATTTTTTCATCGGCTTTTCGCCGGAACGGGAAGATCCCGGCAATCGCGATTTCGAGACCTCGACCATTCCGAAGGTCGTTGCCGGCGACGGCGAGGCGGCCGGAAAACTGATGACCGCCTTCTACGGCTCGGTGGTCAGGAAGATCGTGCCCGTTTCGACAAATGCCACGGCCGAGGCGGTGAAAATCACCGAAAACGTCTTCCGTGCCGTCAATATCGCGCTCGTCAACGAACTCAAGGTCGTTTACGAGGCCATGGGTATCGACATATGGGAAGTCATCGACGCGGCGAAAACCAAGCCGTTCGGTTTCATGCCGTTTTATCCAGGCCCGGGTCTCGGCGGCCACTGCATACCGATCGATCCGTTCTATCTCACCTGGAAATCGCGGGAATATGAATTGCCGACGCGGTTCATCGAACTTGCCGGTGAAATCAACACCGGCATGCCGCGCCATGTTATCGGGCGGGTTGCGGAAGCGCTCGATATCCATTCCGGCAAGGCGCTCAGCCGTTCGAAGGTTCTGGTCGTCGGCCTCGCCTACAAGAAGAACGTGCCCGATATTCGCGAAAGCCCCTCGCTGAAGCTCATCGAACTTATCCAGGAGCGGGGTGGCGAAGCGGCCTATTATGATCCGCATGTGGCGGAAATCCCGAAAACCCGCGAATATAGCCATCTGATGGGCATGAAATCGGTGCCATGGGACAGACAGACCATTGGCGCCTTCGACGCCGTTCTCGTCGCGACTGATCATGACAATGTCGATTATGCCGCTCTTTGCGAATGGTCGCCGCTGATCATCGACACACGAAATGTTTTCGCGCGGCGGGATATTGCCGCAAAACACATTATCAAGGCCTGATACGGACGGATCATGAGCAGACTAGACAGTTTCATTCGCCGGTTGACCGCGCAGCGGGACATTCTCAATCACCTCGCGGCCGATCTCGAATTGCCAAATGAGGGTGTGCTCATGGAAATCGGTCTCGGAAACGGGCGGACTTTCAATCATCTGCGGGAACTGTTTCCCGACCGTCGCATCATTGCCTTCGACAGGGCCATGGGTGCGCATGCCTCGTCCGTTCCGGCGCAGGAGGATCTTGTGATCGGCGAGATATCGGAAACCGCTCCTGCTTTCATTGGCGCGGATGCGGCGATGGTCCATGCCGATATCGGCACGGGCTATCCGGAAAAGGATGCGGTTACCTTGACATGGCTGCCCGAGCTTGCCGCGGGCATGCTGGCGAAAGGTGGCGTTGCCGTCAGCGGTCTGCCTCTCGATCATCCCATGCTGAAGCCTTTGCCGGTGCCGGAAAGCGTGCCGACGGACCGATATTTTCTCTATCGCAAGATTTGACGTCATGCAGTCCCGGCAGCGGAAACGCCGGGGTGGTTCAGAGATAACGTTCGCTTTCTGCTCTTGAGAGCAGGAAAACCTTCATCTGTGAGTTACGCCCGCGAATGGAGATCTGTTCGCTTCTGAGATCGTCAATATCCTGACCCGCCTGAATGATGGCCGGTTCGGAGACGACGATGGCGGCACCGAATTCCTTGGCCTTGGATTCGAGCCTGCTTGCGACATTGACGGTGTCGCCTATGGCCGTCAGGGTTTTTGCGGCGCCGTATCCCATAACGCCGACGATGCTCGGACCGGAATGAATTCCGACAACAACCTCCAGACGGACGGTGAACTGTTTCTCCAGTCCCTCGTTCAGGATTGCGATATCCCGCAATATCACCGCCGCCGCTTTCATGGCGTTGCGACAGGCATGTTCCGAGTCCTCGCCAAGCCCGAAAAGGGCCATGGCGCCATCGCCGATGAATTTGTCGAGATGGCCACCCGCCTGCTCGACGGCCTGGCCGACGATGGTGAAATAACGGTTCAGAAGGAAGACGACGTCATAGGGCAGTTTCGCTTCGGACAGCGTGGTGAAGTTGCGCAGATCGCAGAAGAGGATGGCGATTTCCTCTTCCCGGCCGGGGCGGGCCGGCTGCGCGTCGGCCGGCAGGTCGCTCTGCTGGGGCGGCGAAACGAGAAGTGCGACGCCGAGATCGCTCGTGGGGCGCAGCTGACAGCCGAGCCGCACGTCCGAATCGGCGTGGATGCGCCTCAATGTGGTTTGTTCGATGTCGCCGGGCGGTGGAAGCGGGCCCTTGCTGTCCAGTATCTTGACCCGACAGGTTGAGCAGCGTCCCTTGCCGCCGCAGACGGAGTAGTGCGGTATGCCGGCAAGCCGGCTGGCTTCCAGAATGCTGAGCCCGGCTGGCACACGCGCCTGCGCACCATGTTCATAGCGGATTTCGATTGCCGTCAGCCGCTGCCGCCAGCTGCGCACGCCGCGAAGGGCGAAGACCAGCATTACCGCGCCGGCAAACAATGCCTCCACCGTTCCGGTGACGAACCTGATCTGCGTCTCCATTTCCCGTTGCAGCGGTAATTCGTCTTTCTGAATGGTATTGTCGACCAAACCGGGAGGAAGCGCGTATTTTTCGTCAATCTCCGCCAGCCACCGGCCCGCATCGCTGAAGCCCAGCAGTGCCAGAAGCGGCAACATTACCGCCACCGTCATGAAGAGCCCGGCTATGCGCGGATACCAGTCCCGGTAACGCAGCCAGAAATAAAGGCCGATACATCCGTGGACCCAGATCACGATCAAGGCGAGGCTTTGCCAGGCACCTTGTATCGGATTGTTGATCCACAGCCTGCGGATGACCGAATAATAACCGACATCAATGCCATAGAGCATATGCGACACGCGGATATTGACGGCGTGGCCGATGATCAGAAACGGGATAGCCAGGCCGAATATGACCTGAAGCGCTTCGCGGAGCGGCATCCGCAGCGTCCTGCGCAGATAAAGCGAGCGCAGAACAAGGCAGACATGCACCAGAACCGAACCATAAAAAAGCAGGCTGCTGACGGGGTTGAGCCAGATCAGGCTGAACCATTTTCGCGCCCGTTCGGCGGTGTCGATGGAGATGAGGGCAAGAGAGTGATTGAAAAGATGGGAAAATACGAAAGCAAATATGATGAGGCCGGATAAAATCCGGGTGCGTCTCAAATTGGTCTCCGAAAAGAAACGGATCATGCAAATCCCATCATGTGGCCATTCGGTACAGAATCATCATCTGGTGTGACGTCTTAGTGCGTTGCATCTCATGGCAATATCGTGGAGCAACGCGATCCGCTACGGTCAATTGTGCGTGTTCGAATGTCCGTGCGAGCCGGAATTGTCAGATTCGGTATGCGAGTACCGTCAAATATTCGCAAGCGCCAGGAGGCTGTCGCGGTCAGATCTGGATGACCTGACCGTCCATCGCCGCGAAGGCGCCGTCGAAAAGGGCCTTCGCCTGTTTCTCGATACTGTCCAGTTCCTCGTCGCTGCGGCTTGGGGCGTGGTGGATGAAGCCGACATTTTTGGCGTCGGCCAGTTTGGCGAGACGGAGTGCCTGTTGCCATGATGAATGGCCATAACCGCGATAAAGGCCCATTTCCTCATCGGTGAACATGGCGTCATAGAGGAAAAGATCGACATCCCTGATCAGGTCGAGCACGGTTTCGTCGATGCTGCCCGGCTCATGTTCGGTGTCGGTGATGATGGCAAGGGATTTTCCTTCCCAGTCCAGCCGGTATCCGATGGCGTTGCCGGGATGGTTGAGCATTCCGGTTCTGATCGAAAGGCCGGGATGCACGTCAAGCGCATCGCCGGGCAGGAAGTCCCGCGTTGCGATCTTGGCACAACAGATCTCCAGCGGCACGGGGAACCAGGGCGGGCTCATGAAATCCCTGAGCATTTCCCGGGTCGTCATGGTGCCGGCAAGGTGGCCCGACCAGATGGCGACATCATTGGAGCTGTTATAAAAGGGCTTGAAATAGGGGAAGCCGACAATGTGGTCGTAATGGCAATGCGAGAAGAACAGGTTGACGTCGGTAATGCCTTCCGCCCGCAAGGCAAGGCCAGCGGGATGCAAGCCCGAACCCGCATCGAACAAAAGAACGTGATCGCCGCATCTTACCTCGATGCAGATGGTATTCCCGCCGTATTTTCGGAAGTTTTCACCTGAAACAGGAAGCGTTCCCCGCGCACCCCAGATCTTTACCCGAAAATTTCTATTACTTTCCCGACTTGCTGTGTCGGAATCGAACGCCATGACACACCCCAATAACAACGGAATCTTGCACGCTTTCCTCCCATGAAGCCCGTTGTCTCTATAGATTCTTATATCCGCTCGTTTCTGGCGGAAGCCTTTACCCCTTATTCAGTCAGCATTTCATTTATATTGCAATAGTACGACATTTATTTTTCCAATATCGCCATTCACGGTAGCAAGGAATTGCCGTTTATGTCCTGACGCTCGTTCGCGCTTTGCTCAGTTCCGCCGTCGTCTGGGTAAGGCGTTCGGCGAGAACACGCATGACCTTGATGGTGATGTCAGGGAAATCGGACATGAGCTTGAAGAACTGTTCCTTGCCGATGCGCAGGGCTTCCACATTGGTGGAGGCGCGAATGGTCGCTGTTCTGACGCTATCGCAAAGGATTGCGATTTCGCCGACAATGGCATTACCGGTCATTTCGGCCACTTTCAGCGTGCCCGAAGGGGAATCGACGAGAACATCGACTTTTCCGGTCAAGAGAACATAGGCCGCATCGCCGACGTCTCCCTGATGAAACAGTACGTCGCCAGCGTGATAGGATACTCGGTCGGACGCGAATGCGAGTAGTTTGAGCTTTGACGGTTCCATTTCCGAAAAAAACGGGACCCTTTTCAGCATTTGAATTTCGTCTTTAAACAGCATTGACTTACCCTGTTCTTGTTCCACCTCGGTCACCTTCTTGGACTTATGTTGCGACCATGTCCTTGAATGTACCGTTTTCCTCGGCGAGAGTCTCGTAACTTCCGTCGGCGGTGATCAGGCCCTGATGAACAACGATCACTCGCTTGAACATGCGAGAGAGCGTCGCATTCGACAGAACCCATATGATCGACGGGTTATTGTTGTTCTGTTTCAGGAGTGTGATGACCCGTTCAACAATTTCCTCCTGCTGTCGGGGATCGAGGCCGGGAAGAGGGCGGTTAAAGACGTAATAATCGGATTTGCGGATCAGCGCCCGCGCGAGATTGAGCTTCTGGCGCTGGAGCGGGCCAAGCCGTTTGCCGCCGGCGCCGAGGTTGAAGTCCAGACCCACCGCCAGCACGCGCTCATAGACACCCTGCTTGCGCATGACATCGGCCACGATGCGGGTGATGCGCCGCGAGGCGTCGGTGTAACGATGGCCGACCTTGCCGAAGAGGATGTTGTCCAGAAGGCTGGTGGCGCTCATGTATTTGGTCGGATCGTAGATTTCGATCACGTTTTTCAGGCTGTCGGGCAGGTTCTCATGGAACATGTGCCGGACTTCGACGATCCGGTTCATGATCTCCGGCGACAGCAGGCCGAAACGCTGGCGAGGCTCGATGTAGAAGAAGCTGAGCCGCAGCATTGCGCGCTTTTCGTTTTCATTGGCCTCGTCGAAACTCTTTCCCTGAAGCCGCTGCAGCATCTGCTGATAGACTGGAATGTCATCGGGGGTCATGAAGGTAAGCTGCTGGAAGAAGGGGTGATCTCCCGGCAGGTCGGCGAAGATTTCCACGATGTTTTCGGCAATCGTGTAACCCATTTCGAACAGGGTTTTGACGAGACCGGTTTCGCGCATCAGGGAGCGGAAATAGTCGCTTTCGATGACGATTCTGATTGTCTGGGACGAATCCCGCATGGTGCCGAACAGCAGGTTTTCACCGACCGTCGCCTCGCTGTTGTAGCTCTCCAGTTCAAAGGGCGCGATGAGGCCGCTCAGATTTTCCTTCTCCAGTTCGGCCCGCAGGACATGCCGCAACTCCACGATGCGGGCGGCAAGATGCAGGTCGGTCAAGGGATCGATCGACGAACGCAGCGCAAATTCCAGAATATCCTGTGAGAGTTCCACGCTGTCGAGGACGGCCAGAATGGCCTGGATGAGATTTTCCGGCCTGCCGTCGCCGGCCGGGCTCGAAGCGTAATCGATCCATTCGCTGTTGATATCGATCAGCGGATTTCCCGCCATCTTGGCTTCGCGGATTTCCCACTTGCGGTGTTCCAGCGCCGCGCCCTCATAGTCCCTGTCCGCAAGGGGGGCGTGTTTGAGGCCGTAAAGCAGATTGTCCTTCAGGCTGGCGTGGAAGAAGTAGCTGTCCGAGGAGACATAAGAAATGCGCCGCCCGGTGAGCGATTCCGGCAGTTCCAATATGTCGACGTCGTTGATGCTGATCTTGCCCGAGGTTGGCCAGAGCGTGCGGCCGATCGCATCCGCCAGCGCCTCGGCGCCCGAGCCGCCGACGATGGCGATCACCTCACCCGGCTCGACCTTCAGCGATGCCTGCTCCAGAAGCCGGCTGCCGCTATCATCCTCGAGCGTCAGATTGGCGACGACGATCGGGGCGCTGATTGCCGCGACGGTGCCGGGAGACAGTTTCTGCACCTTCTCTTCGATCATGTTCGGGGCATCGAACTGCTCGAAGACCTGCTCGTATTTCACCTGCACGTCCTGGCGTGCCTGATCCCAGTCGATCAGTTCTTTCAGCGGTCCCGGCAGTTCCTTATAGGCATTGATGACGGCGACCAGCTGCCCGACATCGAGACTGCCCTTCAGTGTGAGATAACCGCCGAGCGCATAAAAGAAGAAGGGTGTCAGCTGCGCGAGGAAGTTATTGATGAATTTGACCAGAAACTTCCACTGGTAGAGATCGTAGCGGATCTTGAAGATGTCGCCGAGGCGATGCGAGGCATCCGCGCGCTCGTAGTTGGAGGTGTCATAGGCGTGGATGGTGCCGATACCGTCGACCATTTCGCCGATGCGTCCGGCAAGCTGGCGGGCGCTCAGCTGCCGCTGGCGGCCGAGCTCGATGAGGCGGCGGCGCATTTTGGGAATGATGCCCACCTGGATCGCCGCCATGAAAGCTGCGATCAGGCCCAGCCAGAAATTCTGCACGAGAATGAAGAAGAGCGCGGAGAGCGCCTGGCCGCCGAGAAGGGCCGGCTGCACGAAGGCGTCGCCGGTAAAGCCGCCGAGCGGCTCAACCTCGTCCTTCACCATGCTGGAGATTTCAGCGCCCTTGACCCGTTTGAAATGGGAGGGTGGGAACCGCAGAATCTTGTCTATGAGCTCGAAGCGGATACGCCGCAGAAGTCGTTCGCCGAGGCGACCCTTGAAGGTATTGATATAATATTTGAAAAGACCGTTGATGACGACAAGCGCAAGGAACGTCAGGCTGAGCGCCATCAGCATCGACATGCGGTTGAGCTCAAGCCCGGGGAATAATGTCACGGTGCCCCAATAGGGAATATCGACCGTGAGATGCATGAAAAGCTGTGTCGCGTTCGCCCCTTCGAAGCCGTCACCCTGAATGGGGCCGTTGACGATCTGTTTGGGCAGATCGAAGGCGAGGAAATAGGGGATCATCGATAGGGCGACGATCAGCAGGATGAAAAGCTGCTGCCGCCTCGTATGCGACCAGATGTAACGCGTAAGGCTTTGTTCCATATAAAACTTCTATGACCTGGCGGGGCGGGCCCGGCGTGTTGGTTTGCACGGTGTCAAGACGATCAGGCTGCCGGGTGGCGGAGTCTCCTCCTGCAAATAGGTACGTGACTCGCTATTTATCAGTATATTCAAGCGGTTTCGAGCAAAATAGCATCCGCGGCGAGGCTTGCCGGCCACACTGAAGGATTGTTTTTGCAACCTGTGGGCCGCACCTGAAATAAATGCCGCGGTATTTTTAGAATTATCTAATGTTATTGTTTTTGGTGTAGAACAGGCGCTAAGAGACTTGGGTATAGTGATCCCGTAATGGTTGAGCCGGGCACTGGCGCAATAGTGGCAAGGTCGATGGCAATAGATATTTCAGCGCGTGCAGGCAGTGAACCTTCCCTCGACGCATTGCAGCTTTCCGATATTGCGGTGGATGGCATGATTGCGCACCCCGTTTCGTTTGAAGGGCTTGCCGGTATTTTTCATCCGGCGCGCAAAGACGTGAAGCGGGATCGCGCGGTGCTTTTCGTCAGCCCCTGGGGCATGGAAGAGTTGTGCAGCCGCAAGTTTCAGCGGGTTCTGGCCGAGCGGCTGGCCGCTTCCGGCGTTGCCAGCCTGCGGTTCGACTATCTCGGTGCCGGCGATGCGCTCGATCCTGAAGATGCCGGCCGGATGGCGGACTGGTTTTCCGATACGCGGGCCGCGCTTGACTATCTGACGCGTCTTTCCGGCTGTTCCGGAGTTGTCGTTGTCGCGCAGGGTCTCGGTTGTCCGATCGCCGCGCAGGCGCTTGCCGGGTCTGCGGCTGTCGATTCCATGGCCTTTCTTGCACCGGTCGTTTCCGGCCGTGGCTATCTGCGCGAGCTGGCGATGTGGTCGTCCATGATCGATGACGGCCTTGGACTTCTGCCCGGGCAGCGTCTGGCGGAGGCCGGGGCGATTGCCGGAACGGCGATGCCGGCCGGTATTGCGGATAGGATCAAGAAGGTGAACCTCTCCGGTCTCGACGCCATTCCGGCGCGCAATTTTCTCGTGCTTTCGAGACCCGGCCGGGTGACCGATGGTGATTTTGCCAGACATCTTGCGGCCATCGGCGGTGAGGTGGAGGAGGCGGAGTTCTGCGGTTATGATGATCTCGTTTCCAGCCCGACACTTTCGAAAATATCGGGCGAGGTGGTGAACCGACTGATGGATTGGGTCTTGTCGCAGACCCACGCCGGGAACCCGGCAGCCGTCCTGGAAGATTTCATTATCAATGATCCGCAGCGCGGTCGGGGCTTTTTCGAGCAGCCGGTGCAATTTGGCGAGGATGGGCGGCTTTTCGGCATTTTTTGCGGACCGGACGATCGGCAACCGGTTTCCTCGGTCCTTCTGCTCGGTGCCGCTTATGACAGGCATTCGGGTTGGGGCAGGCTTTCCGTGCAGACCGCCCGGGCGCTTGCACGCGAGGGTGTCGCTTCGCTGCGCTTCGATGCGGCCAATATTGCCGATAGTCCGCCTGTCAAAAACAAGCCGGATCAGGTTCTTTACGATGCCGCGCAGAATGACGATGTCGCTGCCGCACTCGATTTTCTCGGGCGGCGCAGCAACGGGCCCTTCATTGCGGCGGGCCGGTGCAGCGGTGCCTATCTCGCTTTCAACGGCGCGCTTGCCGATGATCGGATCAGTGCCGTCGCGGCGGTCAATCCGGTGGTTTTCCACTGGCAAAAAGGTCGCTCGGTCGATGAGGCTTTGCACAAGCGGCCGCGCTCCTTTGGGGAATACAGCCAGCGCTTTCGACAGGGAGCGACATTCAAGCGCCTCGTCAGCGGCGATGTCGATGTGGTCAGCGCCGGGCTGAACATCGTCAAGGCGACGTGGAAGAGGCTGTCGACAAAAACGGCGCGGCTCTTCCGTCGGGGTAGCGAGGAAGGGCGCGCTGTTTACAGCGCTTTCGATTCACACAAGGCCAGGGGCACCGCCATCAGCCTGCTTTACAGCGACAATGACGACGGGCTTGAGCATTTCCGTTATTATTTCGATGCCGATGGTGGTGGGCTTTCCACCTATCGGAACGTGTCGCTGACCATTATTGCGGATGCCGATCACAACCTGTCGACGCCAGAGGCGAAAAAAATCTTTATCGATGCGGTAAAACGGCTGGCTCTAAAAGGAGAAACGCCGGCCGGAGCCCAGTGATACCACCTCGCCGGAAGGCGGTGTTTCGGCTGCCGTGGCCACCGGCACAAGGTTTATTCTTTTGCTCTCGCCGGGTGCGAGATGGAACCAGTTATCCGAGGCGCCATAACCTTCCGCCGTGACGTGGACGGATTGCGCCAGACGATCCGTACCGATCTCAAGCGACCAGATGCCGCTGGTTTCGCTGACTCCCAGTTGCAGGTTTGCGGAATGCAGCGCCTTTTTCCGGCCGAGAGGAAAATGGAATGCATCGGCAATGACCTGCCCGGTTGCGACATTGCGAAGCCGTGCGACGGTCACATCATGGGATGGCGGGCCGAAACGATAGGCATAGGTCGTATCGAAAAAGGCGCCGAACAAGTCGGTTGCGGCAATCGTCTGGTTCTGCCTCGGCGAAAGCGTCAGCGGCCTTTTGGCGTGGACGACGGGCTGTGTGCCATCGCGCAGGCAGGTGAGTTCCAGCATGGCCTCAAAGCTGTCGCCGGTCTCGTTGACGAGATGAATATCCAGCCCGTTGGTGCCTTCGTCGGAGAGGCTGACCTGTATCGGGCGGAACGCCCGCTTCAACGCGTGCCAGACGGATTTGGGTCTGCCGGCGGCATCGATGACACCCCAGCCCGCGCCGGGAACGAGATCCTGCAGGGTCCAGACCAGCGCACCCTGGCAAGGGGAGCCGCTACGCCGCCACTCACCGAAGGTTGCTTCCATGACCTCGGCGGTCGCGGCCCGCGACATATCGAGATAAAGGCTGCCATCCTCCCGCCGCAGAACGTCCGGTTCGACCTCGTAAAGCAGCTTCAGATAATGATCACGAACATCCTCGAAATCCCATGAGGCGCCGCGGTCGCGTGGGGTGCGGGCTTTCCATCGCGGATCGTGCACGGCCACGCCGGGAAGATAGTGGTCCAGTGTTTCCTGTTCGGGAATATTGGCGAAGGCGAGGCATTCGGCGGCAAAGCGCACCTCGGCGCGGCGGGCATCCTCCAGCGGGCGGCAATAGGCGCCCACGCCGTAATAATGGCCGACCCCGGCGTTGG
>RCUT01001454.1_pt1 | contig 11279 bp, 10 predicted proteins | sample 2166171 | NCBI WGS metagenome assembly RCUT01 (sample SAMN09932757, study PRJNA488358) | compost metagenome | isolation source: compost soil in 4-hydroxybenzoic | place: Germany: Experimental Botanical Garden
TGTTTTTAAGCATGTCTTTATCCCGAAACCGGTTCCCACTTTCGGGAGACATGCTCTAGAAGCTTCCGTTAATTTCTTATCCAGCGCCGTCATGCATCAACCCGATGCAGCGGCGTTTTGGGTTGGCCAATAACAGTCCAGTTCAGCTGTTTTCATGTCGACAGAAAGCGCTTTTGTGCGCTTATGGTATCTAATTGGTGAATATTTTTTCGAAGAAATCTCGATTCTTAACCAGCGAGTAACATTAACGCGTTTTAATGAGTCCAAGTGAGTATTAGAGTATGGGCGAGTTGAACATGCGTTTTCCAATATTGCAGCATACGTCCGAACGCCTCCTGCGGAATGCAGCGATCGTTCTGATTGCCGGTTTTGGTGCAGGGTGCAGCGCCGATACGATGCGCTTCACGGATGGTCTTTATACTGGCTCCACGTCTAATCGGCGTGTTGTGCAACAACAGCCTGCCGGCGATGTTTATGCATCTGCGCCGGTGGCAGCCGCCCAGCCGGTTTCGAGCGGCTCGGTTCAGCGTAACAGTCTGCCGCCAGTGTCTTCTGCGCCGGTTGCAGCTGCGGCAACACAGGCACAGAATCAGGTGTATCAGGCGCAAAATACTGCTGCCAATCGTGTGAATGGCGCCGTGAATAGTGCTGGAACTCAGGTGGCAAGCGCTGCTGGTGCTGCGAACAACGCAGCCGCGAATGCGAAATCCAATGTTCTCGGACAGTTGCCAGCAACGGCAAATGGCGTTCCGTTGCCAGCCGCTAACCATGCCGCTGCACCGCAGGCGCAAACTCCTGTTGTAGCTGCGCAAACTGCCGCAGCAGGCGGTGCTTACACAGTTAAGTCGGGCGATTCGCTTTTCTCTATCGCACAGAAGCACAACGTGCCGGTTGACAAGCTGAAGCAGGCAAATGGCCTTACCAACGGTGCAATCCGTGTCGGTCAGTCTCTGGCAATTCCATCCGCAGCAGGTGGCGCAACGCAGGTTGCCGCTGTTTCTCCGCAGCCAGCAAAGCCAGCAGCCGCAGCACCAGTGCAAACAGCATCGATTGCGCCTGATGCGGCATCGAATGTGAAGCCTTATACGCCGCCGCAGGCGAGCAACAAGGTGATCGAAGACGCAGAGAAGGATCAGTCGGCTGCTCCGTCCTCAACCGGTATTTCACAGATGCGTTGGCCTGTTCGTGGTCGCGTTCTCACGAGCTTCGGCCAGCGTGAAGGTACTTCCGTTAATGACGGTATCGACATTATGGTTCCGGAAGGCACCGCCGTTAAAGCTGCTGAAAATGGCGTCGTCATCTATGCAGGCGACGGCTTGAAGGAGTTCGGTCAGACGGTTCTGATCCGCCACGACAATGGGCTGGTTACAGTCTATGGCCATAACAGCCAGATTCTCGTACAGCGTGGTCAGAAGGTTCGTCGCGGTGAAGATATTGCGAAGTCCGGTATGAGCGGTAATGCGAAATCACCTAAGCTGCACTTCGAAGTGCGCAAGAACTCTTCCCCGGTCAATCCGTCCAAGTATCTGGAATCCTGATCTGAAATGGTCACTGAAATAAGAAAGGCGGGTCTCTGACCCGCCTTTTTCTTTAGAGCGTCGCGCGCCTTCTTCGGCGCATAAAGCACGATGCTATAGAGCGGTTTACATCGCTTTGCCGAGACGGCCAGCAAGATCCTGAATATACTGCCACGCAACACGACCCGAACGATTACCGCGCGTTGTCGACCAGGTCAGTGCTTCTGCGTGCATCGTCTGCGGATCATAATCCATCTTGTAGTGTGCTGCATAACCATCAACCATGGCGAGATAGTCGTCCTGGCTGCATTTGTGGAAACCGAGCCACAGACCGAAACGATCCGACAGTGACACTTTTTCCTCAATGGCTTCAGACGGATTGACGGCTGTTGAACGCTCATTGTCAATCATATCGCGCGGCATCAGATGGCGGCGATTGGACGTTGCATAGAAGATCACATTGTCCGGGCGCCCTTCGACGCCACCTTCGAGTGCGGCCTTCAGCGATTTGTAGGACGTGTCATCGTGATCAAAAGAAAGATCGTCGCAGAACAGGATAAACCGATACGGCGTTTCCTTGATGATATTCATCAAGGCAGGGAGGCTGTCGATGTCTTCACGATGAATTTCAACAAGCTTCAATGGCAGCTTTTCGGTTTGCTCTGCATTGACGCTGGCTTGTGCTGCTTTAACGAGCGATGATTTGCCCATGCCGCGTGCGCCCCAGAGTAGGACATTGTTGGCCGGGTAGCCTTTTGCAAAGCGTCGGGTATTGTCAACAAGCTGGTCCCGCACCAAATCAACGCCACGAATGAGCGAGATATCGACGCGATTAACGCGGCTGACGGGGCCGAGTGTTAGACGCTCGGGCGCCCAGACGAAGCAATCGGCTGCTTCAAGGTCGGGTACAGTCGGTTGTGGTGGAGCAATACGCTCCAGTGCAGCGATCAGTCGGTCCAGTTTCTGGCTGAGTATATTTTCGGTCGTCATTCCAAGCCCTCAAATAGTGAGGATCAGGGCTTAACATGCCACAGCGGGCGGGAAAAGTGTGCGACCTTGGCGCAGTAGGGCCTTCGCCGGTTGCAATTGACGCGCTAACCATTGTAATGCCGTAAAGAATTTGTCTTCGAGACTTCAGAGGAGTTCCCAATGTTCGTAACACCGGCTTTTGCACAAGCCTCCGGCGGCGGCGCCGGGCCAGACATGCTCATGAGCATTCTGCCTTTCGTTCTGATCTTTGTAATCATGTACTTTCTCATCATCCGCCCACAGCGGACCCAGATGAAGAAGCGTCAGGAAATGCTGGCAGCAGTTCGTCGCGGCGATACGGTTGTGACCGGTGGCGGCATTGTCGGTAAGGTCCAGAAGGTCCACGACGACGGCGAACTCGACGTTGAAATTGCTGAAGGCGTTAAGATTCGCGTTCTGCGCAGCGCTCTTTCCGAAGTGCGCGTTAAGGGCGAACCAGTCGCCGACAACAAGAACAAGTAAATTTTATCAGACTGCGCGGGCCCCAATAAGGTTTCAATAACCGGGGCTCGCTCATTAAGACATTTCCAGCAAAAGTGCGAAGCGGTTTTGCGTGGGATAATGCTCAAGAACGAAAAAGCTAGAGCGGTTCCAACAATTCAATCTTAACTGGAACCGCTCTATCGTGCATGGGCCACTCTTGATTGTGGTTCATTCGCCCAAGCTGGAGAGCCGTTTGCAACAAGTGCGCTCCGGCACGCTCTATCCAAGCCGAAACGGAATTGCTGCTCTATGCTTTATTTTTCACGTTGGAAATCGGCTCTGATTTGGTTGGCAATACTTGCCAGCTTCCTCATTGCATCGCCTAATTTTTTCTCGCGTGAAACACTGGCAAATCTGCCCGGATTTTTGCCCACAAAGCAGGTCGCGCTTGGACTTGATCTTTCCGGTGGTTCCCGTCTTGTCCTTCAGGTGCAGAATGCTGGCAGGGGCGATCTCGATCGCACCAAAGAAATCATGCGCCAACGCCTCGAAGAACTCGGTTATGGTAATCCCATTGTCGAGGAAGAGGGGCGTAATCGCATTCGCGTTGAAGTTCCCGGCCTTTATGATGCTCAGCTTCTAAAAGATATTCTCAGCATTCGCGGCAATCTTTCCTTCCGCGCGGTCGATGACAGTGTGTCGCCCGACGATGCTATTCGCGGAACGCCGCCTGCCGACAGCACAGTTGTTTATTCCTATGATGACCCGCCGATCGGTTATCTTGTGAAAAATGAGCCAGTGTTTACAGGCGCAGACGTTACGGATGCCAAAGCGACACTTTCTGAAGACGATAATGAGCCGATCATTACGCTGACGCTGGATGAGAAGGGGCGCAGCAATCTCGCTGCAGCGACCGCTCAGGCTATCGGCAAGAGCTTTGCAATCGTCGTCGATAATCAGGTTGTTTCCGCACCCGTTGTGGACGAACCGCTCGATACGAATGAATTGCAGATTTCAGGCGCGTTCGATCTGCAGTCCGCCAACAATATGTCGGTCGTTCTGCGTTCCGGTGCTCTGCCAAAGGCAGTTTCTGTTCTGGAAGAACGCACAATTGCTTCGGCACTCGGCGATGACTACGCGAGCGCTGCAGTTTCTGCAGCTCTGCTGGCTGCTCTTCTTGTCGGTCTTTTCATGGTGCTGTCCTACGGCATCCTTGGCGTCATCGCCATGGTGGCGCTTGCAGTCAACATGATCATTTTGGTGGCGATCATATCGCTGATTGGCGCATCTATTACTCTGGCAAGTGTTGCGGGTATCGTGCTGATTATCGGCATGGCGGTTGACGCCAATATTCTGATTTATGAGCGCGTGCGCGAAGATCGCCGCAAGGGCTATTCCGTTGTTCAGGCGATGGAATCGGGCTTCTATCGTGCTCTTTCGACCATCGTGGACGCAAATTTAACGACGATGATTGCAGCGCTTGTGCTGTTTCTGATGGGCTCCGGCCCGGTTCATGGCTTTGCGCTCACCGTTACAATCGGTATTCTGACGACGCTGTTCACGACGCTGACCTTCACGCGCTTGTTGATTGCCCAATGGGTGCGCACGGCGAAGCCGAAAGAAATCCCCAAGCGCCGTCTGAAGCTGGTGCCGACTGTTACGCATATTCCGTTCATGCGCCTTCAGTTCGTAACGCTTGGCATTTCGGTTCTGGCGAGTGCGATCGTTGTGGCACTTTTCGTCAATATCGGCCTCAACTACGGCATCGATTTCCGTGGCGGTTCGATGGTGGAATTGCAGGCACGTAGCGGCGATGCAAATCTGCCGGATATCGAAGAACGCATGAGCGAGCTCAATATCGACAGCGCGCGCGTTCTGCCTGCCAAGTCACCGCGTTCGGCGCTCGTAATTATCGGCAGTCAGGAAGTGGGCGACGACGCGGAGCAGACTGTTGCCGTCAAACTGCGTGGCGAGTTCGAACAGGATTATTCGTTCCAACGCGTCGAGGTTGTTGGTCCAACGGTTTCGGAACAGCTGTCACAGGCCGGACTTCTGGCGCTGTTCCTCTCGCTGGCTGGTATCTTCATCTATGTCTGGATAAGATTCCGCTGGCAGCTGGCGCTCGGTGCTGTGTTGTCGACCCTGCACGATGTTATCATTCTGGCCGGCGTGTTTATTGTTTTCCGAATGGAATTCAATCTGTGGAGTGTTGCGGCAGTCCTGACGATTATTGGCTACTCGCTCAACGATACCATCGTGATTTATGACCGTGTGCGTGAAAACTTGAAGCGTTATAGCAGCGCGCCATTGCCCGCGATTATCGACGCCTCCATCAATCAGACATTGTCGCGTACTTTGCCAACCGCTTTTGTGACTTTCATTGCGCATATTCCGCTCTATATGTTCGGTGGAACGGATATCCGCATGTTCGCATTGGCGCTTAGCGTCGGCATTATCGTGGCGACTTACTCCTCGATCTTTATTGCAGCACCTCTGCTTGTACAGTTTGGCCTCAAGCCACGTGCAGCCGATGGTGACGATGCAATGGGCGATGATCTCGCACAGTCGCTCAATCTGGACAGTTAGAAATGGCAAAAGGCATAGAAATTCGCGAAGCCCACTTTCCGGGCCGGGCACCTATTGATGCATACGGCAATGGCGGTTTTCGCTTTGCCGATATGTCACATAAGGGGTCTATTCTCTGTTTGCCGTCGGGTATTCATGGCTGGGACCCACAGACACCGCCAATTATATCGCGCCATGATCTGGGTGCCATTCTCGAGCAGGCGAGTGATATTGAAATTCTTCTGGTCGGTACGGGTATGGACTTGCGACGCATTCCAGAAGATGTTCGTGCTATCCTCCGCGAGCACCGTATCTCGTCCGATCCAATGAGCACAGGCGCTGCGGTGCGTACTTATAATGTGCTGCTCGCCGAAGATCGCGCGGTTGCCGCTGCACTGATTGCTGTAGACTGATTTTCATGAACCAGAATGAGGCACATTGTCTGGCGCTTCTGCGCGAAGCCGACCGGGATCGTTATCTTTCGGTGCTTTATGCGCCGGAAGACAAACGCGGCGCGCTTGCAGCCCTTTATGCGTTCAATGCAGAAATTGCCCGTATTCGCGATCTGGTACACGAGCCACTACCCGGTGAAGTCCGTCTGCAGTGGTGGCGTGATCTCATCAACGGCGAGGAGCGGGGCAGCGCGGATGCGCATCCTATTGCTGCAGCACTGATCGATACGATTACCAAATACGATCTGCCGCGCGTGGCTTTCGACAATTATTGCGAAGCCCGTATTTTCGATCTTTATGACGATCCGATGCCAAGCCGGAACGATCTTGAAGGCTACTGTGGTGAGACCGCTTCCGCTCTCATTCAGCTGGCAGGTTTCATTCTCGACCGTGATGCAGCGCAGTCGCATACCGAGACGACGGGACATGCAGGTGTTGCGCAGGCAGTAACAGGTCTGTTGCGCCTCATGCCGATCCATCGTCGTCGTGGGCAGCTTTATGTTCCCGCTGATATGTTGCAGGCGGTTGGCGTGACGCGCGAAGAGTTTCTTGGCAACGACGATAAATCTGCTCATGTGCGCGTCATCAGTGTGATGATGGCGCTTGCGCGCGAACATCTGGCAATCTTCGACAAGGCCAAAAAGGATTTGCCCAAAAGCCTCGACCCGGCATTTCTGCCAATGGCGCTTGTTCCGGCCTATCTCAATGCTATTGAGCGGCTTGGCGGCAAAGCTGCCGATCAGGTGGCTGACCTTTCAGCCATACGCAAACAATGGCTGATGTTTAAAGCAGGTTTTTAAATAATAGGGCGGCTTTCTTATTCAGAAAAGCGCCCTATCTATTTGATATATAACTTCTTTCAAAACTACGCGTTATTGCTCAGCCATTCCTGAAAATCAGCCAGCGCACGCGCGGACAATGCACGCTTTTTCGCAATCGTCTTTTCTTTGCCGCGAAGGCGCTTGCCTTCGATCTTTGGCACTTCAATCGGCGGGAACAGGCCGAAATTCACATTCATCGGCTGGAACGAGCGTTTGCCCGGTTCCTCATCATCAGCAACGATGTGACCGCCAGTGATGTGGCCGAGGAGAGCGCCAAAAGCGGTGGTTTGCGGTGGTGCGACAGACGTTTTGCCGAGCTTTTCAGCAGCGGTGAAACGTCCGGCCAGCAAGCCGATTGCCGATGATTCGACGTAACCTTCACAGCCCGTAATCTGGCCAGCGAAGCGGAGGCTTTCGCGTGACTTCAACCGTAGCACATTATCGAGCAGCACCGGCGAATTGAGATAGGTGTTGCGGTGCAACCCGCCAAGACGCGCAAATTCAGCATTCTCAAGGCCAGGGATCATCTTGAAGATACCGGTCTGGGAGCCGTATTTCAGTTTCGTCTGAAAACCGACCATATTGTAGAGCGTGCCAAGCGCATTATCCTGACGCAGCTGCACGACCGCATAGGCCTTGACCGTTGGATTATGCTCGTTGGTGAGGCCCATTGGCTTCATTGGGCCATGGCGCAAGGTTTCAGGACCGCGTTCGGCCATGACTTCGATAGGCAAACAGCCGTCGAAATAGGGCGTACCTTCCCATTCCTTGAACTCGGTCGTATCGCCTTCGATCAATGCCGCAACAAAGGCTTCATACTGCTCCTTATCCATGGGGCAGTTGATGTAATCCTTGCCGGTGCCGCCGGGGCCAACCTTATCGTAGCGCGACTGGAACCAGCAAACATCCATATCGATCGAATCAAAATGCACAATCGGTGCGATAGCATCGAAGAAAGCGAGCGCATCGGCACCGGTTTGCGCCTGAATGGCCTCGGCCAGCGAAGGTGCAGTCAGTGGACCCGTTGCGACAATCGTCGTGCCCCATTCTTCCGGTGGCAAGCCCGCGATTTCTTCGCGCTCTATGGTGATGAGTGGATGAGCTTCGAGTTTTGCAGTCACTGCCTGCGAAAAACCTTCACGGTCAACCGCGAGTGCGCCACCAGCCGGAACCTGATTTGCATCGGCGCATGCCATGATCAGCGAGCCTGCAAGGCGCATCTCGGCATGAAGCACACCTACAGCATTGGTCTCTGCATCATCCGAACGGAAAGAATTTGAGCAAACCAGCTCTGCAAGCTGCTCTGTCTTATGCGCATCAGTGCCGCGAACAGGGCGCATTTCATGCAAAACCACAGGAACGCCAGCTTGCGCAATTTGCCACGCGGCTTCAGAGCCGGCGAGGCCGCCGCCGACTACATGTACGGGGGAGAGATCGGTATCTTTTGACATGGCAAATCCCATACCGCCTTTGCATGCCGCCTTCAATGGGAGAAGCGCATCAGACGAGGGTAAACAGGTGCCACAAAAACAAATGGCATCCGTCGCGGGAGGAGGTGCGACGGATGCCATTATTGTCAGACCGGAATTGGGAGGAGGAGAGACCGGTCCTGGTATCGCAAAGCTTGGGAGGAGGACTTTGCGATAAACCGGGCCTGATGGGAGGAGGATTCAGGCCCAGCAAATTTGAATGAGTTATTAGCGTCCCTTGGACTGACGCGCTACATATGGGATGTCTGCGCGGGAAATGCCAAGGTCGTTAAGTTCGCGAGTCGAGAGCTGGTTCAGCTCGTTGACGGTATCGCGGTAACGGCGCCAGTTGTTGTAAGAGCGGAAGAGGTTCATGGTATTATTCCTTCATCGTTGAGGAACTGGAGTTCTGTTCAATTCATCTCGTTTGTTGCCCATGATATAAGCTATTGTTTTCGCCTACTTGCAGACCCGAGTTTGCATAGCTGCCTTGCGGGTTCTGCACGACGCGCTAAATCGATTAGACTGGTCGAGCACAAAATTGCCGTAAAGGAACAGGACCTAACTATTTGCCGGCTGGCGAGTTTCCTATATGTTCTCAGCTACTTGGTAAGATAGTGGCCTCAATGGATAGATTGTTCGGGAGTTGTTTTGTCGTTTTCAGTTTCTGTAGAGCGCCTGATTGAGCGCTGGCAGCATGAAGGACTTATTGATGCCGAAACGGCATCGCGCCTGAATGTTGATCTCGAAAAACGTGGTCCCCGGTTCAGTCTTGGCTCGGTGCTCGCGACACTTGGTGGGCTGTTGCTGGGAGCGGCGGTCATCATGCTGGTTGCTGCCAACTGGCAGGATATGCCGCGTATTATGCGTATCGGCCTGATCTTTGTCCTGATCTGGGCGTGCTATCTTGGCGGGGCATGGCGACAGTCGCGTGGCGACAGGCTATTGCCGCAAGCGCTTTATATCGTTGCGGCATCATCCTTTGGGGCTGGTATAGCGCTCGTTGGTCAGATGTACCATCTGTCGGGTGATGTGCACTCAGCAGCGCTCGTCTGGGCAGGCGGTGTTCTGGCATCGGCCTTCCTGTTGCGTTCGCCGGTGCTGACAGCCTTTGGTGCGGGCGTCGCGTGCTTCTATCTGTCTACATATGCTTTCAATAATGATTATGGCGATCTCAGTTATCGCTGGATGGGGCCGTTGCTGGTTCTTGTTGGCGCTGGCGCTGCCCGTTTCACGAGATCCCGTCATGCTGCACATCTGTGGTGCCTGTTTGTGCTGGGGTGGGCCGTTCTTCTTTATTCGGAAAACGAGAGCCGGGCGATTCTTGCTATGATGCTGATTATCGGTATCGGCTTGATGCTGGCGGATGCCTTTGCACATAAAGCCCTTCAGAGACTGACACGCTTCGCGCATCCTTTGGCTTCCTATGGTTTGCTGCTTGCGCTTTTGGCGCTTGGCATTCTTCAGGTCGATAAGATGCTTTCAACGATCTTTGACAAGAACATCACGCAGGATGTCGTTTATGGCATTCTCATTCTGGCCCTTTCGATTGGTTCGCTTGCCATATGCGGACGCGACAATGGCAGTTTGCGTTCCATCGCCTATGCAGCTTTCTCTTTTGAAGTGCTTTACCTCGCCTTCACAACCGTCGGGTCGATGATCGGTACGTCTGGCTTCTTCCTGACTGCAGGCGTGCTGGTGCTACTGCTTGCGGCTTTTGTGCGTCGTATGGAGAGCAGGTTCGGGCGAAAGCGTTCAGTGGAGGTGCAGCCATGAGCCTATTGAAAAGCAAGTGGCTCTACGCGGGCGCAGTTGTCGCTGCAGTGCTGCAGACCGGCATTCTTTATGCGAGTATCGAGAAGCGGGCTTCGGTGCTGCGTTCCGGTCATGAGATCGTGCTGCAGACGCGACCGGTCGATCCTCGCGATCTGATGCGTGGCGATTATGTGATCCTTGGCTATGATATTACATCGATTGATCGCAAGATTATTCTGGGGACACCTGCCGACGGGTCGCGCACTATCTATGTGGCGGTGAAGCCGTCCGATAAAGGTGTGTGGAATATTTCTCGTGCGTCGTTCACGCCGTTCACGGACTTGGCTTCTGATGAAGTGCAGATTCGTGGGCAATCAACCTATGCTATCTCCGACTACCCGGATGCGACAATCAGTATGCGCTACGGCATAGAGCGCTATTACGTACCCGAAGGCGAGGGGCGTGCAATCGAGGATGGCCAGCGTGATCTGGAAATTACTGCGGTGGTTTCTGTCGATGATGCGGGCACCGCTGTCATGAAAGCTTTGCGCGATAACGGCAAGCAACTTTACCAAGAGCCGCTCTATTAATATCGCCCTTGAAGAAAAGAGGCTTGGCTAAGGCGCCAAGATCGCTATATAGGGGCGGATAGAACGAAAGCGCTTCGGCTTGAAAGAGCTGGCAAATCAATGCCGGTAAAACGGCTTTTTTCCTTTGAACCGGGAAAATTGAGTGATATAGAGACGCGCGCTTTCGAGAGGCGGTTCAATATCTGAGGCGAATTTAGTGCATTCGGTGGAGTGCACTTCGGTTCAGAGGCGGATATGGCGAAATTGGTAGACGCACCAGATTTAGGTTCTGGCGGGAGACCGTGGGGGTTCGAGTCCCTCTATCCGCACCAACTGCCTTAAGGCAAAAGAATTTCTCTCCCGCGACGAGGCATAAGCGCCGGTAACGGCGGGACAATGACAAGAAGTGAAGGTTTGAACATGCAGGTTACCGAAACGCTCAATGAAGGGCTGAAGCGCGAGATTAAAGTCGTGGTTCCGGCCGGAGATCTCGAAGCCAAGCTCTCTGAGCGGCTCGAAACTGCCCGTGGTCGCGCCAAGATCAATGGCTTCCGTCCAGGCAAGGTGCCAACGGCACACCTGCGCAAGACCTACGGCAAGTCCTTCATGGCTGAAATCGTGAACGAAATCCTCAACGATTCGTCGCGTTCGATTCTTGCTGACCGCAACGAAAAGTCGG
>RCUT01001455.1_pt1 | contig 11278 bp, 13 predicted proteins | sample 2166171 | NCBI WGS metagenome assembly RCUT01 (sample SAMN09932757, study PRJNA488358) | compost metagenome | isolation source: compost soil in 4-hydroxybenzoic | place: Germany: Experimental Botanical Garden
ACTTTCAATAGCGTCAAAAATCGCTTTTAAGTCGGTGTTAAGATTGGTATTGGTATTGGCTTTTTCAGCCACATTTACAAAAAGCTGACTGGGATAAATGAAGTAACCTTTCGTTTTAATGGCATCATCTTTTATTTCGGGTGTAATTACACTATCCGATAAGCTTGCATAGTCAACGCTATCATCACCACCTTCAATGTAGTTGGTAAAGTTTTCACTAATAAAACGATAGAAAAGAGTACCTAAGACAAACTGTTTAAAGTCCCATCCATCAACTGATCCACGAACATCGTTGGCTATTTTCCAAATTTTAGCTTGCAATTCTGCTCTTTGTATTGTGCTTGTCATTTTTTATCGTTTATTATGCCTATTGATTTTACTCTTAATATCATTTACTCAAACACATCTACAATTTTTTTATAGAGTGTATTCTCGCCCAGATTTGAAAAAAAAATGTGACATCAATTCTTTTTCTTAATTTTTTTTGATACAGATTTTAATGCTTCATCTGCCGTTGGTTCATCTTTTACCAATTGCATCAGTTGGTCTGTAAGCCAAAGGGTTTCTAACTCTACTTTATCAGCTTTAAGGATTTCAGCCAAGAGTGGAATTTGTTCCTTTTTCAATGGGCGTAGTCCCTTCTCAATTTTACTAAGCTGGGCTGTATCCATATCAAGCTGTGGAGCCACCTGCCGTAGGTACAAGTGTTGTGCTTCCCTTAGCATTCTAATTCTTTCACCTAATTGGCTTTCCATTGTCTTATTTTTGACTTGTCAAATATTGGCAAATATAAACAAATAAAAGAAAGGGTGTACCGACTTATTTTGCAGCCCCGCCTGTTCGGACAGACAAGCTTGCAAAGTTTGCAAACTGTACAACGAGCCATCGGCCGCCTCTCAAAAGGGAGGGAGTAAGGCCATAAAAAAGCCTCCGGTGGAGGCTTGAAAGATGCAGTTAGAAGTTGTTTCAGGAACGGGCAAATGTTAGAAGCAGACTATAATCGCCTTTGTCGGCTGCCTTTACTGCCCAAAGTAAGCCGCACGGGCAGGCTCCTCGCTGGAAAGGTTGGCAGCACCCCAGGTGAACACGGGCAGCTTATAGATTTTCTCAATGATAATATCGGCCATAAGTCGGCTATGCCTGCCGTTGCCATTAGCAAAGCAATGAATGCTTACAATGCGGTGTTTGAACCGCACTGCAATTTCATCAGGAGGGTAGGTATTATGTTCGTGCCAGTAACGCACATCATCCAGCAGGTACCGCAATTCGGTGGTTATTTGCCATTTATCTATGCCAATGTTCTTGTTGGTTTTACGAAACTCACCTGCCCAGGCCCCATACATCGGCATACATGCGTTTATGCACCGTGCGGACAAAATCTTCTGTAAAAACCAGCTCCGGCTTAAAGGAACGCCCTAATGTCCACTGTACGGCCTGTTCTATGTTTTGCTGCTCAAATTCGTCCAGTTCGCCATGGGTGGCAATGGTAGGAATGAGCAACCCTTCTTTCTCTTCTTCATCTAAGGGGGTTTGTCCATCAATGTATTCTAAATCTAATCCCATAAGATTTTAGGCATTTCGTTTTGAATGGCTGTTGCTCTTTCCTTGATGGCCGCTTCAATCCGTTTTTTTGAATTGGCCTGGTCTTCGAGCTTCATGGTGTTGGCGGTCCGCATTACAATTTGGGTGGCCAAATCGGTGGCCCGTTTTTCGATGAGGGCATCCAGCGATCCGTCATTGGGCACAAAGCCATAGACCAACTGCATATCCATAGCACGGGCAATTTCCCGGAGGGATTTGATGGTAATGGAACCGTCCTTTTCCCGCTTCTCAATATCCATTACTCCCTGCTTGGAAACGTTCAACTTGTTGCCGAGTTGCTGCATAGTCATCCCAATGGTGGTGCGGATGGCTTTTATCCATCCGGTGGGTGGCATGGCCACGTGTTTGAGTGAAGCAAAGCCCAGCATTTTGCTGTTGAGCTGTTGCAGTTGGAGTGATTTTTTGCCCATAAAGTAAAGTTATTACTTGACTTTTACAAGGCAAAAGTAAAGCTAATACTTGACTAATGCAAGTTATTAGTAAAGTTATTACTTGACTTTACTACCCGTTCGGTAAAGCCGTGACTTGACTATTTAGGACGAAAATAGCCTGCAAATAACTGATTAACAATATAGATAACGGATTTTTACTACAGTGTTCTGTAGTGGCCAGCCTTCAGTTTTTCCAAAGCCTTGCCGGTGGCATTGTGGAAAATATCATCCACGGTACTGGCAGAAAGTTGGAACTGCTTGCCGGTTTCAACGGCCTGTTGACGGGTAAATTCTGCCGGTAAAGCATCAAAGAATTTGCGTTTGCTATCACCTGTTTTCAATTGGGTGGCTTCGCTTTGTTTGGGCAGGTTGTTGAATAGGAACCCCACTCTTGCTTAAATACATTGCCCAGGGTGTCCGCTTCGGTTTCGCAAATAATACCTGTGCCTTCGTTCTGCTCCAAGTGCCAAAGGATTTTTGCATAGCTGGTATTTGCCGGAATGTAGACCACTTTAAAAGAAGATAGTTACTTCCCAATACAAAACCTAGTAAAAATACTATCCAGCAAATCCTCATTCGAAATATCACCAGTAATTTCACCTAAATGATGTAAAGCACGTTTGATTTCGAACGCCAACAATTCACCTCCAAAAGGTTGATCCATCAAACGTAACGTATCGTCCAATGCTTCATTGGTTTTTTGAAGTGCTTCAAGGTGACGCACGTTGGAGATCATGGTTTCGTCGTTATTCAGTTGATCTACATGGGCTTTATGCAATAACGCTTCTGTAAATTTATCAAGGTTAATCCGGTCTTTGGCTGAAATGAATAACATCCCGTTTAAACCTGCATATTGTTTTTGCAATTCCGTTTCGCTGGTTCTATCTAATTTATTGGCTACTAATAAAATAGAGTCGATTGAAGTATGTTGACCCAGTTCTTCTACAATTGCTCGTAATTCATCTGCTGATGTTTCTTCCGGATCGAATAAATAAATAACCAGTGCTGATTGGCGAATCTTCTCGTAGGCCTTCTCTACTCCTATGGATTCAATTTTATCAGAGGTTTCGCGGATACCAGCTGTATCTATAAAACGGAAATTAATTCCACCTATGTTTATTTCGTCCTCAATGGTATCTCGCGTGGTTCCGGCAATTTCAGAAACAATCGCTCTTTCTTCATTCAGCAAAGCATTCAGCAACGTTGATTTCCCTACATTGGGCTTGCCTGAAATAACTACCGGAATACCGTTTTTAATAGCATTCCCTAAGTCAAACGACTTAATCAGTTTTCGGATTACCGATTGAATGCTGCTAATTAATGCTTTTAACTGGGGACGGTTGGCAAACTCTACATCTTCTTCGGCAAAATCTAATTCCAGCTCAATTAGCGCAGCAAAGTCGATCAACTGCTGACGTAATGCCTTTAGCTCATTGGAGAATCCTCCACGCAGTTGGCGTAATGCCATGTTATGCGAGGCTTCGGTGCGACTGGCAATCAAGTCGGCTACAGCTTCTGCTTGTGAAAGGTCTAATTGGCCGTTTAAAAATGCGCGTAACGTAAACTCTCCGGGCTTCGCAATTCTTGCTCCGTTTTTAATAAACAGATTAATAAGCTTTTGGATGATATAGGGTGAAGCATGGCAAGAAACTTCTACCGAATTCTCACGGGTATATGAGCTTGGTGCTACAAATACGGTAGCCAAAACTTCATCGATAATGATTCCATCTTCTCTAATCGTTCCGAAATGAACGGTATGAGAGGGTTGTTTTTCTAAATCCTTCCCATGAAACACTTTGTTACAAATAGAAATTGCTTCCGGACCTGATAATCGGATGACCGCTATTGCACCTGTTCCCGATGGAGTGGCTAATGCAACAATGGTATCTTCTGCAAATGGAGAATTAGAAAACATTTAATAAAAATTTGGCTTTATGCCGCAAAGATAAGATTATTATTAGCTGTTAGCTATTAGCAATTAGCCGTTGGAAAATGAACAAAGGATAACTACTCAAAGTTAACAGCCATTGCCCTATTCATAGTTTTTTAGCCTTTTCGGCTCTTAACATTTCACCGAAGGTTAAATTGTACTGCATCGCATTTAATGTTAACGCTATGCGCCGTGCGCGGGTAGGTTCAGTTTTAGCACTATTGATCCAGTTGATAAAGTAGTTTTGATGAGATTTGGGTAATCTTTCAAAGCTTTGAAGCACCTCCGATTCATCTTGCAGACAATCATAAAGATCTTCCGGCATTTCAATTTTAAAGTCTTTATCCTCTTCCAACTCTACATGCAACATAGCTCCTGCCGACTTACCTAATTTCTTACGCAGTCCGGCATTAAGGGCGATAATAAAGTTACCTTGACCAACAGGAAACATGGCCATTCCATTTATGGGGGTATTATCAAGGGTTCCTTTTACCCGTAGTTCTTTACGATTTCCAGGTTTGATTTCCTGAGCCAAATCAGCCGGAATATCAACATAAGTCCAGCCCGTTTTTTCAGCATTCTTCTTGTATTGAAATATGACAGCTTCAAAGGTTACCATGAAGTGAAGATAACCGCAAAGACGCAGAGGCGCAAAGAAAATTACGAATTATGTGTTACGAGTTACGTGTTATTAGTTTTTCAGAAGTGATAATTCTTAACATGAAACACTCTACAAAAAATCAAAAACCTTTTGCAGCTTAGCGACTTTCCTTAAGCGGTATAACTATGAATGTTAATAGTTGCCGACATAGGGATAACTCGTAACTCGAAACCCACAACCCGAAATCAAAAAACTTAGCGGCTTTGCGTCCTCCCTTTAAAACTTCTCTTCAATCCCTAACCCAAACAATGCAAAATCATAGCGGGCGGGATCAGCAGGATCAAACTGCCGGAGGTTTTGGCTGAGTTCGAGGGTTGTTAACCAGTCGACTTGCTTACGGGTAATTAAACCAAGTTTGCGCGCCACTCGTTCTACATGCAAATCTAGCGGACATAAAAGGTCTTTCATCTGAATGGTGTTCCAGATTCCAAAGTCAACGCCCTTATCGTCTTTTCTCACCATCCAACGCAAAAACATATTTAAACGTTTACAGGTCGATTTATTATTCGGACTGGTTACATGCTTTCGTGTACGATGCGGATAATCGGGCAAGGAGAAAAAATAGGTTTGAAAGTGATTTAAGGCCACTTCAACATTTACCTCTTTATTGTGAGGGATAAAAGCCTGTTCTAAGCTTTCGTAATAAGCATAGTGATGCTTAAAAAACTCAATAAAATATAGGGTATCGGTAGCATTAAACGTGCGGTGCTTAAAATGAAGAAAACGTTTTAAATCCTTCTCTTCATGTTGCGTAATAAACTGATGAGGAGCACCATCCATCAACGAAATCAATTCATTACATTTATTGATAATCGTTTTCCGCTGGCCCCAGGCTAAAACTGCCGCCCAAAAACCCATTATCTCAATATCCTGTTTCTTCGAAAATAAATGCGGAATACAAATCGGATCGTTAGGAATAAAGTCGGGTTGGTTGTATTGCTCAGCTTTTGCGTCGAGGAAAGGCTTTAAATCTATTATATTCATTGTATATTTCGAGTTACGGGTTGCGGGTTACGTGTTAAACACTAACTAAAAATTATGTATCGAGTTTAATAGTTCGTCCAAAACACGAAATTCGTAACCCGTAACCCGTAATTAATTTAAAACCCCAAATTCCCTAAACCCGGAATATTCGGCATTATCGTTTTCATTTCTGCAGCCATCAGTTGATCGGCTTGTTCTAACGCACGGTTTACGGCTACAGTAATTAATTCCTCCACTTCTTCCCTGTCGCGAACATTAAACACGCTTGGGTTAATTTTTATGTCCAACACCTTACGGTTTCCATTACAGGTAACCACAACAGCACCATTGTCAACCTCACCGGTTACACTAATGGTTTCAAGGCGATTTTTAATCTCTTCCGCCTTTTTCTTCGCTTCAAATAAATTGCCTAACATGGTTCTTCTTGTTTTATGTTATTTAGGACCATAGTCCATGGACCATAGACCATAGTGACTACATTACTTAGATAATAAACTAATTATCAATAAAATACTCAATTACAATTAAATATTTATCACGTAAAGTACCATGGTCTATGGACTATGGACCATGGACTAAACACTCGCCAGAGCCTTCTCCAAATCCTCAATTAGATCTTCCACATCTTCAACACCAACGCTTAAACGAATAAGCGTATCTGTAACACCGCTTTTTAAGCGCTCTTCGCGAGGAATAGAAGCATGCGTCATTGATGCAGGGTGACCGATCAGTGACTCAACACCTCCTAATGATTCAGCCAATGAGAATAAATGCGTACCGCTTAAAATCTTCATGGCATCTTCCATTTTATCACCTTTCAGAGAAAACGACATCATGCCGCCAAAATCACGCATTTGCTGTTTTGCTATTGAATGGTTGGCATGATCTTCGAAACCTGGCCAATATACTTTATCTACTTTAGGATGATTTCTTAGGTAATGAGCAATGGTCTTTCCGTTTTCAGAATGACGCTGCATGCGCAAATGAAGCGTTTTAATACCTCTTAAAACAAGGAAACAATCCTGAGGACCAGGTGTAGCTCCACAAGCATTTTGATAGAATGCAATCTGCTCTGCTAGTTGATCATTATTTACCACTAATGCGCCCATAACCACATCCGAGTGACCCGACATGTATTTAGTCAACGAGTGCATTACGATATCAGCACCTAAAGTCATTGGATTTTGCAAATAAGCCGATGCAAATGTGTTATCAACACCTAATAAAATATGGTGTTTTTTAGCAATTGCCGAAGCTCCTGCAATATCAATGATCTTTAAGGTAGGATTGGTTGGCGTTTCAATCCAGATCATTTTTGTATTTGAATTGATATAGCTTTCAATATTTGCCACCTCTTCCATCCCAATGAAATGAAACTTCAATCCGTAATTCTGATAAACTTTGGTAAAAATGCGATAAGTACCTCCGTATAAATCGTTAGTACAAATGATTTCATCACCAGGTTTAAACAATTTCATCAAGGTATCAATCGACCCCATACCGGTACTAAAACAAAAACCATGTTTGGCATTTTCAAGAGCAGCAATGTTATCTTGAAGCTGCGCACGTGTAGGGTTTTGTGTACGAGCGTATTCATAACCCTTATGATTTCCAGGAGCTTCCTGCACGTAAGTTGAAGTTTGAAAAATTGGTGTCATGATGGCTCCGGTAGACGGATCAGGGAAAACACCTGCATGAATGGCTTTTGTACCGAATTTCATATTCTTAAATATTGCTATTAATTAAGTGAATGTTAAGATACTTTACAATGTGGCAATAAAATTGTTATTAGTCTTTTTGCAGTTTACGAGTAAAAACAATTTTAAAACACAAAAGAAAGAAAAACAATTCATTTAATTTATCAACTAATCTTAATTATCTAACGCTCATGAGATTAATCTCCTCTAAGGTCATCGTCATGCTGGGCATGCTTGGCTTAATGTTTACCTCCTGTCAAAAGGACGATCAAAAAGTTTCCAAATCAATGGATGTCGAGGCTTCTGTTCAGGGAGTTTCAAAAAATGACATCATCGTTGCCGATTTATTTGAGCAGATCAACATCATTTCAAGAAGCAACCCTTCTTTAATTGACGAAAGTGCTAAAAGTAAAGCTGTAGAGGGTTTTGGAGATGATGTTTTGGGTCATTTGGAAGATTTCTCATGTGCCAAAGTTAAGGTTAATGTTGGATGGCCAAAAGTGGTTACTGTTGATTATGGAGCAGGTGGATGTGAAGATCCTAAAACCAAAAAACTTCGCAAAGGCAAAATCAAGCTTACTTATAATAAAGTATGGTTAGCCCTTGGATGCGAGGTAACAGTAGAATTTGAAGATTACTGGTGTGGCGACACTAAATTTGATGGTTATTGTAAAATTACTTCAACAGGTATTGCTAAAAATGGCAACCTTAAGTTTAAATTAGAATGTGAAGGAACTAAGATTCACTGCGAATGTGTTGAAAGATGGTCTTGCAAAAAAGAGATTGAATGGTGCAATAATGGCACACTGCTAAACATTTTTGATGATTATTATTCAATTACAGGCTATGGTGAAGGTTCTGATAACAAAGGCAACTATTTCACCGAAAAAATTAAAGTTGCCCTTATCAAAAAAGCCTTCTGTCCTTGGATAAGCAAGGGTTCTATAGAACTTAGCTCAAGTAAAGCTCCATTATGTACGTTAGATTTTGGTGCGGGCGATTGTGATGCAAAAGCAACTTTAACTATTAATGGAACTACCAAACAAATCGATCTATAATTTTTCTTATTCCTAACGTTTATTTAGCGTCGCATTCAGGTAATGCGGCGCTTTTTTTGCTTTTACCTCTTCCTGTTGATTGGTATACAATGCCTATTAGTTAAAGTTTAATTATTAAGCATTGTATACACAAACAATCGCCTGATTTATCCTACATTTTTAGTTAAGAAATAAACTTAATTTACTTTAATTCAAGTATTTGGTTACTATTTTTAACTATCGCTTTAAAAACTGAAACGAATTATTTTTTTCATCGTTAAACTCTTTTAGATTCATTTGGTCTGACAATAAAAACTAACCACAATAAAAAAATATGAAACTTATCACCTCAAAATCACTTGTTCTTGCAGCAGCAATTGCATTAACTTTTACTTCCTGTAAAAAAGATGATAACGAACCGTCTGCTAATGCAGAACAAACATCGGCTGTTGATAACCAATTGGCTGACGATATAACCACTGATGAGATTGACTTATTTCTTACTGCCCTTCAAAATAAAATGCCTAAAACTACCACTAGCGCATCTGTATCGGTTGAAACTACTGATACTGGAACCGACACACGTACGGGTGCCGTGGTAACTATTACAGGTGAAGGATTTCCGAAAACCATTACAGTTGATTTCGGTACTGAAGGAAAAACGGTAAACGGCATTACCCGCAAAGGTAAAATCATTGGTACGTTAACAGATTATTGGTGGAAACCCGGAGCAGAATTAAAAATCGTTACGGAAAATTTCTCCTTAAATGATGTAAAAATCACAGGAACTAAAATCTTCACAAGCAAAGGTTATAATGAAACAACAAACAGTTACACTTATACAGTAAAAGTTGACAGAGCAAAAATCAACAGTGATAATCAAACTTTCACCTGGAGTGCCGAACGAACTATTACTTACTATACCAAAGGAACCATTACTGCACTTGACGACTATTTTACGGTAACAGGTGCATCTTCCGGAACTAACCGCGCTGGCGATAGCTTTACAACAACGATTACTACAGAACTTAATAAACCTATTATTTCTCGTTGGTTTGTTTCTGGAGTTATCCAACACCAAGTAGGTTCTCGTCCGGTAGCAGTACTTGACTATGGAAATGGAACAACTGATAATAAAGCCACTGTTACAATCGGTGGAACTACAATTGAAATTTCTTTGCACCGATAATTGTAAAAATATATTATAAACAAAAATCCCTGTAGCTGAATACGCTACAGGGATTTTTTGTAGGTATTATCAACTTCATTATTTTCATCATAAAAACTATTGGATAAAGTTATTATTCTTGTATATTGATGTTAAAACATCAAATTCCTGTTAAACTACATGAGAAAAAGCAAAGAGGTATGTGACATGAGTAGTTGCTTTTTATGCAAATATTGTATCAAAGAGTGGCTACCGGCTGTTGAGAGCCATAAAAAAAATTTCGACTACAAAAAAGGTGAAGTAATATTTAAAGAAGGAGATCCGGTTGAAGGAATTTATTTTGTTTATAAAGGCAAAGTAAAAGTACACCAAAAATGGGGCGAAGATAAAGAGTTGATCATCCGGTTTGCGAACTCCGGAAGTGTATTTGGCCATCGTGGATTAGGAAAGTATACTTCCTACCCGATTTCCGCAACTGCCATCGAACCGACTACGGTTTGCTATATTAGCAAAGACTTTTTCCTTGCAACCCTTAAAGTAAATCCAAATTTGCTTTTTGAAACAATGCTTTTCTATTCGAATGAACTACAGATCTCTGAGCAAAAAATGAAAAACCTAATGCATATGTCGGTAAAAGGACGAGTTGCCAATGCATTATTATCATTAATTGACACATTTGATCTGGATGAGCGCAAATTCCTTAGAGCAACGTTAAGCAGGCAAGATATTGCCTCCTACGCAGGAACCACTTACGAAACTGCCTTTAGAATAATGAGCGAATTTGTTTCGGATCGGGCTGTTATTATTGAAGGGAAAAAGATAGGAATTGTAAATGTTGACTACCTAAAGGAGGTAGTAAAGCAGGAAACAAAATAAATTTACAACAACAACCCACCTTTGTTGTAAATTTACACAATGACTACGCAAACAAAAGATTTCACCCATTTGGATGAAAATAATCAGGCTACAATCGTTGATATTGAATCTAAAAAAATCACGACCCGTATAGCGGTTGCTCAATCAAGAGTGTTTTTACCTCAGGATGTGCTGGTAAATTTTGTTAATGGTGAAATTGTATCAAAAAAAGGTGCTGTATTTCAATCGGCTATAATTGCCGGTATTATGGCAGCAAAAAAAACACCTGACCTGATTCCCCTTTGTCATACACTCCTGCTTGAAAATTGTAAAATAACCATCAATGTCGAAAACGATGAAGCGGTTATCAATTGTACGGTTAAAACAACCGGAAAAACAGGTGTTGAAATGGAAGCACTAACCGGAGCCAGCATTGCCGCTTTAACAATTTATGATATGTGCAAAGCTTTATCACACGATATGATCATCAGAGAAACTAAACTTATGAGCAAAAGCGGAGGAAAAAATGATTTCGAACGAAAATAATGCCCAGTTATACGCTTTGATCTTATGCGGAGGTTTTAGCAAACGCATGCAAACGGATAAGTTTCTTATTGCCTACCATAATAATGTTCCTCAATGGCTGTATCTTCATAATTTACTGACACCTTTAGTCGAGCATGTTTTTATATCATGCCGAAACGATCAGGTTTCCGCTTTTGATCAACAATATGCGCTTATTGAAGATTCAATTGAAGGAAGTAGTCCAAGTGTTGGTTTGTTAAGTGCCCATAAAGCTCACCCCGAAGCAGCATGGTTGGTTATTGCCTGTGATCTTCCTTTGCTGACCGATCAATCGTTGCAATTGCTGATCAATGAACGTGATCCTATTAAATATGCAACAGCCTTTATT
>RCUT01001462.1_pt1 | contig 11237 bp, 11 predicted proteins | sample 2166171 | NCBI WGS metagenome assembly RCUT01 (sample SAMN09932757, study PRJNA488358) | compost metagenome | isolation source: compost soil in 4-hydroxybenzoic | place: Germany: Experimental Botanical Garden
GACGAGCCGCTGCAGATCCTCAACACCAACGTCGCGGTGTACATCGGCGTGGTCTATTCGTACCTGCCGTTCATGATCCTGCCGCTCTACGCCAACCTGGTGAAGCACGACCCGAGCCTGCTGGAGGCCGCCTCCGACCTCGGTTCGAGCAACTTCAACAACTTCTGGAAGATCACCGTGCCGCTGTCGAAGAACGGCATCATCGCAGGCAGCATGCTGGTGTTCATCCCGGTGGTGGGCGAGTTCGTCATCCCGGAACTGCTCGGTGGCCCCGAGACACTGATGATCGGCAAGGTGCTCTGGCAGGAGTTCTTCAACAACCGCGACTGGCCGGTGGCGTCCGCCCTGGCGGTGGTGATGCTGGTGATCCTGCTCGTGCCCATCATCCTGTTCAACCGTAACCAGGCGAAAGAACTGGAGGGCAAGGTATGAAGCGCTTCAGTTTCTCTACCGTGATGCTATGGGTGGGTCTGCTGTTCATCTACCTGCCGATGGTCATCCTGGTCATCTACTCGTTCAACGCCTCCAAACTGGTGACCGTCTGGGGCGGCTGGTCGGTGAAGTGGTACGTGGGCCTCCTGGACAACACCCAGCTGATGAACTCGGTCGGCCGTTCCCTGGAGATCGCCCTCTACACCGCCGTCGCCGCCGTGGCCCTGGGTACCCTGGCCGCCTTCGTGCTGACCCGCATCCCGCGCTTCCGTGGCCGTACCGTGTTCGGCGGCATGGTCACCGCGCCGCTGGTCATGCCCGAGGTGATCACCGGTCTGTCGCTGCTGCTGCTCTTCGTGGCCATGGCGCAACTGATCGGCTGGCCCCAGGAGCGCGGCATCGTGACCATCTGGATCGCCCACACCACCTTCTGCTCGGCCTACGTGGCCATCGTGGTGTCGGCGCGCCTGCGCGAGCTGGACCTGTCCATCGAAGAGGCGGCCATGGACCTGGGCGCGCGGCCGTGGAAGGTGTTCCTGCTGATCACCATCCCGATGATCGCGCCGTCACTGGCAGCGGGCGGCATGATGTCCTTCGCCCTGTCCCTGGACGACCTGGTACTGGCCAGCTTCGTGTCCGGTCCCGGTTCCACCACCCTGCCGATGGAGGTCTTCTCCGCCGTGCGCCTGGGCGTGAAGCCGGAGATCAACGCCGTGGCCAGCCTGATCCTGCTGACCGTCTCGCTGTTCACCTTCTTCGCCTGGTTCTTCACCCGCCAGGCCGAGGAGCGCCGCAAGCGTGCGATCCAGCAGGCGATGGAAACCATGGCCGAGGAAGCCTCCGCCTCCAGCTGGAAGCCGACCTCCACCCAGGCCGCCTGATCCAGCGCCACAAACGACAAAGGCCACCTTCGGGTGGCCTTTGTCGTTTGTGGGCAATACGGCGGTGCAAGGAGGGGCTGTGGGCAAGCTACTTCATTTGAAACCTGGCGGTTTGGACAGGGAGACGTAGCCGGCCGGTAGGGTGCGCCGTGCGCACCAGCGGTTGAGCGTCGCGCGGGAGCTGATCCCGCAATCGGTGCGCGCAGCGCACCCTACAGTGGGCCAAGCGCCTCGAATGCGAGGGCAGGCTTGGCCCCTGCAGGATGCCCGCCTCAGTCAGCGGGCTTGAGCACCAGGGTCTCCTTGCTGTTGGCCTTCACGTCTTCCTCGCTGAAGTGCATCGGCAGGTACTCGCCCTTGATATAGGCCTCGGCCTGGTCGGCGTAGTGACGGTCGAAGGGCACGCCGCTCTGGCCGACCGGGTTGATGCCCAGGCCGTGGGCGCCGTCGGCGAGGTCGATCAGGCGGCGCGTCGAGGGGCCGTAGATCACCTGCCAGGGCGCCGGACCGACGCGATGGGAGAGGTTGTTCGGCGTCTCGTGGCCGCCCGGTGCGGCGAATGGGCCGACGTTGAACAGGCGGTCCAGCGGCGGCTGCTGGCCCAGCGGGTGGTTGTGGGTCAGGGTGTGTGCCTTGCCCCAGTCCCAGGCGGCGCTGTCCGCGCCGAGGGTCGCGTGCAGGTGGGCGAGGCTCGCCTGCCATGCCGCCTTGACGATCTCGGCGCGGCTTTCGACGGGCGCCGTGCCGCGCTTGTCCCACCAGGGCGATTGGTCGTCCGCGGTCAGGCGCGGCAGGGCGACGTCGAGTACGCGGGTCTGCAACAGGCTGTCGAAGAAGGCGTCGCCCAGTTCGTCCTGCATCGCCGCACGGGTCAGCTCATAGGCGAGCTGGTTGAACAGGGTTGCTGGGATTGAGTCCAGTTCGTGGTCGCCGTTCCAGCCCGCCAGGCGCTCGACCAGTTGCTGCTCCTCCTGGTTCGCGGCAGCTGCGCGCAGCTCATCGAGGATGGGGGCGAGCAGGCGCGGGGCATAGCCGGTGCCGGGGTCCAGTTGCAGCGCCTGGCTGTTGTTCAGGTCCCACTTCACGCCGGGCTGGGCCAGCTTCTGGTCCAGGCGCTGGCCGCGGTCCGGCAGGTTGTAGTAGCCGGGGATGGCCACGCCCGTGGGCGACTGCGGCTGGTAGTTGGCGGAAACGATGTAGCCGCGCGCGGGGTTTTCTTCCTGGGGGTTGGCGCTGAAGGGCAGGTAGCCGGGCTTGTCCGCCTCGCCGGTGCTGCCGTCGAGGATGAAGTAGGGATTTATGCCATCCGGGCGCTGCGGCAGCCTGGCCGAGGCCCACCAGCCGATGTCGCCGCCGGCGTTGGCCCAGACCACGTTCAGCCCCGGCGCGTGGATCTTCTCGGCGGCGGCGCGGGCCTTGTCCAGGCTGTCGGCGCGGTTGAGCTGGTAGAAGGCGTCGAGGATGGGGTTCTCGGTTTCGAGGAAGGCCCACCACATGGCGATGGGGGTCTTGCCGGCGGCGGCGCCGAGGGCATCGTTGATGATCGGGCCGTGGGGGGAATGGCGCAGGGTCAGCTTCACCGGCGCGCTGTCCTTGACCTGGATGGTCTCCTCGCGGCTTTCCAGGTCCACCCACTTGCCCTGGTACCAGACCTGGCCGGGATTGTCCGGGTTGATCTTCTCGGCGACCAGGTCGAGGTCGTCGTTCTGGAACATGGTCAGGCTCCAGGCGAACTGCTCGTTGTGCCCCAGCGAGGCGACCGGGTTGAGCGCCTGGTGATGGCCGTACAGGTTGAAGCCGGGGTAGCTCAGCTGGGCCTCGTACCAGACCGCGGGCACGGCGAAGCGGATGTGCGGGTCGCCGGCCAGCAGCGGCTTGCCGCTGGCGGTGCGGCTGCCGGAGACGGCCCAGGCATTGCTGCCTTCGAACTGCGGCAGGCCGGCCTCGACCAGGGCCTGCTGGCTGAGGTGAGCCAACCGGTTGAGGTCCTGCCAGTCGGCGCTGGCCAGGGATTGGCCGACCACGCCTTCCGGATGCCAGTCGAGGTCGAAGGCCTTCAGGTAGTCGGCGCCCAGCTCGTCGCGCACGTAGGTCAGTACCGGCTCGGTACGGAAGGCGGCGGCGAAGCTGTAGGCCATGTAGCCCACCACGGAGAGGGTGTCCTCGACCGTGAAGGGGCGCTTGCCGATGCCCAGCAGGTCGAACTCCACCGGTGCGGGACGGCTGTCCTGAAACTGGTTCACGCCATCGAGGTAGGCCTGCAGCGCCTTGGTTGCCGGGCTGTTCATGTCCAGCTTGCGTGCGTAGTCGTCGGCGTGCGCGCGAATGCCCAGGGTGCGGAACAGGCGGTCGGTATCGACCAGGCGGGCGCCGAGGATCTCGGCGAGTTCGCCACGGGCCAGGCGCCGCAGCATTTCCATCTGGAACAGGCGGTCCTGGGCGTGGACGAAGCCGAGGGCGCGGTACATGTCCGCTTCGTTGGCGGCCTGGATGTGCGGCACGCCGCGTTCGTCATAACGCACCGTGACGGGCGCCGAGAGGTGCTCCAGGGCCAGTTCGCCGCTGCGCTGCGGCTTGCTGCTTTCGCTGTACCAGGTGGCGCCGGCGGCGGCAGCGGCGATGATGACGGCCAGGGCGGTCAGGGTGCGTTTCATGCACGGCTCTCCTTGTTGTAGTCGCCGCATTCTGCTCAAGAGCGACTGTCCCGGCATTGACCTGCGACGTGCGAGCTGGAAGTCTTCGGTCAATTCCGTGGAGCCCGCCATGTCCGATGTTCATCCCGACGCCGCCCCCGGTGCGTCGCTGACCCATTCCGCCACCCTGCGTCGCCTGCTCTACGAGGCCCTGGCGGACCTTGGCCTGGACCCGGCCGAGATCTACCGCGGCGTCAATCAGCACCGCCGCCTGCGCCCGCCGCCGGTGGACGGCCGCCTGCGGCACGATGATGCGCCACAGTTCTGGATGGCTGCCGAGGGCCTGACCGGCGACCCCGATATCGGCCTGCACCTGGGCGAGGTGATGAAGCCGCGCCTGCTCGACGTGGTGGGCTACCTGCTGCTGGCCAGCCGCGACCTGGGCGAGGCGCTGGCGAGCTTCCTGCGCTTCCAGCACATCCTGTCCGGCGGCTTCGTCGCCCAGTTGCAGGAGGACGCCGGGCGCGTGCGGCTGGTGATCGACCTCAACTACCTGGGCTTCGCGTCCCTGCGCCAGCAGATGGAATGCCTGGCGCTGCTGCTGATCAAGCTGCTGGGCTCGGTTACCGACGGCGAGTTCCGCCTTGACGGGGTGCAGTTCCGCCATGCCCGGCCGGCGAAGGTGGCCGAACACCGGCGGCTGTTCGGCCTGCTGCCCGAGTTCGGTTGCGAGCACGACGCGCTGTTGTTCCCCGCAGCCTTGCTGAAACGCCCCTCGCGTACGGCCAATCCAGAGCTGCACCAGCTGCTCTGGCGACACGCCGAGGAGCAGCTCGCCGCACTGGAAGGGAACGACCTGCTCAACCGCCTGCGCTACCTGCTGGGTGTGCGCCTGGGCCAGGCGGACTGCTCGCTGGCCGCCTGCGCCGCCGAACTGGGCCTCGGTGCCGGCGCGCTGCAGCGTGCCCTGGCCGAGCAGGGCAGCAACCTGCGGCGGGTGCGTGAAGCGCTGCAACAGGCGCGCGCCCTGGAGCTGCTGCGCGAGGGCCGGGCGGTGCGGGAGGTGGCCAAGGCCTGCGGCTTCGCCGAGCTGTCACCCTTCTACCGGGCCTTCCGCCGCTGGTACGGCGTGCCGCCCGAGGCCTACCGGGCGCGCCTGAGCATGGCTTAGGAGGGCTCGCGCCAGGCGCAGAAACACCCGGCTGCCAGGGTGCTGCCGGCACTCACCGGCCGCTTGTCGATCAGGGCGTCGAGTATGGGTTCGATGAAGCTGTTGGCCGAGTTGCACACCGCCCCCTCGCTATAGGGGCCGAAGTAGGCCAGGCGGCCGTCGCCATCCCAGATGCCGACGGCGGGCACCGCCGGCAACTGTTCGGCGCCAGGCAGCTCGGGCAAGGGCTGCAGGGCTTCCAGGCCGGGTGGCAGTTGGCCCTTGCTACCGGGTTTCTGCACCGCGTAGAAGGCCACGCCCTGGGGGGCGAAGCGCTGGATCAGCTCGGCCAGGTGCTGCTGGTTGCCAGCGTTGCAGGGGCAGGCCGGGTCCCAGAAGTGCACCAGGCGGATCGGCCCCTGACCGGCGAGGTTCTCCGGCAGGCGCAGGTGCTCGCCGGAGAAGACCGTGGGCCGGTCGTCGAAGGGGCGGACGTAGCGCGATTCGTACCAGCGCAAGGCCAGCAGGATGGCGCTGACGCAGGCCAGGAGGAAGAGGCTGGTCAACAGGGTCTTGAGTCGGGGTGAGCGCATGGAAAAGGGGCCTTTGCGAAGGCGCGTAGCTTGCCACGTTGCGCCGGGCAGCTGAATATCGGCAGCCTGCCATGGACCCAGGCGGTCCTGTGTATATCCTCGTTTCACCCAGGGAAAGCCCGATGCCAGACCACTTCCAGCCCGATCTCCTGCGCTCGCTGTTGCGACCCTTGGCCGCAGGCGCGCCTGACCTGCGGCTGGCGCAGGGCTATCGCGCGTTCTATCGGCTGGACTTCTCTGCGCGCTACCCCGGCCTCACCACCCGCCTGGGTTGCGTCGAGGCGGCGGGCCATACCCTGGCCACCCAGCTCTGGCTGCCGCCCGAGCCGCGCGCCAGCCTGGTGATGCTGCACGGCTATTACGACCATATGGGGCTCTACGGCCACCTGGTGGACTGGGCGCTGGGCATGGGCTTCGCGGTGATCGCCTGCGACCTGCCGGGCCACGGGCTGTCCAGCGGCGCGCGGGCCAGCATCGGCGATTTCGCCGAGTACCAGGCCGCCCTCGAAGCCCTGCTGGGCGAGGCCGCATCCCTGGACCTGCCGCAGCCCTGGCACCTGGCCGGGCAGAGCACTGGTGGCGCCATCCTGCTGGACTACCTGCTGACCGGTACGCCGCGCCCGGAGCTGGGCGAAACCCTGCTCTTCGCGCCGCTGGTGCGCCCGCGCGCCTGGGGCTGGTCGAAGTTCAGCTACCGCTTGCTGCGTCCCTTCGTCGAGGGCATTCCGCGGCGCTTCAGCGTCAACTCCGGCGACACCGAGTTCATCGAGTTCGTCCAGCACCAGGACCCCCTGCAGCCGCAGACCCTGCCCACCGCCTGGGTCGGCGCGCTGGCGCGCTGGGTGCCGCGCATCGAGGCCGCACCGCGCTGCCGCCGCCGGCCGCTGGTGATCCAGGGGGATGGCGACATGACGGTGGACTGGAGGCACAACCTGCGTGTGCTGGCGGACAAGTTCGACCGGCCCGAGGTGCTCATGCTGGAAGGGGCCGGGCACCACCTGGTGAATGAGCTGCCGGCCTACCGGGAGCGGTATTTCGGCTTCCTGCGGGAAAGGTTGGGGTGAAGGAGCGGGTCGGATTGGCGATCTGGAGGATTTGACCGCGTAGGGTGCGCTGCGCGCACCGAAACCTCCGCGCGGGATTGCCGGTGCGCACGGCGCACCCTACGAACTGCGCGGAGGCAATCGTAGGGTGGGCCTGGTCGAGGCCTCAGATCCCCTGCTGCGCCGGCGCCAGGCTGGAGGCGTCCTGGCCCACGGCGAGGCCCGCGCGCACGGCGGCCAGGGCGGCCTGGTAGTAGGCCTTGCCCTCGCTGGACTGGGCGAAGGTGACGAACTCCTCCAGCTCCGGATCGGACAGGTCGCGATAGACATAGAGCAGGGTGTTGTCCAGGTCGTTGCCGATCTGCTCCATCAGCCGCTGGCGTTGGCCGTCGATCATGCCCTGGGCTTGCCCGCCGCCGATCAGGCCGGGAAGCATCTGGCTGAGGCTGTCGGCGGCGACGCCGGCCAGGGCCAGGCTGACTTCGGCACCGGCCTCGCGGGCGGGGATGGCCTGGGCCAGGTGGCGGATCAGCAGGCGGCGGGTGGCGTCGGCTTCGATGCGCGGCAGGCCATTGGCGTGCTTGGCCAACTGGTCGCGGCGGGTGGCCAGGGTTTCGGCGGCGATGATCTTGCGCCCCAGGGGCGACTGGAAGAACGCCAGGGCCGGGCGTGGGTCGCTCAACTGGCCACGCAGGGCGGCCTGGGCGCGCTGGTCGATGGCCTGGGGCTGGAAGCGTCGGTTGCTGTTCTCCACCAGCGCCTGGTAGACCGCCGGCGGCAAGGTCTTCTGGTAGCGCTGCTGGGCCGCCGTCAGGGCGTCGTTGAAGTGGGCGCGCTGGTCCGGCCAGCCGGCTGCCTGGTAGAGGCTGGAGTGGTCGTCGGCCAGGGCGGGCAGGCCGAAGAGCAGGAGGGTGACGGCGAAGAGCAGGCGCATGGAGTCTCCTTGGTGACGCAGTCCGCTGTTCGTATCGGACCCACTCGTACGGCATCGGTTCGGCGGGGGAAGGCGGTGGCGGTCGGGCAGGGCGGGGTTGAGCGTGCGGCTATTCTCTGCGGACTCGGGCTTTATTGTCGAGGTGTCGGAAAGTGCCTTGTTGCATGTAGGAGGTGTCCTGCGCGCTGGTAGAATGCCGCCATCATGAATGCACCAATCGAATCCCCCCTGCTGACCCTGGTCGGCGACGACCTGGCCAGCCAGGGCTGGTCGCACCAGCGCCTCGTGCTTTCGACCGAGCTCACCGCCGCCCTGGCCGAGGAGTGCCGTGCCCGTGCCGCTACCGGCAGCCTGGCGCCGGCCTCGGTGGGGCGCGGCGAGGGCCAGCAGATCCGCGAAGGCATTCGCGGCGATCGTATCCACTGGCTGGAGCCCGGCCAGTCGGCGGCCAGCGATGCCTACCTGGGCTTGATGGATGAGCTGCGCCAGCGGCTCAATCGCGAGCTGTACCTGGGGCTGGAGGACTTCGAGTGCCATTTCGCCCTCTATCCGCCCGGCGCCTTCTACCAGAAACACCTGGATCGCTTCCGCGACGACGACCGCCGCGCGGTTTCAGTGGTGGCCTATCTCAATGCCGAGTGGCAGCAGGAAGAGGGCGGCGCCCTGCGCCTCCACCTGGCCGAGGGGGAACACGATGTGCTGCCCGAGGGTGGCAGCCTGGTGGTCTTCCTCTCCGCCGACCTGCCCCACGAGGTGCTGCCTGCCAGTCGCGAGCGGCTGTCCCTGGCGGGCTGGTTCCGCCGTCGCGGCAGCGCGCCGCTCTGATCCGACGGGCCTCAGTGGCCCCAGACCTTGAAGGTGCCGCGCAGGTCGGTGATATCGCGGATTTCCAGGCTGCCGATGCGGCTGTCGCCAATATGCATGTCGGCGCCGACCCGTACGCGAATGCGCTGGGCCGGAATGCCGCTGCCCAGCAGCTGATCGTTGATGGTGGTGAGGTCCGGCAGTTCCAGGCGGACCTGCTGGGTGCCGGAAGCGGATCTGGCCACGTCGAGCTTGAGGGTCGGCTGGTCGACGCCGAGTATGGGCACCGTCAGGCCGAGTTGCGCGGGCCCCAGGGCGAAGCTGCCGCCGCTGCCGTTGGGGCAGTCGCCGGGCTTGGCGCAACCGTTGTCGATGCGGATGTTGCGCAGTGACAGGCTGCCGCCGTCGTCATTCCAGCTCAGGCTGTCGATGCGGGCCATCACGTCCAGGCGCAGGTTGATCCCGGACTGGCCGGTGATCTGGCTCAGCGCCTGGTTGTCCAGGGATTCGAGGGCGGCCTGGCCGGGACCGCTGAGCAGGACGGTGCTGCAGGCCAGGGCAAGGCGGAGAATATGGGTTGTCATGGACATGGCACGCTCCTGTGCGGTTGGCGCGCAGAGTCTGGGGCGTGACGCGGGAGGCGGCCAGTGGCGCGCGGCGCTTCCCGCCTAAGGATGGGGCCGCGCCGTGGGCGGCCTGGCAGTCGCCGGCGCATTGCCCTACCTTCGATCAGGGCGCGACCGCTGCCGGCGTCCTGCGTGTTACCGGGGTGCCCCCTTATGGCGCTCCTTGAGGAGATGAAGATGCAGAAGATCCTGGTCAGCCGCTGCCTGCTTGGCCAGCGGGTGCGCTATGACGGCGGCGCCCATGGGCCCTTCGGCCTGCTGGAGCGCTGGCAGGCGGAGGGGCGCATCGTGCCGCTCTGTCCGGAAGTGGCAGGTGGCCTGCCGACGCCGCGGGCGCCGGCGGAGATTGCCGGCGGCCGCGGTGCCGGCGTGCTGGATGGCGAGCTGCCGGTGCTCACCGACGACGGCCAGGATGTCACCGCCGAGTTCGTCGTCGGGGCACGCATCGCCCTGGAACTGGTGGCCGCCCACGGCATCCGCATCGCCCTGCTCAAGGCGCGCAGCCCGTCCTGCGGCAACCGCGAGAACTATGACGGCAGTTTCAGCGGCACCCGGGTCGCCGGCGAGGGCGTGACCGCGGCGGCCCTGCGCCGTGCGGGGGTCGAGGTGTTCAGCGAGGAAGAGCTGGCCGAGGCGGCGGCGCGCCTGGCCGAACTGGAAGGCGCCTGACGGCTCAGCGCGACGCGGCCGCTGGCGGCTGGCTGAGGTCCTTGCCCAGCCATTGCTCGGAGAGGGCGCCCAACCGGCCATCTGCCCGAAGCTTGTCCAGGGCGCGGTTGAGGGTGTCGCGAAAGGCCGAGTTGCCCTTGGCGAAGGGGATCGCCATGGGCTGGGCGACAGCGTTGTCGCCTTCGGCCTCGGCCATCGGGAAGGCATAGGGCTCGCTGAACTCCAGCCCTTCGCGGCCTTGGCCCGGCGCCGCGAACTGGTCCAGGGCGATGTCGTAGCGTCCGGCTTCGAGGCCTTCGAGCAGCTTGCCGTCATCGTCCACGACGAACTCCGCTTCCACGTTCAGTGCCGACGCCAGGGCCCGGCCCAACTCCACTTCGAAACCGGTCAGCTTGCCGTCCGTGCGGTAGCTGTAGGGCGGGCTGTTGTCCGCCAGGGCGATGCGCAGGCTGCCGCGTTCCCAGATATCGTCGAGCAGTTCGGCCTGGGCCAGCGGGCTCAGCAGGGCGAACAGGGCGGGCAGGCAGTACAGCAGGCGCATGGGGGACTTCCTCGATTCGTTATGGGTTCTTGGTCAAGCGCGGTTACAACGCGATGCTCGGACAGCAGGGAATCTGGCTGGTTGCATGAGGTAAGGTGGCGGGCCCGCAAAAAACATGGAGATTCATCATGAGGATTATTTCCCGCCTGAGCCTTGGCGCCCTGCTTCTCGGCGCCGCCACCGCCACCCTGGCGGCCATTCCGCGTACCCCGGCGCCCGAAGGCGCACAGGTGTACTTCATCGAACCGGCTGACGGGTCCACCGTAAGCCAGACCTTCACCGTCAAGTTCGGCCTCAAGGGTATGGGCGTCGCGCCGGCCGGCGTCGATGCGCCCTCCACCGGCCACCACCACCTGCTGATCGACCAGCACGAGCAGCCGGTGATGGACATGCCGCTGCCGATGACCGACGGCATCCGCCACTTCGGCAAGGGCCAGACGGAAACCCAGCTGACCCTGCCGCCCGGCGAGCACAAGCTGCAACTGCTGGTGGGCGACAAGAACCACGTTCCGCTGGATGCGCCGGTGATCTCGGAAAGCATCACGGTGATCGTCAAGTAAAGACTGCGGACAAGAAAAAGGGAGGCCGAGGCCTCCCTTTTTCATGCGCGTATCCCGTTAGAAGAGGACGCGGCTGCGGATGGTGCCGTTGACGTGCTGCAGCTTCTCCAGCGCCAGGTCCGAGTACTCGGCGTCGACGTCGATCACCACGTAGCCGACCTTCTCGTCGGTCTGCAGGTACTGGCCGGAGATGTTGATGCCGTTGTCGGCGAACACCTTGTTGATCTCGCTCATCACGCCCGGCACGTTCTGGTGGATGTGCAGCAGGCGGTGCTTGCCCGGGTGGGACGGCAGGGCCACTTCGGGGAAGTTGACCGAGGACACCGAGGTGCCGTTGTCGCTGTACTTGACCAGCTTCTCGGCCACTTCCA
>RCUT01001463.1_pt1 | contig 11237 bp, 7 predicted proteins | sample 2166171 | NCBI WGS metagenome assembly RCUT01 (sample SAMN09932757, study PRJNA488358) | compost metagenome | isolation source: compost soil in 4-hydroxybenzoic | place: Germany: Experimental Botanical Garden
TGGTTACGCAATGCACGTGTTTACGTAACTGGTGAAAACCTGTTCGTGATCACTAAATATAAAGGTGCAGATCCCGAAGTTAGTCTGGATGGTCTTTCAATGCCTGGTATTGACAACTTCATTACACCAGCCGGAAGCAGCAACCCTGGTTCATATCCTAAAGCAAGAACATTCTCATTAGGATTAAGCTTATCATTCTAATCTCAAAAATGATCGTCATGAAAAAGAAACTATTATATCTACCATTAATACCACTATTGTTAACGGTTAACAGTTGTACGAACCTTGATGAGAAGTTATACAGTACCATCCCTACCGATGAGTATGGTAAAACCCCTCAAGAAATTGAAACTATTGTGGGCCGTGCCTATGCCTCATTACGCGGCTATGCAGGTCACTTCCCACTTGATTATACTTATGAGTTGAATGAAAATGCTTCTGACGAAGCAGTAATCCCAACACGTGGTACAGACTGGTATGACGGTGGGGTTCACCAACGTGTTCAGCGCCACCAGTGGAGAGCCGATGAAAACCTTATTCAGGCTACCTGGGAAATGCTTTATTCAGGTATCACTATTGTTAACTCAATTATTTATCAGGTAGACCAGTCTACCCTTACAGATGCTCAAAAAGCAAATGTAAAAGCCGAATTAAGAGGCATCAGAGCTTATTACTACTACCGCCTGTGCGATATGTTCGGTAATGTTCCTTTACAAACAGATTACACCGATCAGGAATTAAAAGCAAAATCACCACGTGCAGAAGTGTATGCTTTCATTGAAAGTGAACTGAAGGACATCGTAGGCAAATTACCTGCTACCGGATATGGTAAGTTCACTAAAGCTGTTGGTTATAGTTTACTGGCTCGTTTATACCTGAATGCTGAGGTATTTGCAGGAACTCCAAAATGGCAGGAATGTATTGATGCCTGCGATCAGGTAACCGGATATTCGCTTCAACCTAATTTCCTTGATAATTTCTTAACAGAAAATCAGGGCTCGGTGGAGAATATCTTTGTTATTCCTTACGATGCTACTGTAACCTTGGGTAACTATAAACAATCACTTGCATTGCACTATCAGGCAAGAGTAGCATTCCAAACAACTGCTGATTTTGTAAACGGTTATTGCTGCGAACCTGGTGTGTACGGAAAATTCGAAGAAACTGATGCTCGCCGTAAAGGTTTGCTGCAAGGTCCTCTTTTAGCTCCTGATGGTTCTCAATTATTACAATCAGATGGTAATCCGGTGAACTTTACAGATGCGGTAAGCCTTGAAAGCGCTACCCAAAGTGATGGTGTAAGAGATGTTAAATACCAGATTTCTAAAGGTGATAAATGGGAAAGGAGCAACGACTATGTGTTGATCCGTTATGCAGAAGTGACGTTAATGAAAGCTGAAGCGTTGGTCAGGTTAGGCCGTGCCGGACAAGCGCAGCCTTTGGTTGCAGCGGTAAGACAAAGAGCTGGCGTTACAACACCTGAGACAATTGATATCGACTTCCTGTACGATGAGTTGTTAAGAGAGTTCTTATTTGAAGAACACAGAAGAACTGATCAGATTCGCTTTGGCAAATTTGGTGTGCCAGGTTGGGAGATGAATGTAACAGAAAAAACCCGTGAGATTTACCCGATTCCAACTTCAGCTATTCAAACCAATAATAAGCTAATTCAGAATCCGGGATATTAATCCTAAAAGGATACACACCCCCAACCCCTCTCAAGAGGGGAACCCTATCGCGTGCAATAGGAAAATCCCCTCTTGAGAGGGGTTGGGGGTGTGTTCTAAAAGATGTTGACACTCCCTCATTACAAGGGTAAAAGCAGATAACATGAAAAAGACTTTATTGTTAATTGGTACGACTCTATCGTTATGGGCTTGTGGAAAGTCTTCGGATGATTCACAGCCCAAACAAGAGGAGTTCAAGGTAACCGCCCACGCACCTATCCCGGTTCAAAAAACCGTAGCTAAAAAGGTGTATGTGCATTTGATGCCTTGGTTCGAATCAAAAGAAACCAGTCCGGATGGAAAATGGGGCCAGCACTGGACCATGCAAAACAAAAACCCTGATATTATTGATGGCAGCGGTAAAAGACAAATAGCAGCTCATTTTTATCCTCTTACAGGCCCTTATGCTTCGGGAGATGCTTCTATTATTGAATACCAGCTGTTATTGATGAAACTTTCGGGAATCGATGGTGTGTTTATTGACTGGCCCGGAACAACGAACCTTTACGATTATCCTTTACTGGTAAAAAATACCGAGAAATTGATTGCCAAGTTGGATAAAGTAGGTTTAACCTTTGCCATCGTTTATGAGGATCAAAACATCAATATTGCTTACAACGCCAAGGTTATCACAGATAAACTTGCTGCAGCACAGCAAGACATGATCTATCTGCAGCAAAATTATTTCAACAAATCTTCTTATATCAAAGCTGATCGGAAACCGTTACTATTGGTTTTCGGTCCGCAAACATTTGGTTCTGAAGATGAGTGGACCAATGTTTTCAACCCACTTAATCCAAAACCTTCATTTTTTACTTTATGGAACACTTCCAGTAAGGCAGGAAAAAATGCGGTCGGTGAGTTCGCCTGGGTTTATCAAAACAATCTTACAGATCTGCAAAACTTTTACGGTAACAGTTATAAGGGAATTAAAATCGCCTCAGCCTACCCTGGCTTCAAAGATTTTTATTCTGAAGGAGGCTGGGGATCTAAACTGTTTACAATTGATCATAACAATATCAGTACATTTAATTCAACGCTTGACCTTGCTTTACAAAGCGGATCAAACAGCATTCAACTGGTAACATGGAATGATTACGGAGAAGGAACTATGATCGAACCTACCAAAGAATTTGGTTATGGCTTCTTGACTGCGTTGCAATCAAAACTGGGAGTTTCCAATTCACAGACTGATCTGGAACTTATTTCTAAGCTCTACGAACTCAGGAAAAAATTCCCTAATGCTGCCGAGAACCAGAAAAAAATGGATCAGGTGTTTTATAACCTGGTTTCCGGAAGAATCAATGAAGCTAAAATCTTAATTCAGAAAATTAACTAATCATGAACCAAGCTTAGCTCGCCCAACTATTTATTCACGTCATCCCGACACCGTATGATTCTCATTTAATGATGAGCAGGATAAATTCTACGTGTCAGCAAATTAAACATGATCGTAGAATAACAACACTGCAAACACAAACGAGAATTATATAAATCTTTCAAAAATGAAAAAAATCGCATTGCTCTGTCTCTTTCTCATTGCATGTACAACCTATTCAAGTTGTCAGAATAAGGCGCAGTCATTATCGGTAAAATCACCGGACGGAAACATTCAAATTGCATTCATACTCAAAGATGGAGTTCCTTATTACTCGGTGACGAAGAAAAACTTAACACTGATAGCCGAGTCTCGCTTAGGTTTTACCATAAAAGATCAGCCGGCTCTTGATAAAGATTTTAAGGTTGTATCTTCTAAAAATGACTCTTTTGATGAAACCTGGACTCAACCTTGGGGAGAGGTAAAAGACATCCGGAATAACTATAAAAGCTTAACAATCGCTCTTCAGGAAAAAGGTGGTAAAAAACGCAAAATGAACATTGTGTTTAAAGCTTACAATGACGGTATTGGTTTTAGGTATGAAATTCCTGAACAAGCTTCATTAAAAGAATACCAAATAACTGATGAGCTTACAGAGTTCGCTATGACTCGCGATTATGATACATGGTGGATTCCTGCGTATGGCGACGAACAAGACTCTGAATACCTTTTCACAAAAAGCAAACTATCAGCGCTGAATCAAAACGTTCATACTCCGCTTACAATGGAGCTTAACGATAGCTTATTTGTAAGTATTCATGAAGCAGCCTTAGTAGACTATGCTTCTATGACATTAAAGCCGGAAGGATTAAAGCTTAAAGGAGATTTGGTTCCATGGTCAGATGGTATTAAAGTAAAAGTTTCAGGCGCATTAAAAACACCTTGGAGAAGCATTCAGATTGCCGATAAACCTGGCGACTTAATTACTTCTTACCTGATTTTAAACCTGAATGACCCAAACAAGTTAACTGATATTTCTTACATCAAACCAGGAAAGTATACCGGAATCTGGTGGGGCATGCACCTTAAAACTCAATCATGGGGCTCAGGATCGATACATGGGGCTACCACAAAAAATGTGGAAGAAATGATTGATTTCTCTAAAAAACATAACATTCAGGGTGTATTGGCAGAAGGCTGGAATACTGGTTGGGATGGCGACTGGGTAAAGGATGGAGGATTCAGCTTTACTCAATCGTACCCTGATTATGACTTAGCTAAACTAAGTAAATATGCACAGGAGTGTGGTATTACCCTAATTGCACACCATGAAACAGGCGGAAATGTTGCTAACTACGACCGTCAATTGCTTGATGCTTATAAACTATTACAGGATAATAACATCCATGCTGTTAAAACAGGTTATGTTAATAAACGTATCAATGGCAAAGAATACCACCAGGGACAATTTATGGTGAACCATTACAACCGTGTAATGCAGGTAGCTGCTGATCATAAAGTAATGCTGGATGTTCATGAGCCAATAAAAGATACCGGTTTACGCAGAACTTACCCTAACATGATGACACGCGAAGGTGCTCGTGGAACTGAATATGAAGCATGGAGTTCAGGCAATCCTCCTGCCCACACTACAATTTTACCTTTCACCCGTGGCTTAGCCGGACCAATTGATTATACTCCTGGCATCTTCGATATACTGTTTAAAAATGACAGTAATTTCAGGGTTCACACTACACTTGCCAAACAACTGGCGCTATATGTGGTAATTTACAGTCCGCTGCAAATGGCTGCTGATCTTCCACAGAATTATGTTAATCAACCGGCATTTAAGTTTATCGAAGATGTTCCAACAGATTGGGATAACACCAAAGTTTTGGATGCCAAAATCGGACAGTTTATTACCGTTGTTCGCAAAGACCGCAAAACCAACGATTGGTACTTGGGTAGTATTACCAATGAAAACAGCCGTTCAATAAATATAAAACTTGATTTCCTTACTCCAGGCAAAAAATACATAGCCGAAGTTTATGCAGACGGGGCCGATTGTAATTGGGAAACCAACCCATTACCTGTCTCAATTACTCAGACAGAGGTTAATGCTGATTCTACTTTAAAACTTAACCTGGCTTCAGGTGGTGGACAAGCGATCAGGTTCAAAGCAATAGATTAATTTCTTCTCATAATATATTGGTTTTTTTATCATTTGCAGTCCCGGCTAAGCCGGGACTATTTTTTAACCTATTGGGTGGTGAACCCCTAACCCCTAAAGGGGAATATGTATCGCTTGGACAATTCGCACTATCAGCACTAGATAGTGCGAATTGTACGCAGTCTCGACTTAGTCGAGAGCATTCTTTCACTTACTTTTTTCCCAATTAATAATCTTGCCAAATTGTAAAAATTGTTTTTTTTATCTCAAGCGACAAGAATTCCCCTTTAGGGGTTAGGGGTATTTTTTAAAGAGATAACGTAATGGTTACACTAAGCTGCCCAAAAACTAAGCATCAATTTTTATATTGCGGACCGTATTAATTTTTCGACTTATTATGAGATTCCTTTATTTACTAGCCTTTATCACCGTATATGCATCCTCTGCCTTTGCTCAGAAAAACACCTGGAACGACAATATTGTAATTGCCCATCGTGGTGCGTGGAAGAAGAATAATTTACCGGAAAACTCTATTGCTGCATTAAAGCAAGCAATAAAATTAAAATGCTATGGTTCTGAATTTGATGTTCACATGACATCAGACAGCATACTTGTAGTTAATCATGATCCCGAATTCTTAGGTATTAAAATCGAAACATCAACTTATGATGAGCTTTTGCAAAAAAGCTTATCAAACGGTGAAAAGATCCCTACCCTTTCAAATTACCTGAAAGCCGGAATGAAACAAAAAAAGACCAAGCTTATCTTAGAAATAAAACCATCCGTTATCAGTCCAGAAAGAACTCTTGCTTTAACTGAAAAAGTGGTAGCGATGGTAACTAAATTAAAAGCAGATAAGTGGATTGAATATATTAGTTTCAGCTACGACGCCACCAAAAAAGTAGTGGAGTTAAAACCTCAGGCAAAGGTTTACTACTTAAAAGGTGATGTTTCCGCAGAACAGTTAGCAGCAGATAAATTGTACGGTGCCGACTATCATTTCTCTGTTTTCAAAAAAGGAGACTGGTTTGCTGACGCTAAAAAATACAAATTACACCTGAATGCATGGACGGTAAATAAAGAAGAAGATATGAACTGGTTGCTGGATAATAAAGTTGATTTTATTACCACCAATGAGCCGGAACTGCTTTTTGAGTTGATTGGAAAAAGGTAGTGACTATATAGCTGTTAGCCGTTAGCTATTAGCTGTTAGCATTGTTAACCGATGTATAAAGGGCCAATAATTAACAGCTAAAAAAACATAAAAGGCTTCAGCCAAACAACAATGTTTGGCTGGAGCCTTTTTAATTTGCTAATGACTCACTACTAACAGCCAAAAACTAATGGCTAAAAGCTAATAGCTAGCAGCTAATAAAAAACCGTACCTTTGCAGCAGTTACACTCCGCAAACAGGAATGTACTTAACCCCAGACTGCTGAGTTTTATTTATAAACAGCATTCTGCCATACAACATTCATGACATTTAACGAATTAAATTTAATAGACCCCATATTAAAAGCCCTGCAATCAGAAGGTTATACACAACCCACTCCTATTCAGGAACAATCAATCCCAGTTGCCCTAAAAGGCCAGGATTTATTGGGTTGCGCACAAACCGGAACCGGTAAAACAGCGGCCTTTACCATTCCCATTTTACAATTATTACATCCGATTGTTCGTCACGAACAAGGAACAACTCCAATAAGAGCCCTTATTCTTACGCCAACTCGTGAGTTAGCCATTCAAATAGGAGAAAGCATTGCAGCCTACGGGAAAAATCTGAAGCTTAAACACCTGGTTATCTTTGGAGGCGTTAATCAACTAAACCAAACGGTAGCGCTAAGCAAAGGAGTAGATATTTTGGTAGCAACTCCAGGACGTCTGCTTGATCTGATGAACCAAAAATTCATTCATTTACATAAGGTTCAATTCTTTGTACTAGATGAAGCCGACCGTATGCTCGATATGGGCTTTGTGAATGATGTGAAAAGGGTGATTGCCAAATTGCCTGAAAAACGTCAGACACTATTCTTCTCAGCTACTATGCCTCCCGTTATCCAACAATTGGCCGACAGCATTTTAAGTAAGCCTGTTAAGGTTGAAGTAACTCCGGTGTCATCAACTGCAGAAACCATTAATCAGTCTGTTTACATGGTTGATAAAGGCAATAAACGCGCATTATTGACCCATTTACTAGAAAACGATGGAATTGGTTCTGCATTAGTCTTTACCAAAACTAAACATGGCGCGGATCGTATTGCTCGTGACCTCAACAAGCACAAGATCAAAGCCGAAGCTATTCATGGTGACAAATCGCAGAACGCACGTCAACGCGCCCTAAGCAACTTTAAATCAAAAGATATCCGGATATTGGTAGCCACAGATATTGCTGCCAGAGGAATTGACATTGATGACCTGTTACATGTGATCAATTTTGATATTCCTTACGAAGCAGAAACATATGTGCATCGTATTGGCCGTACAGGAAGAGCCGGAGCCAGCGGAACAGCTTTAACCTTTTGTGATCCGGAGGAAATGACCTACCTGAAAGATATTGTTAAACTGATAGGTAAGTCTATTCCTACTGTGGAAGATCATCCTTTTCCAATGACTATTCAACGTTACCTGGAGGTTCAACAACAAGCAACCGACAAGAAAAACGATAATCGAGGAAGTAAAAGAGGATTTTCTCATAATAAAAACCGCGGAGGAGGTCAGGGACATAGCAGTAAAAAACAGCAACACCGAAAAGGTCAGTCAAAATCCACCTCGGCATCTAAAGGAGGTCCAAAAAGATAATATAGAAAGCCTTGCTTTGAGCAAGGCTTTTTTGTTTTTACTAGTGCTCACTACTGGCAAAAATGTATACAATATAAAGTTGAGACAGAAATGTTAGGCTATCTGACCCTATTGCAGCTTAAATAAATAGTTGAAAAATAACATTTTACAGTTATCTGTAAGCATAATCAATACTTAATCAAGTTTTACCATCAATTTAACAATGATTCTAATCAGAGTTTATCATTACATAAATCGCTCAAGACCTGACTATTATCATGTTTGACATAAAATTAGTAAGTTACCTTTGTATCATAATAAAAATGGAACACTAATTGACATTAGTGAATTGTTCATCTAAAATTCTTTGTTATGAAAGCTCCTGCTTCAACTTCGATATTAAACTCGAAAGAAATAACTGCTAATAAGGCAACTCAAAAATATACCCTTCAGAATTATGACTACCAAAAATATTTGGGTGGAAGAAAATCACGCAAATATGGCTCGTGCTCAACGTTAGTCTATGATGAGAGTTATGAACATTGCTATTATTGTAACGCCGACTAACTATTTTTAATGCTCTATATCTTTCATACTAGAAAGCGTCCTGATTAAAACAGGACGCTTTTCACATTATGGAGTTTTGTTACAATTCTCTCCCAATAAAAATATTATATTAGTAGTAATTACGCATTATTCGTTACTACAGTATGAAATATCTTTCCCTTCTGGCATTACTTTTCATTTTAAGCAGTTGCGGTGGTTCTGATCCTAATTCGGTTTCTCCAGTGGGAACTTTAACAGCCTACGTTGATCTTTATGATGAATTTGGCAATAAACAATCCTCTTCAGATGGTGCAAAAGTAACGCTTAACAACATTAGTCCTAAAAAATCCGGTATCACTGATAAAAATGGGCGATGTGAGTTATTAAATACCAACCCAGGTAAATATGACATTGTATTTAGCAAATCAGGGTATGGCGACTTTTGGATGTTCCAGGTAAATCATAATCAACGCCATACTTCATTAGACGCAATTGATTTAGTGCAAACATCGGGTACGGTTGCCAGTAATATAAAAGTCAGCTTTAATGCTGCAACAACTCAGTATGAAGTGGAAGGCACAATTACTCCTGTAACTGCCGACAATAGATGGATTCGTTTATTTATTGGTGAATCAAACAACGTTTCATCATCCAACTATAAATACTCTCCACAAAGTGTTTATACCGTAAATAACGGAGCTTTTAAAATCCTAATGAATAAAGAGGAAATCACTTCACTAGGAATCGCACAAGGCACTAAATTTTATGCGATTATATATGGATCTCCGTTTAAATATTCATCCTATTTTGATCCAGGTAAAAAGTTGAATCTCTATCCTTCTCTGTCAGCAGCTTCAAATGTTGCAGAAGGAGTTGTGAATTAGTAGTTAGCTATTAGCAAATAGCTGTTAGCTGTTAGGCTAAAGCCTTTCTTATTTTATCTCATCAACTGTTGACTGAAGTGGCTAATAGCTAAAAAAGCTCTAGCCGCTCACACGACTAAAGCCTTTTTATTTATCCTGCGTTGACTTCAGTCAACGGCAATGAAACTAATAATATCAAATAGCTAATGGCTAACTGCTAATAGCTAAAGAACAACATTCACAATCCGGCCTTTTACTACAATTACCTTTTTAGGAGTTTTTCCATCCAGGTATTTAGCTACATCGCTACTTTCTAAAACTGCCTTTTCTACATCTGCTGCTTCCAAGGTTAAAGGAAGATTTAATTTGGTTTTAACCTTACCATTAATTGAAATAGGATAATCAAATGCATCTTCAACCAGGTATTCAGCTTTAAACTCTGGGAAGGACGTATGGATAATTGAACCCGCTTCATTGCCAAGTAGAACCCATAATTCTTCCGTAATATGAGGGGCATATGGAGACAAAGCAATTACCAATGGTTCCAGTATGGTCTTTTTATTACACTTTAATGCTGTTAACTCATTAACACAGATCATATAACTAGATACCGAGGTATTGAATGAAAAACGCTCAACATCTTCTTGTACTTTTTGAATGATCTTATGCAGTGCTTTCAATTCAGCTTTGGTAGGTTCTTCATTAGAAACAAAGAAATTTCCCTGTTCATTGTAGAACAAGTTCCAGAATTTACGCAAGAAATTATAAACTCCTGAAATACCGTTAGTGTTCCATGGTTTTGATTGCTCTAGAGGCCCAAGGAACATCTCATACATACGCAATGTATCAGCACCATATTGATCAATAATATCATCTGGGCTTACAACGTTGTACTTAGATTTCGACATTTTCTCCACCTCATGACCGCAGATGTATTTGCCATCCTCTAAGATGAATTCTGCATTAACATAATCAGGAGACAGATTTTTGAATTTATCCAAATCCAGCACATCGTTAGTAACAATGTTTACATCTACGTGCAACGCTTGCGTATCATAGTCTTTGCGAAGGCCATAAGAAACAAACTTGTTGGTACCGATGATTCTATACACAAAGTTCGAACGTCCCTGGATCATCCCCTGATTGATCAGCTTTTTGAAAGGTTCTTCTTCCTTCACATAGCCAAGATCTTTCAATACCTTATTCCAGAAACGAGAATACAGCAAGTGACCAGTAGCGTGTTCAGAGCCACCAATATAAAGATCTACATCTTTCCAATAATCAATTGCTTCGGTTGATGCAAAAACATTTTCATTTTTTGCATCCATATAGCGATACCAATACCAACTACTTCCGGCCCATCCAGGCATGGTACTGTGTTCGTATTCAAATTCATTTTTATATTTCCAGTTTGCAGCACGAGCTAAAGGAGGCTCCCCTGTTTCGGTTGGCAAATATTTATCAACGTCAGGTAATACCAACGGTAAATCATTTTCATCGATCAGGTATGGTAATCCATTTTTAAAGAAAACCGGAACTGGTTCACCCCAATAACGCTGGCGAGCAAAGATTGCATCGCGCATACGGTAATTAGTTTTTGCCTTTCCACTGCCGTCTGCCTCGATCTTTTCAACTAAGGCTTTCATTGCTTCAGCGTAAGTCATTCCGTTGATCATACCTGAGTTCACATATTTACCCTCTTTAGTGGCATCAGCTGTTTCGTCCAAAATTTGGCTGTCCAAAATCTGAACGATAGGTAAATTGAAATGCTTCGCAAAACGATAATCACGCTCATCGCCCGAGGGAACTGCCATTACAGCCCCGGTACCGTATCC
>RCUT01001465.1_pt1 | contig 11230 bp, 9 predicted proteins | sample 2166171 | NCBI WGS metagenome assembly RCUT01 (sample SAMN09932757, study PRJNA488358) | compost metagenome | isolation source: compost soil in 4-hydroxybenzoic | place: Germany: Experimental Botanical Garden
TGACTCGATCACCGTGGCTCCGGCACAGACCCTGACCGACAAGGAATACCAGATCCTGCGTAACGCCTCCCTGGCGGTACTGCGCGAGATCGGCGTGGAAACCGGCGGCTCCAACGTTCAGTTCGGTATCTGCCCGAACACTGGCCGCATGGTCGTGATCGAGATGAACCCGCGTGTATCCCGTTCGTCGGCCCTGGCTTCGAAAGCCACCGGCTTCCCGATCGCCAAGGTTGCGGCCAAGCTGGCCGTGGGTTACACCCTCGACGAGCTGTCGAACGACATCACCGGCGGCAAGACCCCGGCGTCCTTCGAGCCGTCCATCGACTACGTCGTGACCAAGCTGCCACGTTTTGCCTTCGAGAAGTTCTCCAAGGCTGATGCACGCCTGACCACTCAAATGAAGTCGGTCGGTGAAGTCATGGCCATCGGCCGGACCTTCCAGGAGTCCCTGCAGAAAGCCCTGCGCGGCCTGGAAGTCGGTGTTTGCGGTCTGGACGAGAAGGTTGATCTGGCCAACCCGGAAAGCATGAGCGTGCTCAAGCGCGAGCTGACCGTGCCGGGCGCCGAGCGTATCTGGTACGTGGCGGACGCCATGCGCGCCGGCATGAGTGTTGAAGACATCTTCGGCATGACCATGATCGATCCTTGGTTCCTGGTGCAGATGGAAGACCTGATCAAGGACGAAGAGAAGGTCAAGACCCTGGGTCTGACCAGCATCGACCGCGATCTGATGTTCCGCCTCAAGCGCAAAGGCTTCTCCGATATGCGCCTGGCCAAACTGCTGGGCGTGACCGAGAAGAGCCTGCGTGCTCATCGTCACAAGCTGGAAATCTTCCCGGTCTACAAGCGCGTCGACACCTGCGCCGCTGAGTTCGCCACCGACACCGCTTACCTGTACTCGACGTACGAAGAAGAGTGCGAAGCGGCGCCATCGGGTCGCGACAAGATCATGATCCTGGGTGGCGGTCCGAACCGTATCGGCCAGGGCATCGAGTTCGACTACTGCTGCGTACACGCGGCACTGGCCCTGCGCGATGACGGTTACGAGACCATCATGGTCAACTGCAACCCGGAAACCGTTTCCACCGACTACGACACCTCCGATCGCCTGTACTTCGAGCCGGTGACCCTGGAAGACGTGCTGGAAATCGTTCGCGTCGAGAAGCCGAAAGGCGTGATCGTCCAGTACGGCGGCCAGACCCCGCTGAAACTGGCTCGTGCCCTGGAAGCTGCTGGCGTGCCGATCATCGGCACCAGCCCAGATGCAATCGACCGCGCCGAAGACCGTGAGCGCTTCCAGCAGATGGTTCAGCGCCTGAACCTGCGTCAGCCGCCAAACGCCACCGTGCGCAGCGAAGACGAAGCCATTCGTGCCGCGGCCAAGATCGGTTACCCGTTGGTGGTGCGCCCGTCCTACGTACTGGGCGGTCGTGCGATGGAAATCGTCTACGAAGAAGAAGAACTCAAGCGCTACCTGCGTGAAGCGGTTCAAGTGTCCAACGACAGCCCGGTGCTGCTGGACCACTTCCTCAACTGCGCCATCGAAATGGACGTGGATGCGGTCTGCGACGGCAAGGACGTGGTAATCGGCGCGATCATGCAGCACATCGAGCAAGCCGGTGTTCACTCCGGTGACTCCGCATGCTCGCTGCCGCCGTACTCGCTGCCGGCGCACATCCAGGACGAGATGCGCGAACAGGTCAAGAAAATGGCCCTGGAGCTGGGTGTGGTTGGCCTGATGAACGTACAGTTGGCGCTGCAAGGCGAGGACATCTACGTCATCGAAGTCAACCCGCGCGCTTCCCGTACCGTACCGTTCGTGTCCAAGTGCATCGGTGTTTCCCTGGCGATGATCGCAGCGCGAGTGATGGCCGGCAAAACCCTGAAAGAGCTGGGTTTCACCAAGGAAATCATCCCGAACTTCTACAGCGTGAAAGAGGCGGTGTTCCCGTTCGCCAAATTCCCTGGCGTTGACCCGATCCTCGGCCCAGAGATGAAGTCCACCGGTGAAGTGATGGGCGTGGGCGACACCTTCGGTGAAGCGTTCGCCAAGGCCCAGATGGGTGCCAGCGAAGTGTTGCCGACCGGCGGTACTGCGTTCATCAGCGTACGTGACGACGACAAGCCACTGGTTGCAGGCGTGGCCCGTGATCTGATCAACTTGGGCTTCGAAGTGGTTGCCACTGCCGGGACTGCCAAGCTGATCGAGGCTGCAGGTCTGAAGGTGCGCCGTGTGAACAAGGTGACCGAGGGTCGTCCGCACGTGGTCGACATGATCAAGAATGACGAAGTCACGCTGATCATCAACACCACCGAAGGTCGTCAGTCGATCGCTGATTCGTACTCCATTCGTCGTAATGCCCTGCAGCACAAGATTTACTGCACCACCACCATTGCTGCTGGCGAAGCCATCTGCGAAGCGCTGAAGTTCGGTCCCGAGAAGACCGTGCGCCGCTTGCAGGATCTACACGCAGGATTGAAGGCATGAGCATAACGAAGTACCCAATGACCGTTCAGGGCGCTCGCGCCCTGGAAGAAGAGCACACTCACCTGACCAAGGTCGTTCGTCCGAAGCTCAGCCAGGACATCGGTACGGCCCGCGAGTTGGGTGACTTGAAGGAAAACGCCGAATACCACGCTGCCCGCGAGCAGCAGGGTATGGTCGAGGCGCGGATCCGTGACATCGAAGGCCGCATGCAGAACGCGGTGATCATCGATGTGACGACCATTCCTCACACCGGCAAGGTGATTTTCGGCACAACCGTCGAAATCGCCAACGTCGAAACCGATGAAAGCGTGACTTACCAGATCGTTGGTGAGGATGAGGCTGACATCAAACTCGGCAAGATCTCTGTCGGCTCGCCGATTGCCCGCGCCTTGATTGCCAAGGAAGAGGGTGATGTGGTTGCAGTCAAAACGCCTGGTGGCGTTATCGAGTACGAGATTGTCGAAGTTCGCCACGTCTGAAGGCCGGCGCCCGTTTCGTGCGGGCGTCATGCTTTGGCAGCTGACCCAGATGTTGTGGGTCGGCGGCTTGTGGCTGTTGCACGTCGGTCTTTTGCCGGTGCTGGGACGAATTGGCCTGGCACCGCTGCTGATCGATGAAATCGCAGGCATGCTCAATACGCTGGTAGTGGGATTCGCTACGGCGTGTGTGATATTGCAGGCTTTGGTGCTGGTTAAGGCCGAGGGCCTTGTCAGTCTATGGCGCGATATTCGCGGGCAACTGCTGTTGATGGCGCTGTATGCGTGCGCGATGTACTTCGTGGTGCGTTTCGGCTGGCCGGATGCCGTGCGTTGGCAGGCGTTCAGCTATCTTGTTCTGGGCTTTACCGGGCTGGTGCTGGTGTTGCAGCCGATGCCGGGATGGAGTGGCAGGGTGCGCGAAGCACACCCTTGACCCTTGCCATCACTTGAAGCGATGGACGTTCGACAGCTGCTTGTTGACGCTGAAGTTCTTGCGGTAGATCAGTGCCATCTTGCCGATGACCTGGACCAGATCCGCTTTGCCGACCTTGCAGAGCTCTGCAATGGACGCCAGGCGCGATTCGCGATCGAGGATGTTGAGCTTGATCTTGATCAGCTCGTGATCCGCCAATGCGCGTTCGAGTTCGGCTAACACACCTTCAGTCAAACCATTGTCTGCCACAATCAGAACCGGTTTCAGATGGTGGCCAATGGATTTGTACTGTTTCTTCTGCTCTTGAGTGAGCGGCATAATCTGACCCCTGCGTCTGATCTTGTAAAAAGCGGCGGCCAGTTTACCCGAGCGAGTCCGGGACCGCCCAGTTAATCACGACCCGTTTTATTTTCGAGGTGGCCCGTGGCCCGTTCCAAGACAAGCCTTAACTGGCTGAAAGAACATTTCAACGACCCATTCGTCAAAATGGCACAAAAAGACGGGTATCGTTCCCGCGCCAGCTACAAACTGCTGGAGATCCAGGAAAAGGACCGTCTGATCCGCCCGGGCATGAGCGTAATCGACCTTGGAGCGGCCCCTGGTGGCTGGTCCCAGGTGACCAGTCGTCTGATTGGTGGGCAGGGGACATTGATCGCTTCTGACATTCTGGAAATGGACAGCATCCCGGACGTGACCTTCATTCAGGGCGACTTTACCGAGGATGCCGTGCTGGCCCAGATCCTCGATGCCGTCGGAAATAAGGAAGTAGACCTTGTGATTTCCGATATGGCCCCCAATATGAGTGGACTACCGGCCGTGGACATGCCGCGAGCGATGTTCCTGTGCGAGTTGGCACTGGATCTCTCGACTCGGGTGCTCAAGCCCGGTGGTGATTTTTTGATCAAGATCTTCCAGGGCGAAGGTTTCGACGAGTTCCACAAGAGCGTTCGCCAGCAGTTCGAGAAGGTGCAGATGCGCAAGCCGACCTCGTCGCGCGACCGTTCTCGCGAGCAGTACCTGCTGGGCCGTGGTTTCCGCGGACGCAGTGAGAGTTGAGTGAATTTTCGATCAAGGCGATAGGATTTTTGTATTACGCCTTGTCAGAATTAGCGAATATTGTGTAGGAAGTGTTTCACAAAGGGTTACAGACGGCGCCTGCCAAGTTGTAGGTAATGTAGTAAGTTAGGCCGGTGAATATCATGCGAAGCGCGCGCCAGTAGCGGAGCTTGCTTCAGAGGGTAGTTAATTGAACGATATGGCAAAGAATCTGATCCTGTGGTTGATCATCGCGGCTGTCCTGGTGACGGTGATGAACAACTTCTCCAGCCCTAACGAGCCGCAGACCCTCAACTATTCCGACTTCATCCAGCAGGTCAAGGATGGCAAGGTCGAGCGCGTGGCGGTTGATGGCTACGTGATTACCGGCAAACGCAACGATGGCGACAGCTTCAAGACCATTCGCCCGGCGATCCAGGACAACGGCCTGATCGGCGACCTGGTGGATAACCACGTCGTGGTCGAGGGCAAGCAGCCTGAACAGCAAAGCATCTGGACTCAGCTTCTGGTTGCCAGCTTCCCGATCCTGGTGATCATCGCCGTGTTCATGTTCTTCATGCGGCAGATGCAGGGCGGTGCCGGTGGCAAGGGCGGGCCGATGAGCTTCGGCAAAAGCAAGGCGCGCCTGCTCTCCGAAGATCAGGTGAAGACGACCCTGGCTGACGTTGCCGGTTGCGACGAAGCCAAGGAAGAAGTCGGTGAACTGGTCGAGTTCCTGCGCGATCCGGGCAAATTCCAGCGCCTGGGTGGCCGCATTCCTCGCGGTGTGCTGATGGTGGGTCCTCCGGGTACCGGTAAAACCTTGATCGCCAAGGCCATCGCCGGCGAAGCCAAAGTACCGTTCTTCACCATTTCCGGCTCCGACTTCGTCGAAATGTTCGTCGGCGTGGGTGCCAGCCGTGTTCGCGACATGTTCGAGCAGGCCAAGAAACACGCTCCATGCATCATCTTCATCGACGAAATCGATGCGGTCGGTCGCCATCGTGGTGCTGGCATGGGTGGTGGTCACGACGAGCGCGAGCAGACGCTCAACCAATTGCTGGTTGAGATGGACGGCTTTGAGATGAATGACGGCATCATCGTGATTGCCGCGACCAACCGTCCCGATGTTCTGGACCCTGCGCTGCTGCGTCCGGGCCGTTTCGACCGTCAGGTTGTAGTTGGTCTGCCGGACATCCGTGGTCGCGAACAGATTCTCAAGGTTCACATGCGCAAAGTGCCGATGGGTGACGACGTTGCCCCGGCCGTGATCGCTCGTGGTACTCCAGGCTTCTCCGGTGCTGACCTGGCGAACCTGGTCAACGAGGCATCGTTGTTCGCTGCCCGTGCCGGCAAGCGCATCGTCGAGATGAAAGAATTCGAACTGGCGAAAGACAAGATCATGATGGGCGCCGAGCGCAAATCCATGGTCATGTCCGAGAAAGAAAAGCAGAACACGGCTTATCACGAAGCGGGCCACGCCATTGTGGGGCGCGTCGTGCCTGAGCATGATCCGGTGTACAAGGTGTCGATCATCCCGCGCGGTCGTGCGCTGGGTGTGACCATGTTCCTGCCGGAAGAAGATCGTTACAGCCTGTCCAAGCGTGCGTTGATCAGCCAGATCTGCTCGCTGTACGGCGGTCGTATCGCTGAAGAAATGACCCTGGGCTTCGATGGCGTGACCACCGGTGCCTCCAACGACATCATGCGCGCCAGCCAGATTGCGCGGAACATGGTGACCAAGTGGGGTCTTTCGGAAAAGCTCGGTCCGTTGATGTACGCCGAAGAAGAGGGTGAAGTGTTCCTCGGTCGCGGCGGTGGCGGTCAGAGTGCAAGCTTCTCTGGTGAGACGGCCAAGCTGATCGATTCCGAAGTGCGCAGCATCATCGATCAGTGCTATGGCACGGCGAAGCAGATTCTCACGGACAACCGTGACAAGCTCGATGCGATGGCCGATGCCTTGATGAAGTACGAAACGATCGATGCCGAGCAGATCGACGACATCATGGCGGGTCGTACGCCTCGCGAGCCGCGCGACTGGTCGGGTGGCACGGGTACTTCCGGCACCCCTCCGGTGGTGCAGGACGAGCGTCCGGAAACACCGATCGGCGGTCCTGCTGCTGACGTATAAGGTTTTAAATGACTTCTGTTCAGTCCTCGACCCGGTTGCCTTGCGGCAACCGGGTTCTTGATTTGGCCCAGACGCATGTCATGGGTATTCTCAATGTCACCCCTGATTCTTTCTCCGATGGTGGCCAATACAGCCAGCTTGACGCGGCCATGCGCCACGCCGAAGCCATGGTGGCGGCCGGCGCGACGCTGATCGACGTCGGTGGAGAGTCCACCCGCCCTGGTGCCAGGGTTGTGTCGCCACTCGAAGAGCTGGAGCGCGTAGCCCCTATCGTCGAGCGCATCAATCGCGAGCTGGATGTGATCATCTCGGTCGACACCTCAACGCCTGCCGTCATGCGAGAAGCAGCGCGCCTGGGTGCGGGCCTGATCAACGATGTGCGTTCGTTGCGACGCGATGGTGCCCTGGATGCTGCTGCTGCCACCGGGCTGCCGGTTTGTCTGATGCACATGCTGGGCGAGCCGGGCGATATGCAGGACAATCCGCAGTATCAGGATGTCACCCGGGAGGTCGGCGAGTTTCTCGCCGAGCGCATGCATCAGTGTTCATTGGCGGGTATTCCAGCTGAGCGGATCATTCTTGATCCCGGCTTTGGCTTCGCCAAAACCTTGCAGCACAATCTGAGTTTGTTCAAGCATATGGAAGCCCTGCATGCCTTGGGGCGGCCCCTGTTGGTCGGGGTTTCGCGTAAGAGCATGATTGGTCAGGCATTGAGTCGTCCGGTGGGAGAGCGGCTGTATGGTGGTTTGGCGCTCGCGACGCTGGCTTTGGCGAAAGGTGCGCGTATATTGCGCGTCCATGATGTAGCCGAAACAGTGGATGTGGTGCGGATGATCGCCGCAGTGGAATCAGCCGAATAAGAATGATGGAGCACTTATGAGCAAAAAATATTTTGGCACCGATGGTATTCGTGGGCGTGTCGGTGAGTACCCGATTACTCCTGATTTCATGCTCAAGCTCGGCTGGGCTGCAGGCATGGCTTTCCGCAAGATGGGTGCCTGCAAGGTATTGGTAGGCAAGGACACCCGAATCTCCGGCTACATGTTTGAGTCGGCGCTTGAAGCGGGGCTGACGTCGGCAGGTGCCGATGTGATGCTACTGGGGCCGATGCCGACTCCGGCGATTGCCTACCTGACGCGTACCTTCCATGCCGAAGCTGGCATCGTGATCAGTGCGTCGCACAATCCGCATGATGACAATGGCATCAAGTTTTTCTCCGGCCAGGGCACCAAGCTTCCGGATGAAGTCGAGCACATGATCGAAGAGCTGCTCGATACCCCAATGACTGTGGTTGAGTCGAGCAAGATCGGCAAGGTGTCGCGAATCAACGATGCGTCGGGACGCTATATCGAATTCTGCAAGAGCAGTGTGCCGACCGGTACCAGCTTTACCGGCCTCAAGATTGTGATCGACTGCGCCCATGGTGCGACCTATAAAGTGGCGCCGAGTGTGTTTCGTGAGTTGGGTGCCGAAGTCGTGGTCTTGTCCGCGCAGCCCAATGGTTTGAATATCAATGACAACTGCGGCTCGACCCATATGGGGCAACTGCAGGCCGCTGTGCTGGCTGAACACGCCGATCTGGGTATCGCCTTCGATGGTGATGGCGACCGGGTGTTGATGGTGGATCACACGGGGGCCATCGTCGATGGTGATGAGTTGCTGTTCATCATTGCTCGCGACCTGCATGAGCGAGACAAGCTGCAAGGTGGTGTAGTCGGTACACTGATGAGCAACCTGGGATTGGAGTTGGCCTTGGCCGACCTGGGGATTCCATTTGTCCGCGCCAATGTTGGTGATCGTTATGTGATTGCTGATCTGCTGGAGCGTAACTGGCTGGTCGGTGGCGAAAATTCGGGTCATATCGTTTGCTTCAATTACACCACCACTGGTGATGCGATTATCGCCGCGTTGCAGGTGCTGAAGGCGTTGAAAGCCCGTGCGCAAGGTTTGGCTGAAGCGCGTCAGGCGCTGCGCAAGTGTCCTCAGGTGCTGATCAATGTGCGATTCGGCGGCGGCGCAAGCCCTCTCGAACATCCGTCGGTCAAGGAGGCCAGCGAGCGTGTGACCAAGGCCATGGCAGGTCGCGGGCGTGTGCTGTTGCGCAAGTCCGGAACCGAACCGCTGGTGCGTGTGATGGTCGAAGGCGAAGACGAAACGCAGGTTCGTGGGTATGCCGAAGAGCTGGCAAAACTGGTTACTGAAGTTTCTGCCTGAATTCGGCTTGCCAGCCATGATTGTGTTGGGTAACATCTGCGCCCACTTTGACCGACGAGGTACAGCATGCGTCGCCCTATGGTAGCTGGTAACTGGAAGATGCACGGTACCCGCGCCAGCGTCGCTGAGCTGATCAACGGCCTTCGTGACTTGGCCTTGCCGAGCGATGTTGATGTAGCGGTATTCCCGCCTTGCTTGCATATCAATCAAGTGATTGATGGTCTGGAAGGAAAGTCGATTTCGGTCGGCGCGCAGAATTCTGCGGTGGAATCCGGACAAGGTGCGTTGACCGGTGAAGTTGCACCGAGTCAGTTGGTGGATGCAGGTTGTTCCCTGGTGCTTGTCGGGCATTCCGAGCGCCGCCAGATTCTGGGGGAGCAGGAGGTAATGCTGGTCCGCAAGTTCGCAGCGGCACAGGCATGTGGCTTGACTCCGGTGTTGTGCATAGGGGAGACCCTGGAGCAACGTGAAGCCGGAAAAACTCTTGAGGTTGTCTCGCGTCAGCTTGGCAGTATCATTGAGGAGCTGGGTGTCGGTGCCTTTGCCAAGGCAGTGATCGCTTACGAGCCGGTCTGGGCCATTGGCACGGGGCTGACTGCAACGCCGCAACAGGCGCAGGATGTGCACGCAGCCATTCGCGCCCAGTTGGCGGCAGAGAATTCTGAAGTCGCACAAGGTGTGCGGCTTCTATACGGCGGCAGCGTGAAGGCGGCCAATGCGGTCGAACTGTTCGGCATGCCGGATATCGATGGGGGTCTCATTGGTGGGGCTTCCCTGAATGCAGATGAGTTCGGTGCGATCTGTCGCGCCGCGGGAAACTGAAAAAATGCTGGAAACAGTCGTAGTCGTTTTTCATCTGCTGGGTGCATTGGGCGTAGTAGCTCTGGTTTTGCTGCAGCAGGGTAAAGGTGCGGATGCTGGCGCGTCTTTCGGAGCAGGTGCTTCAAATACTGTGTTCGGAAGCCAAGGTTCCTCTACCTTTCTTAGTAAGTTTACTGCTATACTTGCCGCAGGTTTTTTCATAACCAGCTTGGGGTTAGGTTACTTTGCTAAAGAGAAGGCTCACCAGCTGACTCAAGTAGGTCTCCCAAATCCAGCGGTACTGGAAGTTCCAAAGCAACAACCGGCTTCTGATGATGTCCCGGTGCTTCAAGAGCAAAAGTCGGCTACTCCAGCGACTGACGTGCCTCCAGCTCAAGAGCAGAAGTAAGAAGGGTTTCAAACGTAGTATTGCCGAGGTGGTGGAATTGGTAGACACGCAACCTTGAGGTGGTTGTGCCCATAGGGTGTAGGGGTTCGAGTCCCCTTCTCGGTACCAATTAACAAGATAGCCCGCTGTTGCGGGCTTTCTTGTCGGTGGAGGTTAGATTGACCCTGCAAGGGATCGGTCGTATACTTCCGCCCCAGCTTTGTCGCGGGGTGGAGCAGTCTGGTAGCTCGTCGGGCTCATAACCCGAAGGTCGTCGGTTCAAATCCGGCCCCCGCAACCAGTTTAAGGAGCCCCTTTTAAGGGGCTTTTTGTTAGCTGGACACTTTCAACGCCGCTGTTCGACGGCGTTTCAAGGATGGGCGTTTCGCCCATTTTTTTATTTTGCATAGCATGCACATACATGCACTAGGGGGTTCAGGTGTCGAGCAAGCTAGAAGAGTTGCAGGCCTTGCTGGCCCCGGTGGTCGTGGCCCTAGGCTATGAATGCTGGGGTATCGAGTTTTCGGCTCAGGGTCGTCACTCGATGTTGCGCGTTTATATCGATAAAGAAGGCGGCGTGCTGGTGGACGATTGCGCCATCGTCAGCCGTCAGATCAGCGGTGTGCTGGATGTTGAAGATCCAATCTCCGTTGAGTACACCCTTGAAGTTTCCTCGCCTGGCATGGAACGCCCTCTGTTCACTCTTGAGCAGTTTGCAAAATTTGCCGGTGAACAAGTGAAGATCAAGCTGCGCTCGCCTTTTGAAGGTCGACGCAACTTTCAGGGCCTTCTGCGCGGCGTAGAAGAGCAGGATGTCGTGGTGCAGGTAGAAGACCATGAGTTCCTGTTGCCGATCGATATGATCGACAAGGCCAACATTATTCCCAGTTTTGACTGAGGCGTGCCAGATACTGCGGATCCCGCGGATCCAATGGCTTGCGAAAGGCGAGGCGTACGATGAGCAAAGAAGTACTGCTGGTTGTTGAGTCGGTATCCAATGAAAAGGGCGTACCGGCAAACGTGATTTTTGAAGCGCTGGAGCTGGCCTTGGCCACTGCTACCAAAAAGCGTTTTGAAGACGAAGTTGATCTGCGTGTGGAAATCAACCGCCACACGGGTGCATACGAGACATTCCGTCGCTGGACGGTCGTCGAAGAAGCAGACCTGGACGATCCGGCCATCGAAACCTGGCCGAGCAAGGTTGCTGAAACGCACCCTGGCGCCAAGGTCGGTGACGTTGTCGAAGAGAAAATCGAGTCCA
>RCUT01001467.1_pt1 | contig 11219 bp, 9 predicted proteins | sample 2166171 | NCBI WGS metagenome assembly RCUT01 (sample SAMN09932757, study PRJNA488358) | compost metagenome | isolation source: compost soil in 4-hydroxybenzoic | place: Germany: Experimental Botanical Garden
AGCTGGCTTGCCGGCGAAAGGGCCGCAAAGCGGCCCCGGCAATCTCAGCTCAACCTACCGGTTGAGTACTCTATTGGCCCCGCCGGCTGGAATATTTATTGGCCTTGCTGGCCTCATCGCCGGCAAGCCGGCTCCCACAGGTAAAGCACAGGTCCCGTGGCTGTAGGTGGACCTGTGGGAGCTGGCTTGCCGGCGAAAGGGCCGCAAAGCGGCCCCGGCAATCTCAGCTCAACCGCCCGGCTGGCGCATACGGCGCCGGGTCAATGATCGGCTCTGCCCCGGTCAACAGGTCGGTAAACAGCTGGCACGAAGCCGGCGCCAGCACCAGCCCGTTGCGGTAATGCCCGCAGTTCAACCACAACCCTGCATGCCCCGGCACCGGCCCGATATACGGAATACCTTCCGGCGACCCCGGCCGCAGCCCGGCCCAATGCGCCACCACCGTGGCCCCCTCGAGCTCAGGCAACAATTCCACCGCCGAGGCCTTCAGGCTCTCCAACGCCTCCTCGGTCGGGGTCTTGTCGTACCCGGCATGCTCCAGCGTGCTACCCACCAGAATATGCCCGTCGCGCCGCGGGATCGCATAGCGCCCCTTGGCCAGCACCATGCTCGGCAGGAAGTCTTCGGCACATTTGAACAAAATCATCTGGCCCTTCACCGGCTCCACCGGCAACTCCAGGCCGAGCGTACGCAGCAGGTCGCCACTCCAGGCGCCGGCACTGAGCACCACCTCATCCGCCGCCAGCACGCCGTCTGCCGTCTGCACCCCGGTCACGCGGCCGTCTTGCTGGACAAAACCGGTAATCTGGCAGTGCTCACGCAAGGTCACGTTGGGCAACGCCAGCAACGCCGCCTTGAGCGACTTCACCAGGCGAGGGTTGCGCACGTTGGCCACGCCGGCCATGTAGATGGCACGCCTGAAGCCCGGGCCCAGCACCGGCACCGCGTCATAGGCCGCCGAGATATCCACGGCACTCAGCGGCCGCTGCTCACGCGCGGCCCAGGCCAGCGCTTCGGCCTCGTCGTCCAGGTCGAGCCAGTACAGGCCGGTGGTGTGCACTTCGGGGTCGACGCCGGTGCTGGCGAACAAGCGCTCGCCCAGCTGTGGATAAAAGTCTTGCGACCAGTGCGCCAAGGCGGTCACGGCCGGGCTGTAGCGCCACGGGTACAGCGGCGAGACGATGCCACCGCCGGCCCAGGACGACTCACGGCCGACTTCACCCTGATCACACACCACCACCTGCCCGACCTTCGCCGCCAGGTTGAATGCCGTCAGCAGGCCGATCACCCCGCCGCCGACCACCACTACTTGCTTGCTCATCTGTCGATCCAACACCTGAAGTAAAACCGCGATGCACCGGGCATCATTCAACCTTCAGCTTCCCCAGCAGTGCTCGCTGCCGCCAACGGCACCCGGATTGCGCTGCACGCCGGCCTGGTCGAGCTGGAAGTCGCCACAGCCATCCTGCGCCATCAGCCCATGCGGCAGCCGCCGGGCGCGCAGCGTGAAGGTGTCGCTGTCGCGCTGGGCCTGCAGGCTGTAATAGCGGGTACCGTCGGGCAAGGCCGGGTCGCCCTCGGCGTATTGGCCAGTGCGTACGCGGTGGCGCTCCAGGCGCAGGGCGGCATCATGCAGCAGGCCAACCACTTCGCTGCGCGCGGCTCGCCGTAGCTGGTCGCTGTAACTGGGGTAGGCAATGGCTGCCAGAATGCCGGTCACGGCCAGCACAATCAACAACTCGATCAGGCTCAAGCCTTGCTGCATGTCAGTCTCCTCGCAATCTCTGCCGCCAGGCAATGCGCCGGGTTGTGTCGCCGGCCATGGCGTAGACCGCTTCCAGCACATGCCGTGACTGGGTTTGCAGGCTGACGGCGGTGACTCGGTACAGGGTGACCTGCTGCCCTTCCGGCATATGCGCCGCGTGTTCGCTGGTACCCAGATTCTGCAAATGGAAATAGCCGGTTGGCGTGCGCTGCCACTGCCCGCTCAGGTCATGCGGTCGAGCGGGTGGCGGACACGCCTCGCAAGGGTCGGGGGGAGCCCGCTCGAGCTCGCCTGCCCCTGCCAGCAGCGTGGCCTCGGCCTGCTCCAGCGCCAGCAGGCCTTCGCTCAGATAACCAGTCATTCGCGTTTGCGCCAGCGCATCACGCAGGGTGGACGCCGCAAGCAGCCCAAGCAGCAGGCTCAGGACCAAGGCCAACAACAGGACAATGCCACGCTGACGACTCATGAGGCCGGCACCGGGTTGCGGATTGCGACGCTCAGTTCATGGTGCTGTTCAAGTTCGAGTGTGGGTTCGTAAAGCGTCAGGGCAATATCCACCCCCTCACCCTGTGCCATTTGCACACGCTGCAAACGCATTGACCGCACATTTTCAACCAGCGGCTGGAAGTTGCTGTTGTTGCGTTTGAATCTCAGCGTATTGCCCCGGAGTTGGTAGACATATCTGCTGATGGGGTAAACCTGTGGGTAGCCCTCCTTCAACTCGTCATCCACAGACACTTCGCTCGTACAGTTCGTGTGCAGGAACCACTGCGGCCCCCCGGCTTGCCCAGGTAACTCCGCAACGACCAGGCTAAGGGTGGATGCTTCGACTTCCATCGGCCGGGCGAATGCGTGCTCTGCGCTCGTACTGCCGAAGTGCTTTGGCTGCAGTCGCAAGCAGCCGAACATCCCGGTCATGCGGATATCCTGGGCCATGCGCAGCAATGCCAGGCGAGCCTCATCCTGCATGCGTACTGCGGCGCTTTGCAGCCGCCAAGTATGGTGGGCCGAGGTAAATAGCTGGCTGGCCGCCGCCAACAGCAGCAACCCGATGGTCAGCGCCAGCATCAGCTCAAGCAAGCCGAAACCACGCTGGGCGCGGCTCATGGCCGCCCCCTTTCATGCTCGCTGTGCGCCGCCATTGCCGCCTGCCCATCGCGATGCGCGTCCTCCGCAGCCTGCAATGCCTGCAGTTGCAGGCCTGCCGCTGCGAACATACCCACGGCCACCACACCCACCGCCAACAACACTTCCAGAAGCGTCATGCCCCGTTGTCTTGCGTGCATCCCTGCACCTCCTGCGACTTTTCCTGCAAATGCATTGAACCCGGGCGACTGGACCGCCGGTCCAACGACCGTGAAGCTACAGCCAAGCACTTCCAGGGAGGAATGCACGGTGAAGCAACGAGGTGTAACACTGATACAAATGTTGTCGGCCCTGGCGGTGGCCGTATTGCTGACACAGCTCGGCATGCCGGCCTACGCCAGATTGAGCGACGACCTACACAGGGCGGCAGCTGCGCGAGACCTGGCGCAGGCGCTGCGCAGTGCGCGCAGCCATGCCATGTTGCAAAGCCAGCCGGTGCTGGTGCAGGCGTTGGACGGTAATTGGGGGAATGGTTGGCGGGTGATGCTGGAGCATAACCAGCAGGTGCTGCGTGAGCAGCGTCTTTCGCGGCCACTGAAGATCACGAGCAATCGCGGTGAGCAGCTGAAATTCAGTGCGCAGGGGGTTCCGCTTGGGGCAACCAGTAATTGGTTAGGTTCAACGATGGAGATTTGCGAGCGCTTGACCGCAACTAGCCAGTATCAAGTGCTGATGGCATCGACTGGCAGGGTCAGGGTAGAGATGGGAGAGCCAAAAAAATCCCGATGCAAAGACACCACTAACAAATCAGCGCGGTCAATGTAGAAGCGGCCTTGTGTCGCGAAAGGGCCGCAAAGCGGCCCCGGCAATATCAGCTCTAACGCTGAAATCCTGGGGCTGCTTTGCAGCCCGTTCGCGACACAAGGCCGCTCCTACATGGGGATCGCGCAAACTGCGGTCAGATCAGCGACCGAACCCGCAGCTCCTTGGGCATGGAGAAGGTGATGTTCTCTTCCCGCCCATCCAGCTCTTCAGCACCGCTGGCGCCCCAGGCCTTGAGCTGCTCGATCACACCACGCACCAGTACTTCGGGGGCCGAAGCACCGGCGGTGATGCCGACCCGCGCGGTCTGGTCGAACCAGCCACGCTGCAGGTCCTCGGCACCGTCGATCAGGTAGGCCGGGGTGCCCATGCGCTCGGCCAGCTCGCGCAGGCGGTTGGAGTTGGAGCTGTTCGGGCTGCCGACCACCAGTACCACGTCGCACTCGTCCGCCAGTTGCTTGACCGCGTCCTGGCGGTTCTGGGTGGCGTAGCAGATGTCGTCCTTGCGCGGGCCGCCAATGTTCGGGAAGCGCGCACGCAGGGCGTCGATGACGCGGCTGGTGTCGTCCATCGACAGCGTGGTCTGGGTGACGAACGCCAGGTGGTCCGGGTCCTTCACCTGCAGGTTGGCAACATCTTCCTCGTCTTCGACGAGGTAGATGGCGCCACCGTTGCTGGCATCGTACTGGCCCATGGTGCCTTCGACTTCCGGGTGCCCTTCGTGGCCGATGAGGATGCACTCACGGCCGTCGCGGCTGTACTTGGCCACTTCGATGTGCACCTTGGTCACCAGCGGGCAGGTGGCATCGAACACTTTCAGGCCACGGCCAGCGGCTTCCTGGCGCACGGCCTGGGAAACACCGTGGGCACTGAAGATGACGATGACGTCATCCGGCACCTGATCCAGCTCTTCGACAAAGATCGCACCACGCGCACGCAGGTCTTCGACCACGAACTTGTTGTGCACCACTTCGTGACGCACATAGATCGGTGGGCCGAAGACTTCCAGCGCACGGTTGACGATCTCGATCGCCCGGTCGACCCCCGCGCAGAAGCCGCGAGGGTTGGCGAGTTTGATTTGCATGCTCGGCTCCAGGCTTACAGGGCCTTCACCTCGAGGATCTCCACCTCGAAGGTCAGGGTCTTGCCAGCCAATGGGTGATTGAAGTCGATGGTCACCTGGTCGTCATCGAACGCTTTGACCACACCCGGCAGCTCGGTGTTGGCGGCGTCGTTGAAGATGATCAACAGCCCTTCGGACAACTCCATGCCCTCGAACTGGGACCGCGGCATGACTTGCACGTTCTGCGGGTTGGGCTGGCCGAAGGCGTTCTCCGGGGCCACCACGACGGTACGCTTGTCACCGCCCTTGAAGCCGAACAGGGCGTTCTCGAAACCTGGCAGCAGGTTGCCATCGCCAACCTTGAAGGTGGCCGGGGCCTTGTCGAACGTGCTGTCGACGGTGTCGCCGTTTTCCAGGTGCAGCGCGAAGTGCAGGGTGACTTCGGTGTTCTGGCCGATACGGGTGTCAGTCATGGACCGGATCCTCGGACTTCTTGCTCTTGAACATATCCAGCGCCAGCATCACCGCACCAACGGTAATGGCGCTGTCGGCCAGGTTGAAGGCCGGGAAGTAATGGCGGTTCTGCCAGTGCACCAGGATGAAGTCGACCACATGGCCCAGCACGATGCGGTCGTACAGGTTGCCAATCGCCCCACCCAGCACCAGCGCCAGCGCCACGGCCAGCCAGGTCTCGTTGCGCCCCAGGCGCTTGAGCCACACCACCAGCACGGCACTGACCACCACGGCGATCAGGGCGAACAGCCAGCGCTGCCAGCCGGAGCTTTCCGCCAGGAAGCTGAACGCCGCGCCGGTGTTGTAGGCCAGGGTCCAGCTGAAGTAGTCAGGGATGACGACAACCTGCTGGTACATGGTCAGGGCGTTGTTGAAATACAGCTTGGTGGCCTGGTCGAGGACCAGTACCACCAGGCTCAGCCAAAGCCATGCAAGGCGCCCGAAGCGCCCCGCTGCAGGGTTAGGCATAGTGGCGCACCTCGCCGGAACCGCTCAGGTTGTCGACGCAACGGCCGCAGATTTCCGGGTGCTCCGGGTGGCTGCCGACGTCGGCGCGGAAGTGCCAGCAACGGCCGCACTTGGCGTGGCCGGACTTGACCACTTGCAGCTTGAGGCCTTCGACTTCGGTGGCCACGGCTTCGGCTGGCGCCTGCGCGAACGGCACCACGCTGGCAGCCGAGGTGATCAACACGAAGCGCAGTTCGTCGCCCAGCTTGCCCAGGTCGGCGCTCAGGCCTTCGTCGGCGTACAGGGTTACTTCAGCCTGCAGGTTGCCGCCGATGACCTTGGCGGTACGCTGGTTTTCCAGCTCCTTGTTGACCGATGCCTTGACGGCCATCACGCGGTCCCAGTAGGCGCGGTCCAGCTCGGTGCCTTCCGGCAGCTCGCTCAGGCCCTGGTACCAGCCGTTGAGCATTACCGACTCGTTGCGCTCGCCCGGCAGGTACTGCCAGATTTCGTCGGCGGTGAACGCCAGGATCGGCGCGATCCAGCGCACCAGCGCCTCGCTGATGTGGTACAGCGCGGTCTGGCAGGAACGGCGGGCGACACTGTTGGCGCCGGTGGTGTACTGGCGGTCCTTGATGATGTCGAGGTAGAAGCCGCCCAGTTCCTGTACGCAGAAGTTGTGCACCTTGGAGTAGACGTTCCAGAAACGGTACTCGCTGTAGTGCTCTTCCAGCTCGCGTTGCAGCAGCAGGGTGCGGTCCACCGCCCAGCGGTCCAGCGCCAGCATGTCTTCCGGGGCCAGCAGGTCGCGGGCCGGGTCGAAGCCGGACAGGTTGGACAGCAGGAAGCGTGCAGTGTTGCGGATACGGCGGTAGGCGTCGGCGCTGCGCTGCAGGATCTGCTCGGAAACCGCCATTTCACCGGAATAGTCGGTGGCCGAAACCCACAGGCGCAGGATGTCGGCACCCAGGGTGTTGTTGACCTTCTCCGGCTCGATGGTGTTGCCCAGCGACTTGGACATCTTGCGGCCGTTCTCGTCCACGGTGAAGCCGTGGGTCAGCAGCTCGCGGTACGGCGCGTGGCCGTCGATGGCGCAACCGGTCAGCAAGGACGAGTGGAACCAGCCGCGGTGCTGGTCGGAACCTTCCAGGTACAGGTCGGCACGCGGGCCGGTGGCGTGGCCGATGTCATGCGAGCCACGCAGCACGTGCCAGTGGGTGGTACCCGAGTCGAACCACACGTCCAGGGTGTCGGTGATCTTGTCGTACTGCTCGGCTTCAGCGCCCAGCAGTTCGGCGGCGTCCAGCTTGAACCAGGCCTCGATGCCTTCCTGTTCGACGCGCTTGGCCACGGCTTCCATCAGCTCGACGGTGCGTGGGTGCAGCTCGCCGGTCTGCTTGTGCAGGAAGAACGGGATCGGCACGCCCCAGTTGCGCTGACGCGAGATGCACCAGTCCGGGCGGTTGGCGATCATCGAATGCAGGCGCGCCTGGCCCCAGGCCGGGACGAACTTGGTGTCTTCGATGGCTTTCAGCGCACGCTCACGCAGCGGCTCGCCGGTGCTCGGCTGCTTGTCCATGCCCACGAACCACTGCGCGGTGGCGCGGTAGATCAGCGGGGTCTTGTGGCGCCAGCAGTGCATGTAGCTGTGGCTGATGGTTTCGGTGTGCATCAGCGCACCGACTTCGCTCAGCTTCTCGACGATGGCCGGGTTGGCCTTCCAGATGAACTGGCCGCCGAAGAACTCCAGCGACTCGACGTACACGCCGTTGCTCTGCACCGGGGTGAGGATGTCGTCGTTGACCATGCCGTAGCGCTTGCAGGTGACGAAGTCGTCTTCACCGTAGGCTGGCGAGGAGTGCACCACGCCGGTACCGGCGCCCAGTTCGACGTAGTCGGCCAGGTAGACTGGCGACAGGCGGTCGTAGAACGGGTGGCGGAAGTTGATCAGTTCCAGCGCCGAACCCTGGGCGGTGGCGATGACCGAGCCTTCCAGGCTGTAGCGTTTGAGGCACGACTCGACCAGCTCTTCGGCCAGCACCAGCAGGCGCTCGCCGGTGTCGACCAGGGCGTACTTGAACTCCGGGTGGATGTTCAGCGCCTGGTTGGCCGGGATGGTCCACGGGGTGGTGGTCCAGATCACGATGGCGGCCGGCTTGGCCAGCGAGGCCAGGCCGAAAGCGGCGGCCAGCTTGGCTTCATCGGCAACCGGGAAGGCCACGTCGATGGTCTGCGACTTCTTGTCGGCGTACTCGACTTCCGCTTCAGCCAGGGCCGAACCGCAATCGAAGCACCAGTTCACCGGCTTCAGGCCCTTGAACACGAAGCCTTGCTTGACCATTTCGGCCAGGGCGCGGATTTCGCCGGCCTCGTTGGCAAAGTTCATGGTCTTGTACGGGTTGTCCCAGTCACCCAGCACGCCCAGGCGGATGAACTCGGTCTTCTGCCCTTCGATCTGCTCGGCGGCGTACTCGCGGCACAGCTCGCGGGTGCGGTCGGCGGACAGGTGCTTGCCGTGGGTGACCTCGACCTTGTGCTCGATCGGCAGGCCATGGCAGTCCCAACCCGGCACATACGGCGCATCGAAGCCGGACAGGGTCTTGGAACGGACGATCATGTCCTTGAGGATCTTGTTCAGCGCATGACCGATGTGAATCTTGCCGTTGGCATAGGGCGGGCCGTCGTGCAGCACGAACTTCGGACGATCCTTGCCAATTTCGCGCAGCTTCTGGTACAGGCCAATGCTGTCCCAGCGCTGCAGAATCTGCGGTTCGCGCTGAGGCAGGCCGGCCTTCATCGGGAAGGCGGTGTCCGGAAGGTTTAGCGTGGCTTTGTAGTCGGTCATTTCAGGCTCTTCGTTAGCGGTTGAGCGTGCCAATGTGCACGTGCGGCGGCGATATCCGCATCGATCGCCGACTTCAGCGCCTCCAGGGAGGCGAATCGCTGCTCTTCACGCAGCTTGTGGTGGAACTCCACCGTCAGGCGCCGGCCGTAAAGATCGCCGGCAAAGTCCAGAAGATGAATCTCCAGGTGCGGGCGCCCATCACCGGCAACGGTGGGGCGCACGCCGATATTGCCGACACCCGGCCAGGCCTTGCCGTCGATTTCGATGCTGGCCAGGTAGACCCCGGACAGCGGCACGCGGCGGCGCTTGAGCTGGATGTTGGCGGTAGGTGTGCCGAGCTGGCGGGCCAGCTTCTGGCCATGCAGCACGCGGCCGCTGATGCGGTACGGGCGGCCCAACAGGTGCTCGGCCAGCTCGAAGTTGCCTTCGGACAGGGCCTTGCGCACTTCGGTGCTGCTGACCCGCAGGCCGTCCTGGATCACCGTGTTGGCAGCCTCGACGGTGAAGCCGTACTGCTTGCCGGCCTCGACCAGGAAGGCGAAGTCGCCAGCGCGGTCGCAGCCGAAGCGGAAGTCATCGCCCACTTCGAGGTGGCGTACACCCAGGCCGTCGACCAGGATGGCCTTGACGAAGGCATCGGCACTGAGCTTGCTCAGACGCTGGTTGAATGCCAGGCACAGCACCCGGTCGATACCCTCGGCCGCCAGCAGCTCGATCTTGTCGCGCAGGCGGGCCAGGCGGGCCGGCGCGGTGTCGGGGGCGAAGTACTCGCGTGGTTGCGGTTCGAAGATCACCACGCAGGTCGGCAGGCCCAAGGCCTGGCCGCGCTCGCGCAGGCGCGCCAGGATTGCCTGGTGGCCGCGGTGAACCCCGTCGAAGTTGCCAATGGTGGCGACACAGCCCCGGTGCTCGGGGCGCAGGTTGTGAAGACCTCGAACCAGCTGCATAACGCGCTTCTTGCTCATAAAGTGGCCGATTATAACCACACCCGGGCGCCGGTGACAGGCAGCAGCGCCCAAGGGCGGCGTGGAATGCGAAAAACCGACGCCTGACCCGCCCGATGCCTTAGTGCAAGGCCTTGCGGGCGAAATGCCGAGGCCGGAAGCCGCACAGGTACAGGCAGCCGAAATAGGTCACGACGCCCGCCAGTACCAGAGCCCCCAGGCGCACCAGGCGCTCGAGCATGTTGCCCTGTTCCCAGGCCGGCAGGTAATGCATGCCGGCCAGCAACACCGCCGACATCAGCCCCACCGCCAGCACCAGCTTGAGCAGGAACATCGCCCAGCCTGGCTGCGGCTGGAACAGCTGCTGGCTGCGCAGCTTCCAGAACAGCAGGCCGGCGTTCAGGCAGGCCCCCAGGCTGATCGCCAGGGCCAGGCCGGCATGCGCGAGCGGGCCGATCAGGGCCAGGTTGAACAGTTGGGTGCAGACCAGGGTGAATACCGCGATCTTCACCGGTGTACGGATATTCTGCTGCGCATAGAAGCCGGGTGCCAGTACCTTGACCAGAATGATCGCCAGCAAGCCCACGGAATAGGCGATCAGCGCTTTCTGGGTCATGGCTGCGTCGACGGCAGTGAACTTGCCGTACTGGAACAGCGCCACGGTCAGTGGCTCGGCGAGGATGGCCAGGGCCAGGGTGCAGGGCAGCACCAGCAGGAAGCACAGGCGCAGGCCCCAGTCGAGGATCCGCGAGTACTCCTCGCGGTCCTTGTTGGCGTAGGTCTTGGCCAGGGTCGGCAACAGTATGGTGCCCAGGGCCACGCCCAGTACGCCGGAAGGCAGCTCCATGAGGCGGTCGGCGTAGTACATCCACGACACCGAACCGGCCACCAGGAAGGAGGCGAAGATGGTGTTGATGATCAGCGAGATCTGGCTCACCGACACCCCGAGGATCGCCGGCAGCATCTGCTTGAGCACCCGCCACACGCCGGCATCACGCAGGTTCAGGCGTGGCAGCACGAGCATGCCGATCTTCTTCAGCGCTGGCAGCTGGTACAGCAACTGCGCCAGGCCACCGGCCAGCACGCCCCAGGCCAGGGCCATGATCGGCGGGTCGAAATACGGCGTGAGCAGCGCGGCGAAGGCGATCATCGCCACGTTCAGCAGGGTCGGGGTAAAGGCCGGTACCGAGAAACGGTTCCAGGTATTGAGGATCGCCCCGGCCAGGGAAGACAGCGAGATCAGCAATATATAAGGAAAAGTCACCCGCAACAGGGCGGTGGTCAGCTCGTATTTTTCGGCACTGTCGACAAAGCCTGGTGCGGTCGCCCACACCACCCACGGTGCCGCCAGGATGCCGATGGCGGTCACCAGCGCCAGAACCAGGGTCAGCAGGCCACTGACATAGGCAACGAAGGTGCGGGTCGCCTCCTCGCCTTGCTGGGTCTTGTATTCGGCCAGGATCGGCACGAAGGCCTGGGAAAACGCACCCTCGGCGAAGATGCGCCGCAGCAGGTTGGGCAGTTTGAAGGCGATGAAGAAGGCATCGGTGGCGATGCCGGCGCCGAAAATACGCGCCAGGATGGTGTCGCGGACAAAGCCCAGCACCCGCGAAATCATGGTGATCGAGCTTACCGCAGCCAGGGATTTGAGCAGGTTCATCGAAAAGATTCACGCCAAGGGCAGAGGACGCTGCCAGACAGCGTCCGAATGTGCGATACTCCCGCGCCTTCGCA
>RCUT01001468.1_pt1 | contig 11217 bp, 10 predicted proteins | sample 2166171 | NCBI WGS metagenome assembly RCUT01 (sample SAMN09932757, study PRJNA488358) | compost metagenome | isolation source: compost soil in 4-hydroxybenzoic | place: Germany: Experimental Botanical Garden
GTACGGCGGACGATGAACACCGGCTGACCGCGCCACTCAGCAATCATCTGCTGGCCTGGCTCGATTTTGCTGACATTCACTTTCACCGGTGCACCTGCGGCTTTCGCCTTGGCACTGGGAAACCATGACCCCACGAACGGGACCGCAGCCCCCACCGCTCCTGCAGCACCCACCACGGACGTGGCTGCTACGAGGAAGCGACGCCGGCCTGCATTCACGCCGTCATTGCTCATTCAGTCCTCTCCCATCAGCTTTGTGGCCTGTTAAATCAGGCATCTACTAAGTAAAACTATGTACTTATAAAAATTTTGCCGAATGGTAATGAAAAGCCCCAATTCTGACAAGGTAATTACCGGAACCCATCACCCCCAAGCCTTGTAGTATAGGGTGTCTGCGGATGTGGCAAGTTGTCACAGCGCAATTCTTTGATAAATCGCAGACATAAAAAAACGCCCAGCTCCGTGAGGAAACTGGGCGTTCTTTTTTGAACGTGAAAGCGAATTAACGCTTCGAGTACTGCGGACGCTTACGCGCTTTACGCAGACCGACTTTCTTACGTTCAACTTCACGAGCATCGCGGGTTACGAAGCCGGCTTTACGCAGGGCGCTGCGCAGAGTCTCGTCGTAGTCCATCAGAGCGCGGGTGATGCCGTGGCGGATTGCGCCAGCTTGACCACTCACACCACCGCCGATCACGGTGACGTAGATGTCGAACTTCTCGACAGTCTCAGTCAGCTCCAGCGGCTGACGAACTACCATGCGGGCAGTTTCGCGGCCGAAGAAGTTATCCAGCGAACGGTTGTTGATGGAGATGTTACCAGTACCCGGACGCAGGAAAACGCGTGCGGTTGCGGTCTTGCGACGGCCAGTGCCGTAATTTTGAGTCGCCGACATAATGTACTATTCCGTTAAAACTTCAGTTCTTGGGGCTGCTGAGCAGTATGTGGGTGTGCAGCGCCCGCATAGACTTTCAGCTTACGGTACATGTCGCGACCCAGTGGGTTCTTAGGCAGCATGCCTTTAACCGCGGTCTCGATCACGCGCTCAGGGGCCTTGGCGATCAGCTTTTCAAAGTTGATCGACTTGATGCCGCCCGGGAAACCGGAGTGGGAGTAGTACATTTTGTCAGTGGTTTTAGCACCGGTAACACGAATCTGCTCAGCGTTGATTACGACGATGTAGTCGCCGGTGTCAACGTGAGGAGTGTACTCAGGCTTGTGCTTGCCACGCAGACGGCTCGCGATCTCAGTGGCCAGACGACCCAGGGTCTGACCAGCAGCGTCAACGACGAACCAGTCGCGCTTTACTGTTTCCGGTTTAGCAGTAAAAGTTTTCATTCTTTATAGCCTCAGGGGCCGCCCTGTAAATTAGACGGCGGATCTTACTGAATAGTGCGTACTTTGACAAGTCAAAGGCAGCCGGATACAGACGCTTTCGGGGGCTCGGGTCGGCGCGTCCGTTCAACGGCAAGATTCTTCGGCGGCGGCGCATCACTTCCACTGCAGAAAGAGGTGCGCAATTATGCAGATTGCGAAAAATAATTCAACCTGCTTTTATGATTGTTTTGCCCAAGGAGCACCCGATGGACTATCGCCAGCTAGGCCGAACCAATCTGAACGTGAGTGCCCTCTGCCTCGGAACCATGACCTGGGGCGAGCAAAACAGCGAGGCAGACGCCTTCGCCCAGATTGAGCGAGCCAAGAGCGCCGGGATCAACTTCATCGACACCGCCGAGATGTACCCGGTGCCGCCCAAGGCCGAAACCTACGCCACCACCGAACGCTACATCGGCAATTACTTCAAAAGCCGCGGCGACCGCGGCGACTGGATCCTGGCCAGCAAGATCGCCGGCCCCGGCAATACCATCGACTACATCCGCGACAAGAACCTTCGGCACAATCGGCAGCACATCACCGAAGCCGTGGACGCCAGCCTCAAGCGCCTGCAAACCGACTACATCGACCTGTACCAGTTGCACTGGCCGGAGCGCAGCACCAACTTCTTCGGCCAGCTCGGCTACAAGCACAAGATCGAGGCCAACCTGACCCCGCTGGAGGACACCCTTGAAGCGCTTGACGAACAGGTCCGCGCCGGCAAGATCCGCCACATCGGCCTGTCCAACGAAACGCCGTGGGGCACCATGCGCTTCCTGGCCCTGGCCGAAGCCCGTGGCTGGCCGCGCGCCGTGTCGATCCAGAACCCGTACAACCTGCTCAACCGCAGCTTCGAAGTCGGCCTGGCGGAAATCGCCATCCGCGAGCAATGCGGCCTGCTCGCCTATTCGCCGCTGGCGTTCGGTTTCCTGTCAGGCAAGTACGAAGGTGGCGCCCGCCCGCCAAAAGGTCGCCTGAGCCTCTACAGTCGCTTCAGCCGCTATTTCAACCCGCAGTCGGAAGCGGCATGCAGCCGTTACGTGGCCCTGGCTCGCGAGCACGGCCTGGACCCGGCGCAAATGGCCCTGGCGTTCGTGACGCAGCAGCCGTTCGTGACCAGCAACATCATTGGCGCGACGACGATGGAGCAACTGGACAGCAACATCGCCAGTTTCGACTTGAAGCTGGCGGAAGAAGTCCTGGAGGGGATCGAGGCGATTCACAAGGATCATCCGAATCCGGCGCCATAACCCCTACTTGTAGGAGCGAGCTTGCTCGCGAAAAACCTGAGCACACCGTTGGGTGTCAGGTTTTCAACGTTATCGTTGACGACCATCGCGAGCAGGCTCGCTCCTACAATGATCTGGCAATGATCTCCTTCATGATCTCGTTCGTCCCGGCATAGATCCGCTGCACGCGCGCATCCGCCCATGCCCGCGCGATCGGATACTCCCACATGAACCCGTAGCCACCGTGCAACTGCACACACTCGTCGAGCACCTTGCACTGCAGGTCGGTGCCCCAGTACTTGGCCATCGCCGCCGTCGGCACGTCGAGCTTGCCTTGCAGGTGCAGCTCCAGGCAGCGGTCGACGAAGACGCGGCCGATCTGGATTTCCGTGGCCATCTCCGCCAGTTTGAACCGGGTATTCTGGAAGTCCGCGATCGACTTGCCGAATGCCTTGCGCTCACGGGTGTAGTCCAGCGTCCATTGCAGCGCCGCTTCGGCTGAAGCAAGCCCGCCAATGGCCACCGTGAGGCGCTCCTGGGGCAACTCCTGCATCAGGTAGGCAAAGCCCATCCCGGCCTGGCCCAGCAGGTTTTCCTTGGGCACACGCACGTCCTGGAAGAACAGCTCCGAGGTGTCCTGGGCTTTCATTCCGACCTTCTCCAGGCGCTTGCCCTTGTCGAAGCCCGGCGTATTGGCCTCCACCAGAAACAGACTCGTGCCCTTCGCGCCAGCCTTCGGATCGGTCTTGGCGACGACGATCACCAGATCGGCCAGGTAGCCGTTGGTGATGAAAGTCTTGGAGCCGTTGATCACGTATTCGTCGCCATCGAGCACGGCCGTGGTTTTCACGCCCTGCAGATCGGAACCGGCGCCCGGTTCGGTCATGGCGATCGCGGTAACCATCTCGCCGGACACCAGTTTCGGCAGGTACTTCTGCTTCAGCGCCTCACTGCCGTAATGCAGGATGTACGGTGCCACGATGTCCGAGTGCAGGGAAAAACCGATGCCGGTCAGGCCAAGTCGCCCCACTTCTTCGATCACCACCGCGCTGTAGAGAAAGTCCGCCCCCAGACCGCCGTACTCTTCCGGCAAGTGTGAGCAGAGCATCCCCGCCTCCCCTGCCTTGTTCCACAGCTTGCGGTCGATATAGCCTTGTTTTTCCCATTGCCCATGGAAGGGCACTGCCTCCTTTTCGAGAAACGTCCGCACGCTGTCGCGGAAAAGCTCGTGCTCGGAACTGAACAGGGTTCTGGGGATCATGCGGCACCTTTTCTTTGTTTTTAGAAGGAGTTGACCTTCAGAGACTATGCCTCGCTTCCGATACAGGACACTGGACACATCCGACAAAAAATAAGACGATCCAGCCGTCTGGTGACCACTTCCCCCTATAAAAATAAAGTTGAATTATGTCTAACCAAGCCTCCACGCCCCTGCGGCGCGTCAGCATCCTGGCCATCGACCGGGTTTTCGCTTCCACCCTCATGCAAGCCAAGGATTTCTTCCACCTCGCCAGCCTGCGCTACGGCAAACAGCTGGGCCAGGGCCTGACACCGGCGTTCGAAACCCGCCTGGTCAGCCCCGATGGCAAACCGGTCAACACCTTCAGCGATGTGATGATTCCGGTGGACGGCGGGCTGGAAAACGCCGACATCATCGTTCTTCCCGCGTTCTGGGACGATTTCGACAACCTCAGCAAACGTTACCCGCAAATCCTGCCCTGGCTGCGCCAGCAACATGCACGCGGTGCCGTACTGTGCGGCGAGGCCACTGGTGTTTTCTGGCTGGCCGAAGCCGGGCTGCTCAATGGCAAGGAAGCGACCACCTACTGGCGCTTCTTCAATGCCTTCGCCGAACGCTTCCCCAAGGTCCAGCTCAATCAGGACAAACACCTGACCGATGCCGACAACCTGTACTGCGCCGGCGGCACCACCTCGGCATGCGACCTGTACATCTACCTGATCGAGCGCTTCTGCGGCGCCAACGTGTCCCAGGCCGTAGCCCGAGACATCCTCTATGAAGTGCAGCGCAGCTATTCACCGGGACGGATTGGATTCGGCGGGCAGAAGCTGCACCAGGACGTGATCATCCTGCAGATCCAGCACTGGCTCGAAGAACACTTCGCCGACAAGTTCCGTTTCGAGGACGTTGCCCGCGAACACGGCATGAGCATCCGCAACTTCATGCGCCGCTTCCAGACCGCCACCGGCGACAAGCCACTGCATTACCTGCAACGCCTGCGCATCGAAACCGCCAAGGGCTTGTTGTCCGGCAGCCGCAAGAGCATCAAGACCATCAGCTATGAGGTGGGCTATGACGATGCGAGCTTCTTTGCGCGGCTGTTCCGCCAGCACACGGAGCTGTCGCCGAACCAGTATCGACAGCAGTTTCAGCAGGCTGCATAAAATCCCGCAAACTTGCTCTGGCTGCATTTCCACGTTCACGCGGGAATGCAGCCAGAGACGCTCTGCGCTCCGCTTTGACATGCGATAAAAAAGGTCATGGAGTGCATTCCCACGCTGGGCGCGGAAACGCCAGTGACCTCCATACAGCGTCTTTTCTTACGATAAAAAACGAATATAGAGCATCAACTTATCTCGTCCGACTAATGTACGCAGGCCATCCAGAGCTTCAACATCTTCCCCTTCAAACACCATCAGGGAAGATCAAAGGTGACTATCGGATCAAGCTACAACTACCCTTCATACATCGCCAAAGAGGCCGCCCGAACAAAGCGTTCGGCTAAAAACAAATGGGCAGCTCGCTTTCCCAATCCGCCGGATTTGTGCTTTGACTATCGTGCACTGGTAGAACAGGAAAACGGCATCGCCAGGGCAACTGACCCGCAACATAAAATCTGCATCATCGGCGCCGGCGTCACAGGCCTGACCGCCGCCAGAGAACTTTATCGCTGCGGCTTTACCCATATCACTCTCATCGAACAATCCAGACGCATCGGCGGCAGGCATCTGACCGTTCCCGGTAGCCGAAACTCAGCAACAAGTCATACACCGTTTGAAATGGGTGCCATGCGCATGCCCTTCTTCAACCGGGCGGATGAGCCGCCGACAGAAGGTCGGTCGCTGATGGCTTACTACGCCAATCAATTTGAATTGGCGTTTTCAGACTTCGCCAACCCCGGTAGCCAATGGGTTAGCTCGACAGGCATCTATCTCCGGGAGGGCAGCATGGGCGGCGGATCGGCGCCGCAAATGTTGATATGGAAAAACGAAGACGGCGAAACACCGCCTCCCGGCGATGAATTGCAAAAGGTTTATTCCAAGTGGAAAACCTTTGCCGATCGCATGACCCGCCACGTTGCGGAGCTTTATGCGAGGCAGGAATGGGAAACCACATGGGCTTCTATCGTCGAAAAATACGAGAGTATCTCGTTCCGCGACCTGGTCAGCATGCCAGCACTGGAAGCTTGGGATGGCCGCTCACCCGGAGATTTCGGCGGAATGGGAATGACTGCGCAAGAGTCCGCAATTTTTTACGCGATAGGTATCGGTGACGGTAGCTGGGGAGCTTTTTACGACGTCTGCTGCCTCTACCCTCTGCGTACCGCGATTTTCGGTTTCAGCAGCCAATTGCAACTGATCCATGGTCGAGTGGACTCAAACGGCGATCCACTGGATTCGCCCTACCTGAATAGCGAAGCCGTTTTTGACTCAATGGGGCAGAGTTTCGACAAGCCCCGCTACATCGGCCTCGCCGCGTTGGACGAATGCCTGCTGTTTGTGAAAGCCGACGAAACCGGAAAGTCCGTCTACGAACATTGCCTCGAAAGAAGCAATGGGCTTCTCACCGACTCATCCGTCACAAAACTGGAAAAGCTGACCAATCAAAAAATACGCGTCTATTACAACTGGAAACACAGTCAACCCGAGCAAACCCAGGAGCAATTTGATGACTTTGACTCGGTCATCATGACACTACCCTCCTGGCTGATTGAAACTCGAATCAAGCTCGAAAACTTCACCCGGGAGATGCTGCCTTTCGAGACGATTAACGCCTACAAAACCGCACACTGGGAAACTAGCTGCAAAGTGTTTGCACCGCTGAAGAAATCATTTCTCTCGAAAAACAAAAACATCCCGCAAGCCATCGTAACCGACAGTTTTATCCACGATGTCTATACCTACCGCTACAACGACAACTACAGCTATGACTGCATCCTGCTGAGTTATACCTGGGAAGATGACGCAACCAAGCTCGCCTCATTCAGCGATAAGGAATTGGTATCAAAATGCGCCGAAGAGCTGGATCGCATACTCATGAACTCTACCAATATCCAGGAGAAAATTTCTCCCTACATCGGCATTGATCAAGCGGTGGTTCAGCGTTGGGTCACTGATAAAAATGCTCTGGGCTGTGCCAAGCTTTACCGACCGGGCACCTACTACGATGCCGTCGGCCTGATGAAGTACAACCGGGACCTCGCTCATGTATCAGGCTTGTATTTGTCTGGCGAATCATTTTCCGTCGATGCCGGTTGGACGGAGCCATGTTTTCGCGGTGCTGTCGATGCAGTGATTCATATCTGCAACAAAACCGCCGCGACCTTCAATGGCGGATTTTCCTTGAGCGACTACCCGCACTACCAACTCAAAACCTGATCACATCCCCGCTCCAGAGCCATGCACGCAATACATGGCTCTACCTCTCGTGCCTGCCACCCACTGCCATCAAACATCACGCTGATCCACTTTAGGACAAGGACTACGACCTAAACGGAAGTAGCTGACTTACACCCCATTCCTGATTCCCCTCTTATACACACGCCATTTAACAGCTTGAAAAACAATAAAAAGAGGAACGACGGAATGACTGAGCCAACAAGCCCTGCTCGTGTAGCAGTCGTGCAATTCGATCCACAAGTCGGCATCGAAAAATGTGCAGGTAATCTGCGTAGCAGCCTGGAATTGGCGCTTGAAGCGGTAAACGGCGGTGCGAATCTCATCGTTCTGCCCGAGCTTTCCAATACCGGCTATTTCTTCAGCAATCGGCAGGATGCCTTCGCCCATGCCGAAGCGGTTCCCGACGGGCCAAGCGTGCGGTGCTGGATCGACTTCGCCCGCGAACACAACGTTTACCTCGTGGCCGGTCTGGCCGAACGCGACGGCATGCGACTCTTCAACACCGGCGTTCTGGTGGGACCAGACGGTTTTATCGGTAAGTACCGCAAAGCCCATTTGTGGAATCTGGAGAAGCTCTGGTTCACCCCAGGCGACCTGGGTTTCCCGGTTTTCGACACACCGATCGGCCGCATCGGGCTGTTGATCTGCTGGGACATCTGGTTCCCGGAAGTGCCACGGATCCTCGCCCAGCAAGGCGCGGACCTCATTTGCAGCCTGAACAACTGGGTCTGGACACCGCCGCCGCTGTTCGACGATGCCGGTAAGTGCATGGCGTCTTATCTGACGATGACCGCCGCTCACGTCAACAACGTGTTTATCGCTGCCGCCAGCCGGATCGGCGAGGAGCGCGGCGCGCGCTACCTGGGCTGCTCGTTGATTGCCGGAACCAACGGCTGGCCGATTGGCGCCGTGGCTTCGGCAGACAGGCAGGAAATCCTGTTTGCCGATGTCGACCTGACCAGCTCCCGCAGTGCGCCCATCTGGAACAACCTGAACGATCTGCATCGCGATCGCCGATCCGATCTTTACGATCAGATGCTCGGCTACACCCAACACCCTTGCCTCCCACGTTGATCAGGAGGCCTATCGCATGGAAGTTACAACCGACAAAAACCAACCATCGCGCAAATCACCGATTGATAAAGCCGTCGTCCTGCTAATAATCGGCGCGACACTGCTGATCGTCTGGCTTTCTTTCAGCAACCGTACTTTCTGGGGAGCGCATTGGCCCGGCTACGGCGACATGGTATCGCTGCTACCCGAACCGAGTGCCTGGTTGCGCTGGGTGTTAGGTGACATCAGCGAGGTGGCTTTCTACAAGCACGAGTTCGCCTCGATCGGTCTGCTGGCGGGCGCATATCTGGCTTACTGGGCGAATCGAACGGGGAAATCCTGGCAAGGATTTGCCATCTCTTATGGAACGGGGCTTTGGCCCTGGCTGGTCACCAGCTCGTTGCTCGGGCTGCTGCTGAGCAATCTGCTATGGGGCTGGACGGTGACAGCCACAACCTGGCAACCCACATTCGTAGCATTCGTCTCGCTGCCAGCAGCGATGGTGTTGATGTTTGGCGGAGGCTGGAAGGTCACGATCAACGGCGCACTCATGGGCGCCGTACTCGTCACACCGATGTGCCTGCTGATCGTCAATTACGTGTGCCAACCGCTGGCCCTGCCTGCGGTAATTGGCAATGTACTGGGCATGGCGGTTGCCAGCGTCCTGGCGTTTCTGTTCTGCCGCTATTGGCCGAATCTGGTGAAATCCAGGCCTTCGCAAACGCCCCCCACCTTGATCGCCACCGCCAAGGCGCCCGACTATGGCGTCATCTGGAGCCTGCGCCGGATTCTGGCGGACTTTTCCGAAGCACCGTTCTTCGGCAATGAGCTGGCCAGCCTTGGCCTGATACTGGGTGCATTGCTGGCGTACAGTTTGAACCCTTCAAGCCCCGCGTACGGATCGGGCCTGTTACTGCACATCATCGGTGCGCAGGCATTGGCCTCGGCCATCGGCCTGCTGATCTGGCGTCGACAATGGATGTTGCGCGGCTGGTATCCCACTTACATCCCGCTGGTTTCAGTGGTGCCCGCGGCGATTCTGGCCTATGGCGGCAGCTGGCAGATTATCGTCTCAAGTGCACTGCTGGGGGCATTGCTCGCACCACCGCTGGCCTGTGTGATTGCCAAAAAATTACCGGCCGACATGCACGCCTACATCGCCAATGTACTGTCGATGGCCATCAGCACACTGCTGATCGTGCCGCTGATCGGCTTTCTGATCGCTGATTAATGTCCCGGCCATTCGGCTATATCGCGGCCTCAAAAGCGGATAAAGCCACTTTTCATTACAAACAAGCGAGGTATCCCATGGACCTGCCCAAACTGTCCATCGTGGCACTTGGCGGCACGGTAAGCATGCAAGCGAGCAATGCCGGTGAAGGCGTCATCCCGACCGTCAGCGGCGAAGCCCTGCTGACCTCCATACCGGAACTGACGACGCTGGCCCGAGTCACCGTTGAGACCCTCGGCCTGCTGCCCAGTGCATCCCTGGATTTCGAGTTTTTGCTGGACGTATTGTCCTGGGCTGAGTTTCAGGTCAAACAGGGCGCCACTGGGATCGTGATAACCCAAGGCACCGACACCCTCGAAGAGGCCGCGGTGTTTTTGGATTACCTGTGGCCCTACGACACCCCCTTGGTGCTGACCGGCGCCATGCGTTCCGCAGCGCAGCCAGGTGCCGATGGACCGGCCAATCTGCTGGATGCATGTCGCGTTGCCCTGGCGCAGAACAGCCGGCAGCGCGGCGTCCAGGTCGTGATGAACGGACAGATTCATCAAGCGTACAGCGTACGCAAAACCGATTCGCTGGCATTGCAGGCGTTTTCCTCGCCAGTTGTGGGGCCCGCAGGCCTGCTGCTGGAAGACCGTGTTCGCTACCTGCGCCCGCCAGGGCCACGCACGGTGTTGCCTTTGCCGCAACAGACCACACAGAAAGTTGCGCTGCTTGAGGCCTCACTTTCGGCCGACACCCTGCTACTGGAGAATATTTTCGCACTCGGTTACGACGGGCTGGTGATCAGCGGTTTTGGCGCCGGCCACATCTCGCAGCGCTGGGCGACAAGAATTGGGCATATTACCGAACGAATCCCCGTGATCATTGCGACCCGAACCGGTTCCGGCTCCACCGCACGTGCTTCTTACGGTTTTGACGGCGGTGAGATGGACTTGATCCGCAAGGGTGCATCGATGGCGGGTTTTCTATGTCCGCGAAAAGCCCGGATTCTGCTTTGGCTGCTGCTCGGTTGCCAACGGCAGCACGAGCTTGCGCGGTATCTCAACGAAGGCATTTGACTTCAAAACAATGTACAAACCTGTGGGAGGGGGATTGCGCTGACAAAAAAGGCCTGCATTTGCAGGCCTCTTTCATTTTCCGAATCACTCTACCGATTTAAACGCTTATGGCTTGTGCGCCCGGGCCAGGAATTCGTGGGATTGCATTTCCAGCAGACGACTCAGGGTACGCTGGAACTCGAAGTTCAAGCGCCCGCCGGTGTACAGATCCTTGAGTTCGACTTCGGCAGAAATGATCAGCTTCACGTTACGGTCGTAGAACTCGTCGACCATGTTGATGAAGCGTCGGGCGATGTCGTCGGTGGTGACGCTCATCTGCTCGACATCGCTGAGCAGCACGGCGTGGAAGATCTTGCCCAGTTCGATGTAGTCGTTCTGGCTGCGCGGGCCGTCGCACAGTTCACGGAAGTTGAACCAGGCCACGTCATCGCAGGTGCGCAGGGCACGAATTTCACGATTTTCGATCATCAGCACGTCATTTTCGACCGCCGCCGTGCATTCCGGTGTTAGCGCTCGGAAGCTCTTGCGCAGGCTTTCGTTGGCGGCTTCGTCGAGCGGATAGTGGAACAGCTCGGCTTGTTCGAGGTGACGCAGACGATAGTCGACGCCGCTGTCGACGTTGACGATCTCGG
>RCUT01001470.1_pt1 | contig 11196 bp, 10 predicted proteins | sample 2166171 | NCBI WGS metagenome assembly RCUT01 (sample SAMN09932757, study PRJNA488358) | compost metagenome | isolation source: compost soil in 4-hydroxybenzoic | place: Germany: Experimental Botanical Garden
GCGAATAATCCGCTAGCATGACGGTTCGCGCTGCAACGGAACCGTCATGCCCAGCTCTGTGCAACACCTCACTCTCGCCAATGGCCTGCACGTCACCCTGCGCCATGCCCCGCAGCTAAAGCGTTGCGCGGCCGCCGTAAGGGTCATGGTCGGCAGTCATGACGCCCCGCGCGCCTACTCTGGGCTCGCACACTTTCTCGAGCACCTGCTATTTCTCGGCACAGAGCGTTTTCCCCTCGACGATGGCCTGATGCGTTATGTGCAACGGCACGGTGGCCAAGTCAATGCCAGCACCCGTGAGCGCACCACCGATTATTTCTTCGAGGTCCCGCAAGCAGCATTTGCCGGCGGCCTTGAGCGCTTGTGCGAGATGCTCACGCACCCGGTTCTGGAGCAGCAACGGCAGGTGCGTGAACGCGAAGTGATCCATGCCGAATTCATCGCCTGGTCCCGCAATCCCCAGGCTCAGGCGCAGTTCGCTCTGCTGCAACGGGTTTCCAAACGCCATCCCCTGAGTGCTTTCCACGCAGGTAACCGCTACAGCCTGCCCGTGCACAGTCGCGACTTTCAATCCGCCTTGCAGGGCTTCCACGAACGCTATTATCAGGCAGGGCAAATGCGCCTCAGCCTGAGTGGACCGCACAGCCTGACGGAGCTTGAGGCGCTGGCTGTCAGTGCGGGAGGCATCGTTGCCACGGGTAAAAGGATCAGGCAGGCAACACCGACAGCACTGACCGATAACAGCCTCGTGCCGCAACTGGTCGGCCAGCAGCTTGAGCTGCTGCAGGCGGTGGAACAACAACCTGCCGGTATGGAGCAGGCCATTGACTATCTGGCCACCTGGTTGACCGACGCACGGGACGGCGGGCTGCTGGCAGCGCTTCGTCAGCGCGATTGGTTGCATTCAATGGCGTTCTCGCCGCTGTACTGCTTTGCCGGTCAAGCGCTACTGCATACGCGCCTGAAGCTCAACGATGCAGCTGTCAGCGACCAGGCCCAGGCGTTGCTGCAGGACTGGTTGAGGTTTTTCCGTACTGCCGAGCGCAGCGCGCTGAACCGGGAATACGCACGCTTGCAAGCCTGCCGCGAACAAACCGCGACAGCGCTAGACCTGGCATGCCGTGACAGTGCCTCTCGGCCTTATCAGGCCCTCAGCGCCGACGCCGAGCAAGCCCTGGACAGTGTGCTCGATAGCCTGCTCGATCACAGCGCGTCATGCACTGAATTCTGGTCTCTACCGGCGCCAGAAACGTTGCTCGACACCCTCGTACCCGACAACAGCAGCACCCCAGTGCCCACTGGCGTATTTTTGAGCCCGCTATTGCCGCCCTCACGCGAGCACGCTGTCGTCTATTTGCGCTGGCAGTTCACTGCGACCGTGCCCGATCAACTCTGGCAGGTCCTCGACCGAGCGTTGCAACCCTTGCGTGAGCGCGCGGCTCGGGTTGGCGTTGCATTGCAATTCGACACCTATGGCGAGATCTGGCAATTACGTTGCGCTGGCGCAGCGGACGCGATGGTCAAGGTGGCCCGTGAGGCCCTGACGCTGCTAGTTCACCCTGACGCTGCCAGCTGGGCCGAAAAGTCCGCGGTTGAATCCGACGCCATGCCGATTCGCGCGTTGCTTCGACAGCTTCCCGAACGCTTGTTAGGTCAAGACCGTGCTGCCTTGCCCACATCCACCTGCAAGCCCGGCGACCTACAAGCCTTATGGGCACAGGCCCGATGGCAGGCCATGGCCACTGGGCTCAACGAACCATCGCAGCAAGCGTTGAATCGAGTCCTGCAGTCTGTTCCTGGGCATCCAGGCGCACATCGCCCAGTGCAGCTCGGCGCTGTGCGCCGCTGGCAATTCCTACCGCCATTGGCCAACGAACACGCCCTGTTACTGTTCTGTCCACTACCTGACGAAGCCTGTGCCCGCTTGCTGGCACAGCAGATCCAAGGGCCGTTCTATCAGCGTCTTCGGGTTGAGTTACAACTGGGCTACGCCGTCTTCAGTACCTTTCGTCAGTTGCATGGCTGCAGTGGCCTACTCCTCGGAGTGCAGTCGCCCAGTGCCAGCCACGAACAGATCCTCACCCACATCCATGCGTTTCTCGCACCTTTGCCATCCACCTTGAGCTGTAACACCGAGGCCCAGCAGGCGCTCGCCGAGCAGCTCAGTGAGGCGACCATGAGCAATGACGACGTCGCGGAATGGGCGTGGCAGGCACAGTTAGCCAAGCATAGCAACGCATGCCTGAGCGATCTGCAAGCAGCGATTCTCAGTATTGACGATACAAAACTACGGGAATGCGCCCACGCTCTAATCCACGCCAGACAGGGTTGGCTGTGCCTGGCCAATGGCCTAGCCCCACAAGGCGCTGGCTGGACAATGGCGTGATTCTTACCTGATGTGTAACGGCGTTTATCGTAGATTTAACCATTCGGTTCGTATTTTTTTAGTAAGATAGCGCAATCTCAGCTAATGGAACCCCGCATGCCGTGGGGTGGACTAACAACTAGCTGTCTAACCCAAGCCCCATCCGGAAGGAGTAATCCTATGTGGACCAAACCTGCATTCACTGACCTGCGTATCGGCTTTGAAGTGACCATGTATTTCGCAAGCCGCTGAGTTTGCTTGCGGTACAACGCCTCGGTCAGCCGGGGCGTTTTTATTTCAAGACGCGGCAGGAGTGGCCATGTACATCCAGATTCTAGGTTCCGCCGCCGGTGGCGGCTTCCCGCAGTGGAACTGCAACTGCGTGAACTGCAAAGGCTTTCGCGAAGGTACCTTGCGCGCCTCAGCGCGGACCCAGTCGTCGATTGCCCTGTCCGACGACGGTGTCCACTGGGTGCTGTGCAACGCTTCGCCCGATATCCGTGCACAACTGCAGAGCTTCGCGCCCATGCAGCCTGCGCGTGCGCTGCGTGACAGCGGCATCGACGCCATTGTTTTGCTCGATAGCCAGATCGATCACACGACCGGCCTGCTCAGCCTGCGTGAAGGCTGTCCGCATCAGGTCTGGTGCACAGAAATGGTCCACCAGGACCTGAGTACCGGCTTCCCACTGTTCACCATGTTGAGCCACTGGAACAGCGGCCTGCAGTGGAACCGCATCGAGCTGGAAGGCAGCTTTATCATTGAAGCCTGCCCGAACCTGCGCTTCACCCCGTTCCCGTTGCGCAGCGCTGCTCCGCCTTATTCACCTCACCGCTTCGATCCGCATCCTGGCGACAACCTCGGGCTGATGGTCGAAGACCTGCGCACTGGCGGCAAACTCTTCTACGCCCCAGGCCTGGGCCAGGTCGACGACAAGCTGCTGCAAATGATGCGCGAGGCAGATTGCCTGCTGGTCGACGGCACCCTGTGGGAGGATGATGAAATGCAACGCCGTGGCGTCGGCACACGCACAGGCCGGGAAATGGGTCACCTGGCGCAGAATGGCCCGGGGGGCATGCTTGAAGTGCTGGAAGGCTTCCCTGCTCAGCGCAAGGTGCTTATCCACATCAACAACACCAACCCGATTCTCGATGAAGACTCGGCCGAACGTGCCGAACTTGACCGCCGTGGCGTTGAAGTTGCCTTCGACGGCATGAGCATCACCCTCTAGCAGGAGCCGACATGAGCGACGCCAAAGCGCTGTCCCCCGCCGAATTCGAACAGGCCCTGCGCGCCAAGGGTGCCTACTACCACATCCATCACCCCTACCATGTGGCGATGTACGAAGGCCGTGCCAGCCGTGAACAGATTCAGGGCTGGGTTGCCAACCGCTTCTACTACCAGGTCAACATCCCGATGAAGGATGCCGCGATCCTGGCCAACTGCCCGGACCGCGAGATCCGTCGCGAGTGGATTCAGCGTCTGCTCGACCATGACGGTGCGCCCGGTGAAGACGGCGGTATCGAGGCCTGGTTGCGCCTGGGTCAAGCAGTCGGTCTGGATCCGGACCAGTTGCGTTCCCAGGAGTTGGTGCTGCCAGGCGTGCGCTTTGCTGTGGATGCCTATGTCAACTTCGCCCGCCGCGCCAGCTGGCAGGAAGCGGCCAGCAGTTCGCTGACCGAACTGTTCGCCCCGCAGATCCACCAGTCGCGCCTGGACAGCTGGCCGCAGCACTACCCGTGGATCGACCCGGCCGGCTACGAATACTTCCGCACCCGCCTGGGCCAGGCCCGCCGCGATGTCGAGCACGGGCTGGCGATCACCCTGCAGCACTACACTACAGTAGAGGGCCAGCAGCGCATGCTGGAGATCCTGCAGTTCAAGCTGGACATTCTCTGGAGCATGCTCGATGCCATGAGCATGGCCTACGAATTGAACCGCCCGCCTTACCACAGTGTCACCAGCGAACGGGTCTGGCACAAAGGAATCGCCCTATGAGTTTTGATCGCGCACAAACCCCGAAATGGCGCCCGGGTTATCGTTTCCAGTATGAGCCTGCGCAAAAGGCCCATGTCCTGCTTTACCCAGAGGGCATGATCAAGCTCAACGAGAGTGCCGCGCTGATCGGCGGGCTGATCGACGGCCACCGCGATGTGGCAGCGATCATTGCCGAGCTGGACAAGCAGTTCCCCGGTGTACCCGAGCTCGGTGACGACATCGAGCAGTTCATGGAGGTCGCCCGTGTCGAACACTGGATCGTCCTTGCCTGAGATGCCGGCCAAACCCGATGTCGGCCTGCCACTGTGGCTGCTCGCCGAGCTGACTTACCGTTGCCCGCTACAGTGCCCGTACTGCTCCAACCCGCTGGATTTCGCCGCTCAGGGCCAGGAGTTGAGCACCGAGCAATGGTTCAAGGTCATGGCCCAGGCGCGGGAAATGGGCGCAGCGCAATTGGGCTTTTCCGGTGGCGAACCGCTGGTGCGCCAGGATCTGTCCGAGTTGATCGCTGAAGGTCGGCGCCTGGGTTACTACACCAACCTGATCACTTCCGGCATTGGCCTCACCGAACAGAAGATTGCCGCATTCAAAGAAGCCGGCCTGGACCATATCCAGATACAACCTGCTGGCCGGTTCGAAAAAAGCCTTCGCACAGAAGCTTGAAATGGCCCGCGCGGTCAAAGCCCACGGTTATCCGATGGTGCTGAATTTTGTCACCCACCGGCACAACATCGACAAAATCGACCGCATCATCGAGCTGTGCATCGCCCTGGAGGCTGACTTCGTAGAATTGGCCACCTGTCAGTTCTATGGCTGGGCCCATCTCAACCGCATCGGCTTGTTGCCAACGCGCGCGCAGCTGGAGCGAGCCGAACGCATCACCAATGAATACCGCGACAAACTCAAGGCTGCCGGCAATCCGTGCAAGTTGATTTTTGTCACCCCGGACTACTACGAAGAACGCCCCAAGGCCTGTATGAACGGCTGGGGCAGTGTGTTCCTCACCGTCACCCCGGATGGCACCGCGCTGCCATGCCACGGCGCCCGTCAGTTGCCCGTGCAGTTCCCCAATGTGCGCGAGCACAGCATGCAGCACATCTGGTACGACTCGTTCGGCTTCAACCGCTTTCGCGGCTATGACTGGATGCCCGAGCCGTGCCGCTCCTGCGACGAAAAGGAAAAGGACTTCGGCGGCTGCCGCTGCCAGGCCTTCATGCTCACCGGCGACGCCAGCAATGCCGACCCGGTCTGTGCCAAATCGGCCGAGCACGGCATCATCCTCAAGGCGCGCGAGGAAGCCGAGCACGCCCACCTGAACATTGAAGAGCTGACCTTCCGCAATGAGCGAAACTCCCGTGTCATCGCCCGCGGCTGAGCGTTTCAGCGCCGAACAAGCGGTGGCTGCCGGCACCGACTTTGCTGAGTTACGCGTCGGTCCCCGAGGTTTGTTCTGGAACGAATTCCGTCCGCGCGACGGCGCCTGCCGCATCTGGCACTGGCGTGATGGCCAGGCCCACTGCCTTACGCCCGATGGTTTCAGTGTCCGTAGTCGGGTCTACGAGTACGGCGGAGGCAGCTTTTGCTTGAGCGATGACGGTGTGGTCTTCGTCAACGAGGCCGACCAGCAGCTGTACACACAAGACTTGCAAGGTGGCGAACCTGTACCACTGACCCAGGGTGAGTGCCGTTATGGTGATCTGCGCTGGGCGGCGGGTCAGGTCCTGGCTGTGGAAGAGACCCACGCTATGGATCAGGTCGAGCACCGCCTGGTAGCCATTGCTCCAGAACAGCGCGAGGTGCTGGCCGAAGGGGCGGACTTTTATGCAGCACCAACGCTCAGTGCCGATGGCTCTCGCCTGGCGTGGGTCGAGTGGAGCCGGCCCGAGCAGCCATGGACCGCCACCCGCCTGCTCTGCCGTGAGCGGATGAACGACGGACGCTGGGGGCTGCCACGTTGCATTGCCGGTAACCAAGGCCCGGCGCAATCACTGCAACAGCCTCGCTTCGATGGCCGCGGTCGATTGTATTGCCTGTCCGATCTAAACGGTTTCTGGCAGCCCTGGGGCGAAACCGCCCAGGACTGGAGTGCCTTGCCCGCCAGCAGCGCGGATCACGCTGCGGCGCCTTGGCAACTGGGCGCTTGCACCTGGCTGCCGCTGGGTGAACATCACTACCTGGCAACCTGGCTCGAGGACGGTTTCAGCCGCCTGGGCCTGTGTCATGCCGATGGTTCGCAACAGCAAGTGGAAACTGACTACAGCCGTTTGCGCTGCCTGGATCTGGATCAGAATTTTCTCTACGCCATCGCCGCCTCGCCCACCAGCCCGTCTGCGGTGATTGCCATCAACCGCGTGGATCATCGCGTCCAGGTTTTGGCGGGTGGCGCGTCCCCCTTGCCTGCCGAACGCATCAGTCGCCCACAGTCATTGTGCTATCCCAGCGGTGACGGTATCGCCCATGGCTTCTTTTACTCGGCCATGAATGGCGCCAAGCGGCCACCGTTGATCGTATTCGTCCATGGTGGACCGACCTCGGCCTGCTATCCGGCACTCGACCCCCGCATCCAGTACTGGACCCAACGTGGCTTCGCCGTGGCGGACCTCAATTATCGGGGCAGCAGTGGATACGGTCGCAGCTACCGCCAGGCCCTGCATCTGCGCTGGGGTGAGATTGATGTCGAGGATGCCTGCGCCGTGGTTGAGCACCTGGCCGAACGCGAGCTGATCGATCCTGAGCAGGCGTTTATCCGTGGTGGCAGTGCTGGGGGTTACACCACCCTGTGCGCCTTGGCATTCCACGATGTTTTCCGCGCCGGCGCCAGCCTCTATGGCGTCAGCGACCCCCTGGCGCTGGCGCGCGCCACACACAAGTTCGAAGGCGATTACCTGGACTGGCTGATCGGCGATCCGCTGGCAGATGCCGAGCGCTACAAGCAACGCACGCCGTTGTTGCATGCCTCTGAAATCAAGGTGCCGGTGATCTTCTTTCAGGGTGAGCTGGATGCTGTCGTGGTCCCGGAGCAGACCCGTTCGATGCTGGCAGCGCTTAAAGCCAATGGCATCCGTGCTGAGGGGTATTTTTATCCCAGCGAACGCCATGGCTTTCGTACCGCAGCCAACCTGGCGCATGCGCTGGAGGAGGAATGGCGGTTTTATCGACGGGTTTTAGCCGATAAATAATGGCGGTCTCTGTGAAACCCTCTGTCTTGTGCTGATTTGTGGGAGCTGACTCCCACAATCAGGCAGCAAGCACCGAGCCTGCCTTTAGCGTTTGGCGATGATGTACACCGCATGCACGATGCCCGGAATGTACCCCAACAACGTCAGCAGAATGTTCAGCCAAAAGGCACCGCCGAAGCCGACCTGCAGGAATACGCCCAGTGGCGGCAGTAGAATGGCGATGATGATGCGGATAAAGTCCATTGGGCAGCTCCCTTCAGTGATGTACTAGAACTGACTCTAGCGCCGCGTCAGGGTTCCACTCACTCGTAGCAGATAAAAAAACGCCCCAAGCCAAAAATTACAGGCCCGGGGCGATGCGCAGGAACGCGAGACGGTTCGGTTACTTCACCGAAGGTGAAAAATCAGGCAGTGGCTTCGCGCCGCTGGTGTTGTTGCGCTGAGTGCACCCGAGCAAAGGCCCGGGCCAGGCGCAGGAGCATTTCATCGATGTTGCCCTTGCTCACGGTCAGCGCTGGCGAGAAACGCAGCACGTCAGCCTGCGGGGCGTTGAGCAGCAGGCCTTCCTGTAGGGCAGCCTTGACCAGTTCGGCGGCATTGTCTTCGCTCAGTTGCAGCGCCCACAGCAGGCCCTGACCACGTACTTCATTCTGTGCATAACGGCCAGCCAAACGACTCAGGCCATCACGCAGGTGCCGGCCGGAATCCTGGACATGCTCGAAAAAACCCGCTTCCAGTACGGTCTCCAACACTGCCAGGCCGGCGGCGCTCATCAGTGCATTGCCGTGGTGACTGCCCTCCAGCTCGCCAGCTTCGGCACAACAGGCACTGCCACGGGCCAGCAAGGCTGCCAATGGCACACCGCCACCCAGGCCCTTGCCCAGCGTGATGATGTCGGCGCGTACACCATAGGTCTGCTCGGCAAGCAGGGCGCCGCAACGACCAACACCGGTCTGCACTTCATCGAGAATCAACAGGATGCCCAGCTCACGGCACAGTTGCTCAACACCTTTGAGGTAGGCAGCAGTCGCTGGAATTACTCCGGCCTCACCCTGGATCGGCTCGAGCATGATCGCCACCGTGCGCGAATCGACGGCGGCGTGCAGCGCTTCCAGGTCGTTGAACGGTACCTTGCTGAAACCTGGCAACCCCGGCTCACAGCGGTTGCATGGTGATGGGTCAGAGGCCGACAACGCGCCCAGGCTGCGCCCGTGGCAACTCTGGCTGGCAGTAATAATGTGATAGGCGCCATTGCGATGCAGCTGCCCCCACTTACGCGCCAACTTGATTGCACCTTCGCAGGCCTCGGCACCGCTGTTGAGCAGATAGGCCTGGTCGCTGCCCGTGCTCTGACAAAGGAGGTTGACCAGCTTCAACAAACTACGGTTATGAAAGCCTGCCCCTGGACTGATCAGCGCTTGCGCCTGGCTGCCCAACGCTTTAACCAGCACGCTAGGGCTATGACCGAGACTGTTGACTGCACAGCCCTGGGTGAAATCGAGATAGGCGTGACCTTCACTGTCCCACAACCAGGAACCCTGGCCGCGAACGAACACCTGTGGCGCACGTGCCGTGGCGGGCATCAGGCAGTCGCGAGGCAAGGCTTCAGCGGCCGCCGCGGCAACCGGCACAGGCTTGCGCTCGGCCACAACGGGCGCGGGGCGTCGAAAACTGAACAGATTCATGTTTTCAACCCTTTTGCCAATCCTATGTAAATAACATCACGATACACAGCGTTCATTTCGCCTAATGGCCCTGCAAGCCTTGTGAATAGGGGATAGACTAGGCTGCTTGGAGGCTAACGGCCATTTGGTTTTTCGAGCTTTTTTGATAAGTAAATCTTATGGATTTTCGCCAACTGCGTTATTTCGTCGCGGTCTACGAAGAAGGTCATGTAGGCCGGGCTGCCGAGCGCCTGTCACTGTCGCAACCGGCGCTCTCGCAACAGATTCGTCAACTCGAACACAGCCTGGATGTCAGCCTGTTCGAACGGGGCAACAAGCGTCTGTTGCCGACCCTCGCCGCACACACCCTGTACAACCATGCCCTGCCTCTGCTCGACGGCTTGCAGCGGGCCCGCGAGGCCCTGCGCAACTTCAAGGGGCAGTCACTGCGCACCTTGGCGATTGGTGTCCTGCAAACGGTACGCCCAAGTCTCGTCCCGCAACTACTCGACCGTGTGCGCAAGGCCCAGCCACATCTGGTCGTGCAAATCTACGAGCTGTCAGGCCTGGAGATCGAGCGACGCTTGCTCAACGGTAGCCTGGACATCGGTATCAGCTACCTGCCGCCACGCCAGCCAGGGCTGCATGGCTTGTTGCTGTACGAAGACGAACTGCAACTTGTCATCCCCAACACTCATCCGTTGCGTGAATTCAAGAAGGTTTCACTCAAGCAAGCGGCAGAACTACCCATGCTGTTACTTGGCGAAGAATTCCAGGTGCGCCAGATCTGGCAGACCCAATTGGCCAACCTCGGTCGGCGACCACAGGTACAGGCCGAAATGAACAACATGGGCGGGATTCTCGACAGCCTCGGCCATACTTCACTGGCCACTGTACTGCCAGGGCGCGCCAAGGAAGTGGTTGAGGATGATCAAGAGCTCCTCTGGAAACCGCTGAGTGAGCCAAGGGTACCGCTGAAGATTGGCCTGGTGTTTCGCGATGCGCAGCGCCAGCAGGCCTCGGTCGAGCTGCTGCGTACGCTGCTGGAAGAAGAAGCCGATCCCAGGCAGATGGGGGTATCCCCGCTGGATGTGCTGGGCTGATGCTTGCCTGAACTTTTCTTCGGGCAAAAGAAAACCCCGCCGAAGCGGGGCTTTGCAGACTGTTTCCCTGACATCCATTTCGCCCCGCCACCCTGGCAGGAATCCTTCGTGTCCCTGTTCTGTACTTTGCGCTTCCTGCGCTACGTCCATGTGAGAAGATTAACTGTGGATCCAATCTTTCGATAGAGGCGAAAAGTCACTACGTCGTGTAAGACATTGCTTACACGACGTGCTTTTTCAAAACTGCGCCGCGTCCAGCAGGTACAACGACTCACTGCCGGCTTTCACCGATGCGCTGAGCGAGTGAATACGCGGCAGCAGACGGGCAAAATAGAAACGTGCGGTGCCGAGCTTGCTGGCGTAGAAATCTTCTTCACCCTGCTTGCCCAGCGCCGTGCGCGCCATCAGTGCCCACATGTAGGCGTAGGCGGTGTAGCCGAATGCCTGCAGGTACTCCACCGAGGCCGCACCGATTTCGTTCGGGTTGTTCTTGGCTCGATCCAGTACCCAGGCAGTCAGGTCGTCGAGGTTATCCAGGGCGGCGTTGAGCGGTTTGACGAACTCACCTAGGTCACTGTCGGCAGTGGCGGTGAAATGGCGGATCTCATCGGCGAACAGCTTGTATAGCGCCCCACCGCTACCGACAACCTTACGCCCCATCAAGTCCAGAGCCTGGATACCGTTGGTGCCTTCGTAGATCTGGGTGATGCGCACATCACGCACCAGTTGCTCCTGACCCCACTCGCGGATGTAGCCGTGGCCGCCGAAGATCTGCTGGCCATGGAGGGTGGTTTCCAGGCCCATGTCGGTGAGGAAGGCCTTGGCCACCGGCGTCAGCAGCGATACCAGATCCTGCGCGCGCTGGCGTGTCGGTGCGTCTTCGCTGT
>RCUT01001475.1_pt1 | contig 11186 bp, 9 predicted proteins | sample 2166171 | NCBI WGS metagenome assembly RCUT01 (sample SAMN09932757, study PRJNA488358) | compost metagenome | isolation source: compost soil in 4-hydroxybenzoic | place: Germany: Experimental Botanical Garden
CATTATCAGTCCTGAGAACATTGGCCCGCAGCAAGGTATCCTTCATGCGCCGCACGCTGTCTGGATTCAGCTTAGCCTGCTGGTGAAGAACCTGGTGCTCGGCAATGGCATCATAGATGTACTGGCGAACGCACTCTTGAATCGTGTCGGTGCTTTCCAAGCCTGCATAGTAAGGATGAATGCTATTGATGATGACATGCATGACGCCCGGCTGCGCACCGGCTGACAAGGTGACATACGGGTCAAATTCGCTGATTTCGCGCAGCCAAACATCCACCTGCAAACCAGCTGTCACTTGAAATGTTGCAGTTCGGTCGGATTCCTCTAGATTCTCGACCTGCTTGGTGTTAGTGGCGACGATTGTTTCAAGCGGAGGCAAAATTGACGTGTTGATGGCGTCCCGCAGCTCGCCGCTTTGGAACTCGTTCGCCAGATCAGCGATCAGCTCCCGAACCTTCTCTCGCTTCCATGGCTGCCCCCTTTCGTCGCCGCGACGCTTGCGAGCATATTCGCGGTAGTCTTTGGTCAGCTTTTCAAGGAAGTCCTCGATCAGTTCTTCCTCATCGTCATCCCAAAGGATCGCATCCTTGGTGTGTGACACTTTGAATGCTGCGTCGAGCTCGATCAGACCGACAAGTCGCTGTGCGACAAGGTTGTTCGCGCCTTCGTCGTCAACCCCACCGAATATGTTGCTGGGCTTCCAGGCATTTGGAAAGCCCTGTATCTGCCGCTCATTCTGAAAAAGGGAAAAGCCGCCGAATTTCCGCCCGCCCGCTCCGTGCTTCAGAACGCCGACGAACCCTTTCACCGTCTTGCCGTTGAATTTCTCTTCGAAGTTGGTCCGCATCGGCTTTCCGGTGGGGTCGGTATCGAAACTGAACTCATCCGGTGGCCGCACCTCTTCACCACGATACAGGAGCTTCAAGCGCCCCGCCTTCAAGTCATGGCGATAAATTGAACCAAGATACGTCTTGATCGTTTCCTCGGTCCTGTTTTGGATGCGGCGATTCAGATTGGAAATTACAATGCGGGTGTAGTGGTCATCGCGGCTAACGGCGCGGCGAGTCATCCGCACCTTGGTATTCCCGCGCGCAATTTCCTCTACATCAACCTCTGCCGTCCATTCGTCCCCACTGGACCATTCGCAGGTTTCTATCCGCCAGGTGTTTCCAATCCAGCAGGCAGCGGTCTTCATCCCCATGCCGTATTTCGACCGGCCTTTGCTGTCAGGCGTGGGGTGAGCAATTCTCAGGGCATTGAGAAGATCTTGCTCCGACATTCCAATGGAATTGTCCGTGACGGTGATCTGTCGCTTGGTGGCGTCGTAGTCGATTTCTACAATTAGAGGGACACCCTCTTTTGCCAGGACATCGTCTATGGTCGATTGGTAGTTGAGCCGTGATTGCGTGGAATTGTCGATAAATTCCGCGAACGCATACCACATGGTGTATGCCATCCGACTGTAGTTCTTGATCGCGGCCGGACCAATGGTGAGTTCCGCGAAGTTGTTGATCTGGTCCATAGCGCTACCCCCCTTGTGTTGCGCTTTGCCGGCTCTCTTCAAGGTCTTCTGCAAATCGACCGAAAGAGCCTTTTGCATAAGCATCGCTGGCTTCAACGGCTACCCACCGTCTGTCCAACGATTCTGCGGCATATCCGGTCGTATTCGACCCCCCGAAGGGGTCCAGGACAAGGTCGCCCGGACGGGTCAAAAACTCGATAAAAAAGCATGCCAGCCCCATCTGCATACGCGCTGGATGGGCCTCAAGATCATGCTCCTTGCAATACTGGCGGTATTTTTTATCAGCCGAAGTGCCGGAGAATTTCATGAGCGACTCCGGCAACGTCGCCTCATCTTCGGCCACGCTGATGACGTTAGGCGCGATTGACCCGCCATGATCAGTCAAGAAACCCGATGAAGAGATCACATGGCCTGATGGGCGAACACCGGCATTATAGCGCTGCGAACGAAGCAGCCCCTTCATGTGGTGGCTATAGGGCAGCAGCACATGGCGATTATCGGCCCTGGGATGTTCCGTGCGCGACATCCACCAAACATGAGTGAAGGAGTCCTTCAACCGCTCCCGCTTCACGTTCACCCATTGTGCGGGGCTGGGGAGCCGGGCCGGATTATGGCAGATAACATGCTGGCATAGGTGCAGATCGCCTGACCGTTTGAACGCCAAGAGGGCTTCCAGCCCTAGAGTGGACATGACGGGTACACCGGGTTCCCAGGAGTTACCAACTTCGATGACAATTGAGCCATCGGGCGCGAGTAGGTCGCAAAGGCGTGGCGCAAGCCCCTCCAACCAGCGCAAATAAGTTTCGCCTGTTTCGTTTCCATACCTCTTTTTTCGAACAAGCGGAAACGGCGGCGAGGTAAAAATCAGGTTCACTTTGCCCTTAAGTTCATTTAGCGGCTCGGAATCTAGAGCATCTTCGATGCGAGCTATAAGCATCTGCCCCTTATCGGTGCGATATGCTTCACGAACAACAACGGACTGGTCGGCAGGCACATCGTTCGACGCACTCATTTCCGTATGAGAATTTGACATGCGTAGAATCAATGCCCCGCAATTTTACAAAATAAATCCGGCACAACTTAGCAAAAAAGGCGGAGAATGCCAGACTGAAACCGGCTCCATCCAGCGTTCAATTTGTTAGTTCAAGTGCCAAAATGCTTGGCCGACGCACAGGCGGCATCCAATCGTCAGATGAGTGGGCAGCAAAGCGTCACTATAGCCCTCAACGCGGGACCACTATCCCAACTGATGGATGTATCGAGCCTGAGGTTTTCATCTGCACAGCTTAACGCCGCGACTAACCCAATCTGATGGGACAGGCGTCCGCAGGCTGCCGTCTTGATTGCGCATCTGGAATGGGCGCGGATCGGGAAAGCCGCCAACTCCCATGGCCGCACCGTTCAGTCCGTAAACTACGTTCGCCCGATCATACTGGATCGTCACCAGCGGTCTGCCGTTCTGCGGATGGGGGTGGCACCGAATGATAGCGGCATCAAATCGGAAATAAGGCCACCTATCGCCGTACTCGTCTCTGCTGACTTTGAAGCCTGGGCCATACTCGTTTCCCGCGATCAGATCGCTGTTGATCTGTCGCAAATTGCTACTTTCAGAGGTTTGCGTCGATGTGGTTTTCATCTCGTCGCTTAAGGATGGCTCTCCGGAAGGTGTGCCCCAACTCCCGATCACCCACAATGACAACAAGAGGCCACCAGCGATCCACCATCCTCGCCCCGTTCCTTTTTCGCCAGGTGGGGTCGGCTGGTATTTTTTCAGTTCCTCATCGAGATACTGCTTTGCCAGCTTGAACTCTTGCGGCGTGATCTCTCCCTTCGCTCGCATCGCGGTCAGTTCGGCCAACGGATTGCTGGTGTTCGACATACATCTCCCCCTATAGATCATCCGACTGATCCGGAATACGCCGCGTCGCTTCCTCTTCCGCCGACGAGAACATGATGAAGCTGTCGGTCACTTTGTTCGCATACTTCATCATGACGACCGTGTTGGGGGTGTCTCCCCACAAAAGCTCGCGCTGAATGAATTTCGCTCCGTAGCCGTTCTGGACTTCGGAGGTCTGGTTGACGCCCGGCTTGCCAAACTTCTTGAACATGGCGTCCTCCACCTGCTCGTAGAACTTTGAGCTGAACGACAGGCTGATCCGCTGCACCTTGCCGGTCTTGCTGATCACGAGGTTCATGTCGGCAATCACGCCAGCGATTGTGACGGTGCCGTTGCAGACCTGCATACCTGCATAGCCCGCGCCGCAATCAACACCCAGCTTCTGCTTGATCGTCCGAAGCGTCGCCGGTGCGCCAACCACGATCCCCTTGAAATCGAACCACTGACTGGTCGAGGGGGTCGGCACAGGCTGGGTATCTCCTCCACCGGCTTCCCGCAAATTGGCATTGGCGAACTGCGTCTCCATATACCGCCGCATGTCGTTGACAGCATCCTTGCCGTTCGTCTTCGCGGCTTCGCGGGCAAACTTGTTGCACCTCGTACTGGCGACATCCATCGCTTCCGGAATAGAAAGCTCAAGTGCGACATCGATGTTTGCGTTCAGTTCCGAAGTCGCCGTATTTGCCCAACAAGTCGTATAGGCATCCATCCGGTCATCTGATCGCGCTGTGCTGATCAGGGCGGCTGTCGCAAGCAAACTGGTCGCAATCACCTTCAACATCTTCGCTTTTCTGCCTCGGATTACAAATTCCCTGATGAAAGTAAGTTAATTCCCATTTCCTGCAAATAGATTACGGATTTTGGTAAATATCTGAATTTACGTCACTCACGCTGCGCCGATTGCCTCTCTACACAGGATCGTGGAGAGCGGCATGGATGATCTACGGAAGAGATTTGGGCGGCTGGTCGCCGTTCATCGGCGCAAAGCAGGGCTGACGCAAGATCAGCTTGCGGCTGCGGCTTCCGTCAGCGTCGATATGATTTCCAAGATCGAGACCGGAGCGACAGGGGCAAGGTTCCCCCTCATCGAGAGGTTAGCGGAAGCGCTTCGGATTGATCCTGCAGAACTGTTCACGACGGAATTGCCTTCGACAAACAAGCGCAACCCAATTTTTACGGCGCTCAGCATTCGGTTAGCCGGGCTGAATGACGATGATCTAGTCTGGATCAATGGGGTTGTTGAAGCCGCGCTGAAACAAAAGCGATAGCCTCGCAATAAGGGCTGGTCAGCCTCATCAACTGCGATGGACATTTGCAAACCCATTGGTTTGAACTTGAAGCGGCTATGGCGGGAACGCGATATCCGTAACCCTTTCATACTCGTACTTACCCGCATTGCAGGCGCTCTGAGCGTGGCCCCCGGTGAATTGCTCGATCCGACGAAAACAGATGCTTTCTCGATGAACCAAAACACACCACTGATTGATCGCCTCCCGCCATATTCTTCATATTCAGCAACCTTCAACTCATGGTCGGCATCGACAATGTTAAGGCAAACCACCTGCTTGCCTTTTCTTGGGAACAGGGCATCCTTTCCTATGAACAAGACGCTGATTTAGGTTCCGAAGGTAGATGTGCGAATGGAAAAACCGTCGAATTCTTCCAGCTTACGCTGGCTGCAACACCGACCGGAGGATGATCCGTGGCTGGCACTGAGAAGAGAGGTTCGAGTTGCCAAAGTCCTGGCTGTCCTGAGCTTCATTACGACGACAATTCTCTTTGTCGCTGTTTTTGGCGGCATGCTTCCGAACTTCCCCTGAAGCTCCCAAACATCGATTTTCGAGGTGCAAGAAAAATATAACTGTTTGTTTTATAATGATTTTTCTCCAGAATTGGTTATGCAAGCAACAATCAGGAGTTATGCGTATGACCAACAAGGACCCTTATCTCAACGAAAAGATTGCCACGATTGCCGACTTTGTCGGCAGGGATTTCATGCGTCTGGCACGGGAACTTCTGCAGCTTCAGGAACAGCGATCCGATATGTTCGTTGAGGTGGCGGAGCAAGTAGGGATCGGGCGGCGCAAATCGTTCGCGCTGGCTCGCATCGCCCGCATCTTTAATGATCTCAACATTCCCGACGACCGGCTGAACCGCATCGGTTGGGCTAAGCTGAACCGCCTCAGCGGCCATCTCGACGAAGAGAACGCGCTCCATCTTCTGACCCTCGCTGAGGATTACACGTTCTATGAACTGGATGCGATCCTGAAGGGCAAGCAGCCGGTCGACGGGGCGAAGGTTCTCCTGCTTCATCTGCCGGAAGACATTCATTCTAGATTTCGGGAGATATTGCTCAAGCATGGTGCCAGGCCCACGACCAGCGGAGGGCTCTCCGGCAAGGAGCGTGCCTTGGCGAACCTTCTGGCAGAGCTGACTGATTCCTAAGATTTTGTCCGTATTGAAGGACGATTGTGCGATCTAAAGTCTCGCCATGCCCGAAGCTGATCGCAGTTTCGGGCATTTCGCTGGTGGCACCAGAACCGTCTTTTTCGTTAGATAACGGGTATTTCGACAGGTTGACCGCGTCATCCAGGATAGCTCCTGGCACACCAGCTGTACCGCCTTGTAGATAAACACTTTTCGTACTTTCTGCTCTCCTTATCCTGATGGCCAGACCTGCCCGCATGGTGCCGGCAGGGGAACCGAGAGGCCGGAGCGATGTCGTCCGTGACGCGGCATGGCAGGAAGGGAAAGGAGACAAAGGCTGCGCCTTCGTCTGACGCGTTAATGCAATTAATTGCATTAACGCGTGTCCTTGCTCGTCAAGCTGCCCGCGAAGCTATTGCCGCCAAGAACGCGTCGCCGGATGCCGTAACACAGGAGTGTGATGCCGATGACCCCGCTTGATCTCAGCCGGATGATGACCCTGGAGGAAGCCGCCGACTTCGTGGCGCTGAGCACCCGCACCTTGCGCCGCAAGATTAAGGCCGGCGACCTTGTCGCGCACCGGTTTGGCCGCATCTGGCGTATCGCCGAGAAGGACCTTCTGGACTTCATCGGGCAGCACAGGAAGGGCTGATCATCACTGTCCTGTAAATTCCTGATCTGGCAACATAATTCCATTTGTCGGGATAATACCTGAGCCAATTTTGGGCTCAAATTTGCGTCGGCATTTTCCCGAATTTCCGCCTCTGACCACTTCTGTCCTGTCAGGGCCTCTCCCCTCACCTTCCGTCCATTTCCGACAACACCGAAAGGAGCATCGTTCATGGCAATCCGTATCATCAGGAAGGCTGCCGTCCGAAAGTCACCCGAAACTCTGGCTGACGTTGTCGATATTTTGGCGAAAGACGGCACGCTGCTTGGCAACCGTCGCCGCGATCTGATCTCGGCAATCAATTCCACTGCCCGACTGGTAGGACGTCAGGCCTTCGACATCCCTGTCGATGTTTCCGTTCTCCGCGATCTGTTCAAGACCCTTCATCCTGTCCAGGGTCGGCTCAGTTCCAAGCGCCTCAGCAACATCCGTGCCGGTCTCGCCGCCGGGCTCCGGCATACTGGCGTTATCCCTGCCCCTGATCCTGACACCGAACCCAGTATGGCCTGGCGCAAGTTCCTCGACCATGCCCCCGCAAAGCATCAGGCATGGTTCCTGTCACGGCTCGCTCGCTTCTGCAGCCTTCGCCAGATCGAACCGGCGAATGTCACCGATGCCATCGTGCGGGACTTTCGCACCTGGCTTGATGCCCGTATCCTAACCAACGATCCGAAGAAGGTCGTCAAGGACACAGCGGTGGCTTTCAATGCCATCATCAAACGCGCCGGTCTCAACATTCCGCTGCTGGCCACCACCCTGTCGCCGCGCCACCTTGCGCGCCGCCTCGACACCTACCCCTCGTCCCTTGGTGAAGACATTGAGCGCTACTTGAAACGCCTGCGTGACCCCGACTTGTTTTCCGGGGAAGGGCCACGCAGGCCGTTGCGCCCAACGTCCCTGCGCAACATCGAGGCCCATGTCCGCCAGACCCTCGATGCCGCCGTAACTGCCGGATACCCGCCCGAACATTTCAAGACGCTGGCCGATCTTGTCGAGATCGGCGTGATCAAGGCCGCGATCAATCACATGATCGAACGGCGCGACGGACAAACGCCATCCGGGCTCGGCAATACCCTTGCAACGCTGCTGGCGATCGCCCGTCACTACGTCAAGGCATCTGCCGAGACGATCAATAGCCTCGAAACCGCAAACAAGAAACTCGGCAAAAGCCGCGACACAGGTGAGCCTCGCCTGTCACCCAAGAACGAGCGCCGGCTGGAGCAATTTGACATCGTGCGAAACCGCGATCTCCTGATCGAATTGCCGCACAAGCTGATGACTCGGGCCGACAAGCAGCCCGGCCGCCAGCGCGCAGCCATGGATGCCATGATAGCCGCAGCCATCGCCGTGCTGCTTGCGTGCCCCTTGCGCATGGCGAACCTCTCCACGCTGAATCTGGGAGAAGACATCACCGCTATCGAGGAAGGCCGCACACGGGAATACCTCGTCCATATCGCCGCAGCGAAGGTGAAGAACCGCCAGGAGATTGCCGCCGTCATTACGGGGCCGCAAGCATCCATCCTGACACGATATCTCAAGCATCACCGCAAGTTTCTCGCCAAGCAGCCTGGTGATTGGGTATTTCCCGTCGTCTCCGGCGGTCCGCGCACGCCCGATCATTTCGGAGAGTTGATCAAGAACAGGATATTCAAGGAAACCGGTCTCGTCGTGCATCCGCACCTCATCCGGCATTTCACGGCAAGAACGTACCTCGAAGCGATTCCCGGCGATTACGAGACGCCGAGAAAGCTGCTCGGTCATGCCAGCCAGAAGATGGTTGCCACCGTTTATGCCCCGCTGGCGAGCCGGGCCGCGTTCAGACGCTACGGCGACATCATCAACCGTAATGGCAAGGGAACGAACAAGGGCAAGCGTAACAGGACGCCGTGCAAATGACCGGCCCTACCATTCCACTGATCACCAAATTCGAGGACTGGCCGGAGATCGACCGCAAGCTGTGGGAGCACTCGTTTGCTCCCGGAGGCCTGTTCGATACGGACGGCGTCTTTGCCGGCTGGTCTGCCGGCACCCGTCGCCTCCACACCCAAAACTATGGCGCATGGTTATCCTTCCTCCTGCGCAACCAGTCCGAACAGATCAACCGGACCCCGACCGAGCGCATCACGAAGGAGGTCGTGACCTCGTTCATCGATGAAGGCAAGCAGCGCCTTAAGCTCCGCTCAATCTCCAATCAGGTGCTGACACTCGCGGTCATCGCCAGGGGTTTTGAACCCGATGGAGATTGGGCGTGGCTCTACCATGCGGCGCGGTCGCTCTACGAGCAATCCAGCCCGCACCAGTTGAAGCCGCCCATCCCAATCGCCGCCGCCGACCTCTTCGAGTGGAGCCTTTCCCTCCTGAACCGGCTGGAAGACAGCCCCGTTTCAGATCCGGTGGTCCACGCCATGCGATTTCGCCAGGCGCTGATGGTCGGCCTGCTGATCGCCCGGCCTGTCAGGGTACGTGCGCTTATGGCTATGACCGTCAGCAAGCATGTCGAAGTATCGGAGCATGGTATAGCGCTGTGCTTCGCGGCAAAAGACATGAAGGACAGTAAGGCTCGTCGGATGCCGCTTCCCGATCCGCTGACGCCCTTCATGCTGCACTATCTTGACCACCACCGCCCGCTCCTCCTGCGCGGCCGGGAATCCGACGCGCTTTGGATCAGCCAGCGCGGCCATCCGATGTCCATCGACAGCTTCACATCGGGCCTTGCCCTGTTGACAAAGCGTGTCTTCGGACTCACGCTAAGACCGCACGCCTTTCGCCACATCGCCGCGACCTCGATTGCCACCTATGCCCCGGAACACGTCGGGATTATCCGCGACATCCTCGGCCACAAATCACTTCGGACGGCGGAACGGCACTACAACCGGGCCACCGCCGTCGAGGCCAGCCGCAGGCTTCAGGAAGTGTTGCGCCGCCTGCGCAGCGATGGCCCCAAGCGGGCAAAGGCAGATCGGCACAAGCGCCGGGGCAATGAGAGGGAATGAGGAAGAACACCATGCGCGCCGCCATCTACGCCCGCTACTCTTCCGAACTGCAGCGCGAAGCCTCAATCGAGGACCAGCATCGCATCTGCCGCCGCCTCATCGACGAGCGTGGCTGGAGCGAGGCAAAGCTCTATGCCGATCAGGGCCTCAGCGGCAGCTCGCACCTGCGCCCCGCCTATCAGGCGATGATGATGGACGCCCGCGCCGGGAAGTTCGATGTCCTCGTCGCCGAAGGCATCGACCGCCTCTCCCGCGACCAGGAGCATATCGCCGCCCTCCATAAGCAGCTCCGCTATCTCGCCATTCCCATCGTCACCGTGGCAGAGGGCGAGATTTCCGAACTCCATATCGGGTTGAAGGGCACCATGTCCGCCCTCTTCCTCAAGGACCTCGCCCAGAAGACGCACCGTGGTCTCGAAGGCCGTATCCGCGACGGCAAATCCGCCGGCGGCATCTCCTATGGATACAAGGTCGTCCGCCAGCCGTTGCCGGATGGCACCTTCACCACAGGCGAACGCGCCATCGACGAGCAGGAGGCCGATGTCGTCCGTCGCATTTTCCGGGACTATGCAAGCGGCATCAGCCCGCGCGCCATCGCCGCCCGGCTGAATGCAGAGCGCATCCACGGCCCGGCCCGCGGATCCTGGGGCGCCTCCACCATCTACGGTAACTGGCGGCGCGGGACCGGTATCCTCAACAACGAGCTCTACATCGGCCGGATGATCTGGAACCGGCAGCATTTCCTGAAGGACCCGGAGACCGGCAAGCGTCAGGCCCGTCCCAATCCAGAGACGGAATGGGTAATCCAGGAGGTGCCGGAGCTTCGCATCCTCGAACAGGCGCTCTGGGATGCCGTCAAGGAACGCCAGGGCGTCACGCGCCGCGTCATGGAAACGCAGGATCGCGCGCTGCGCCCCGAGCGCGCACGCCGCACCCGCTATCTTCTCTCCGGCCTCCTCACCTGCGGTTGCTGTGACGGAGCCTATACGCTGGTCGGCGGCCAGCATTACGGCTGCGCCAGCACCCGCAACAAGGGCACTTGCGACAATCGCCGCATGATCCATCGCAGCCGCTTGGAAGACCGCGTTCTCGGCGGCTTGCGCGACAAACTCCTCCACCCGGACCTCATCGCCGCCTTCGTCGAGGAGTTTCAGCGGGAGTACAACAAGGCCATGCAGGCCGATCTCGCCATACGCCGGATACGGGAAGCGGAACTGACCAAGGTCGAGCAATCCATTGCGCAGATTGTCGACGCGATCGCCGACGGCATGTATCATCCATCCATGAAGGAAAAGATGGCCACGCTGGAAGCCCGCAAGGTAGCGATCCGCGACGAACTGAGCGAATTTGGAGACGAAGAACCGCTGCATCTCCATCCGGGGCTAAGCAACATCTACCGCCGCAAGGTGGCTGCATTGACCGAAGCCCTGAACAAGGATGAGACGGCTCGCAACGAGGCCGTCGAGGTACTGCGTGGCTTGGTTAGCACGATCCGGTTGACGCCTAATAATGAAGGCGAGCTTCAAATCGAACTGGTTGGAGAACTTGGCGCTATCATGCTGCTGGCGGAGGAAGACAACAAAAAACCCCGTCGCGATGGCAACGGGGTGTATTCGACAAGAATGGTTGCGGGGGCAGGATTTGAACCTGCGGCCTTCAGGTTATGAGCCTGACGAG
>RCUT01001477.1_pt1 | contig 11177 bp, 10 predicted proteins | sample 2166171 | NCBI WGS metagenome assembly RCUT01 (sample SAMN09932757, study PRJNA488358) | compost metagenome | isolation source: compost soil in 4-hydroxybenzoic | place: Germany: Experimental Botanical Garden
ATTTTGAGGTTATCCGTCAGAAAACTGCTTCTTTGATTGCTTCATGTTGTGCCTGCGGAGCTGCTTCAGCTGATGCTTCTGCTGAAGATATTGAACGCATGCGTCTTTTTGGTGAAAAAATTGGAATTGCATTTCAGATTAAAGACGATTTATTTGACTTTGGCCATGATGATGTTGGTAAACCACGTGGTATAGATATTAAAGAAAAGAAAGTGACGCTTCCATTGATATATGCATTAAAAAAATGTGAACGTCAGGAAAAACGCAGAATCATCAACTTGGTGAAGAACCATAATGAAGATGCTGAAAAGATTCAGGAGGTCATCGGGTTTGTAAAGAGTACAGGAGGTTTGGAACTCGCTGAGCAAACGATGTTTAAATATCAGAATGAAGCCTTTGAAATATTAAGAACATTCCCTGATTCTGAGCAACGCCGCTCATTGGAGCAATTGGTTCGCTTTACAACTGAAAGAAAAAAATAGGATAAAAGCGAAGACGAATCAGGTATTTGTTCTGGGCCTGATCGTCGTTCTGTTCAATTTGCTTATTCATACTTAACTAATAATAAAAATGTCAAACGAAGTTATTTATTTCGGAAGTTTCCTTGTGTTTATTGCTGCGATGTTAAGCCTCGATTTAGGGGTGTTTAACAAAAAAGACCATGTTGTAAGCTTAAAGGAAGCACTAATAATGAGCATTATTTGGGTTTCGCTGGCGCTTGGATTCTATGCGGTAATTTATTTTAAAGGTGATTTGCTTCATGGAATTACTGATATGGCTCGTTTACAGGAAGTCGTATTAGCTCATAAGCATAATATAAAACTGATACCTGATAATTTTGAGGCGAGCTTAGAAATTTATCGTCATAATCTTTCTTTAGAATTTATCACCGGTTATGTTGTTGAATATGCGCTATCAGTTGATAATATCTTCGTAATTGTATTGGTGTTTACGGCTTTCGGTGTTGAGAAGATTTATTATCACAGAGTATTGTTCTGGGGTATATTAGGAGCCGTTATTATGCGTTTCCTGTTCATCTTTATCGGTGCCACATTGATCACTAAATTCGGATGGATTCTTTACGTATTCGGCGGATTCCTTGTTTATACAGGGGTAATGATGTTCATCAATCGCGACCACGATGAAGAAATTGACCCTCAAAATCACAAAGTAGTACGTTGGGCTCAGCACGTTTTCTCTGTATGGCCACATTATGAAGGCAATAAGTTCTTTGTAAAAAGAGATGCAAAAACTTTGGTTACGCCACTATTCATTGTTTTATTAGTTATTGAGTTTACCGACCTGATCTTCGCAGTCGATTCAATTCCTGCAATTTTCGCTGTAACTAAAGATCCGTATATCGTATTCTTCTCAAATATCTTCGCGATTTTAGGTTTACGTTCTATGTTCTTCTTGTTGGTAAACATTATTCATAAGTTCCACTATCTTAAGGTTGGCTTATCAGTATTATTAGTCTTTATCGGGGTGAAAATGCTTGCGCACAGTTACCTTGAAAAAATAGGTTTCCAAACTTCTCACTCACTGATCATTATCCTTTTGATACTAACGGTAAGTGTTGTAGCGTCGCTAATGTTTCCAAAAAGACATGATGTTGAAAAAAAATAATAACTATTAAAATGATAGTTTAAATAATTTAAAGCCCGATTTTCATCGGGCTTTTCTTGTTTTTTGCCCTTTCTGATAGCTGTAGGGCCATCCATTGTATACAGGATCAGTTTAAAATCCGCTATATTTGAATATAAACAACACAAAATTTTATGTCAGTAACAGTAACCGGATTATCATCCACAGCATTAATGGAGTTAGAAAATAAGTATGGAGCGCATAATTATCACCCATTACCCGTTGTGCTTGATAAGGGTGAAGGTGTATATGTTTGGGATGTTGAGGGTAAACGTTACTTCGATTTTCTTTCAGCTTATTCTGCCGTAAACCAAGGTCATTGTCACCCTAAAATTATAAACACACTTGTAGAGCAGGCACAAAAGTTAACACTTACATCACGAGCTTTCTATAATAGTACATTAGGTGAATATGAAAAATTTGTAACCGGTTATTTTGGTTTCGATAAAGTTTTACCAATGAACACGGGGGCAGAAGCCGTTGAAACTGCAATTAAGATTTGTCGCAAGTGGGCATACGAGAAAAAGGGTTTGCCTACAGATTCTGCCCAAATCATAGTTTGTGAACAGAACTTCCATGGTCGCACAACCACAATTGTTTCCTTTTCGAGCGATAGTGGTGCAAGCAAAAACTTTGGTCCTTTCCCTTCTGGATTTATCCGTATTCCTTATAATGATTTAGAGGAATTAGCAAAAGCTTTGGAGAAACCTAACGTTGCAGGTTTCTTAGTAGAGCCAATTCAGGGTGAAGCAGGAGTTTTTGTTCCGGATGAAGGCTATCTGGCAAAAGCCAAGGAATTGTGTAAGAAAAAAAATGTATTATTCATTGCAGATGAGGTACAAACCGGGATTGCTCGCACAGGTAAATTGCTGGCTTGTGATCATGAAAATGTTAAACCGGATATGCTGATTCTTGGTAAAGCCATTTCAGGGGGAGTACTACCTGTTTCGGCAGTTTTATGTAATGACGATATTATGAATGTGATTACGCCAGGAACTCATGGTTCCACCTTTGGAGGTAATCCATTGGCTAATAAAGTGGCGATGGCTGCATTAGAAGTTGTAAGTGATGAGCAATTAGCAGAAAATGCGGAGTGTTTAGGAAAGATTTTCCGTGCTGAAATTCAAAAGCTGGTTGATGAATCTGATTTATTGGTATTGGTAAGAGGAAAAGGCTTGTTAAATGCCATTGTTGTAAACGATACAGAAGATAGTAGTACCGCATGGGATATTTGTATGCAGTTAAAGGAAAACGGTTTATTGGCTAAGCCAACCCATGGAAACATTATTCGTTTTGCACCGCCTTTAGTGATGAATGAAGAACAATTACACGAATGTATCGCGATTATAAGAAAGACCGTATTGGCCTTTAAAAAATAAAATTCCTAAGAAATGATTAGTGCGGCAATTCAATTTTGAGTTGCCGTTTTTTGTAAATAAGAACTCTATAGCTGAACCAAATGAAAAAACTCGGATTAATAGGTGGCATCAGTTGGGTGTCGACCTCAGATTATTACAAATTAATCAATGAAGGTGTAAATGCTAAGTTAGGCGGTTTAAATTTTGCTGAATGTATCATCTACTCATTTAACTATGCAGATATAAAAAAGAATAATGATAACGATGATTGGGATGCAACGTTAAACATGATTCTAAAAGCAGCTGAATGTTTGAAGTTGAGCGGAGCTGAAGCAATTATTCTCTGCGCTAATACAATGCACTTGATAGCTGATAAGCTACAACTGCAAATTGATATACCAATTATTCATATTGCTGAAGTTACTGCAAGAGAAATAAAAAAGGATGAAATAAAGAAAATAGGATTGCTTGGGACGAAGTTTACGATGGAGAGGGATTTCTTCAGAAATAAGCTTTCTGATCAAGGTATTAAATCTGTAATACCAGCAGCAGCTGACAGAGACTTTATTCAGGAAACGATCTATTATGAATTGGGGAAAGGTATTATAAAGGAAGAAACCAAACAGCGTTATATTTCCATTATTAATAATTTGATAAAACAAGGTGCAGAGGGCATCATTTTAGGTTGTACTGAAATACCATTGATCATTAAACAGAACGATGTTTCTGTAAAAGTATTTGATACTACTTTAATTCATTCGGCTGCTGCTGTAGAGTTTATACTTTCTTATTAAGTTTTTATCTTGAGCAATAGTTAAAAAATGAAGAGGGTTGTAAATGAAATTTGATACCTCTTTGCTCAAATAGTTGTTGCGGCAGGAGTGCAACGAGTAATATTATGGGAAAGGGTAAAAAGATTTTTGAGATTTAGATAGATGAAATATCATAACAAGAAAGTACTTATAACGGGAGCTTCCTCTGGGATTGGCGAAGCAATCGCCTATGCATTTGCTAAAGAAGGTGCATTTTTAATTCTGGCCGCTAGAAATATTGAAGAATTGGAACGTGTGAAAAGCAATTGCATTGGTGCAGAACATGTGGTTACTACTTTCTTGGATATCAGTGATCATGATAAAGTGTTTACAAAGATGGAGTTGCTCATTAATGAATTTGGCCCCATTGATGTGTTGGTAAATAATGCGGGAATTAGTCAGCGTTCATTGGCTATTAATACATACTTTGAGGTAGAGAAGCAAATGATTGATGTAAACCTGTTGGGAACAATTGCCGTTACAAAAGGTCTTTTGCCAACAATGATAACACACGGCAAAGCTGAAATTGTAGTTATTTCCAGTATTATGGGCAAATTGGGCGGACCATTACGATCTGCTTACGCAGCCTCTAAGCATGGGCTTCATGGTTTCTTTGATACACTACGTGCCGAACACTATAAAGATGGGTTAAAAGTTCTGATTGTTTGCCCCGGATACATTAAAACTAATATTAGTATAAATGCATTAACTGGCACCGGAAAACCTCAGGCAACAATGGATGAAGCAACCGGAAAAGGTTATTCTCCTGAATATATAGCCAATAAGATATTAAAAGCGCTTAAGCAAAACAGGGAGGAGATTGTGGTGGCAAAAGGAAGGGAAAGAATGGGTGTTGTGTTAAAACGTTTCTTCCCAGGCTTATTGAGTCGGATAATCAGAAAGGCTAAAACTGTGTAATTTTTTGGCAAGCAGTTATTGTCTGATGTGCAATGTACTTACAGATCCTTCGTTCCTCAGGATGACAAGTTTATGGTCTGACAGCAGAATAAATTAAACTTAGCGACTTCGTGTCTTAGCGGTTCAATTTATACAGCCTGTTCAAGCATTAAGCCCAGCAACTCCTCAAGATATTTACGATCATTTGCCAGCCGCGGAACCTTATGTTGTCCGCCTAGTTTGCCTTTGTTCTTCATCCAGTTATAAAAAGTTCCTTCTGGTGCCACATGTAATAGAGGACGACGAAGCGCCATGTCTTTATAACGTTTGGCCTCATAGTCTGAGTTTTGTTTTTTCAGATTTCCATCCAATAAATCAAGGAAATGTTCTATGTTTTCTGGTCGTCGTTCAAACTCGATGATCCACTCGTGTCCACCGTTCTCTCCATCTGTAAAATAAACAGGACCGGCAGTGTAATCCTTGATAATGGAATTAGTGGCCTTGGTGGCAGCTGTTAAAGCTTGCTCTGCATTCTCAATAATTAATTCTTCACCAAAGGCATTTATAAAATGGCGGGTACGTCCGGTAATTTGAATCCTAAAAGGATTCAAACTTGTGAATTTAATCGTGTCACCAATCATGTATCGCCATAAACCACCATTGGTAGAGATGATGATAGCATAGTTTTTATTGAGCTCTACCTCACTTAAATCTAATGTTTTTGCATAAGGATCACCGTAGTTTTCCATTGGCAAAAACTCATAATAAATTCCATAGTCGAGCATTAATAGCATTTCAGTGCTATTGCTCTGATCCTGTATTCCAAAGAAACCTTCTGAAGCATTATAGGTCTCAAGGTAATACATGTCGTCAGACGGGATTAATTTTCTAAACTGTTCACGGTAAGGTGTAAAGTTTACAGCGCCATGCACATATAACTCAAGATTAGGCCATACCTCAAGTAGGTTACTTTTGCCGGTAAGTTCAAGAATGCGTTTGGCAAGAATTACCGTCCAGGTTGGAACACCAGTTATACTGGTAACATTCTCATTCATGGTGGCATGAGCCATTTTTTCAATCTTGGCTTCCCATTCATCCATTAATGCAATGGATAAATCCGGAGTACGGTAGAATTCGGCCCAGATTGGTAAATTCTGAATTAAAACAGCAGAAAGATCTCCGTAGCAAGACTCATCATTTAGCTGGTTAACCTGGTGACTTCCGCCCATAACCAAACCTTTTCCGGTAAACATTTGTGTTTCAGGACGATTATTGCAGTAAATGGCCAACATATCTTTGCCACCTTTAAAGTGGCACTCTTCCAATGATTCTTCACTTACCGGAATGAATTTACTTTTATCACTGGTTGTACCTGATGATTTCGCGAACCAGGTAATATTGCTTGACCATAATATATTCTTTTCCCCCTTCATCATCCGCTCAATATAGGGTTTCAATGAGTCGTAATTTTGAATAGGGAAGCGTTGTTTAAAGTCGGATGGGCTGTCGATAGATCTAAAATCATGTTTCAACCCCCATTCAGTATTGCGAGCGGTATTCACTAAGTCGGAAAGCCACTCTTGCTGAACTTCAAGCGGGTATTTCATGAAAAGCTCAATTTGATGAATTCGCTTTTTCATGATCCAGGAAACAATATTGTTGATTATCGACATGCTTTTGATGTTTAAATCCCTTTAAATTACAAAACTTTAGGGCGTAATACGAAATTCCTGCCAAGATATACACGACGAACCTGTTCGTCTGCAGCAAGATCCTCGGCTGTTCCCGACTTTAATATCGATCCTTCAAACAATAAATAAGCTCTGTCGGTAATCGATAACGTTTCCTGAACGTTGTGGTCGGTAATAAGAATTCCGATGTTCTTGGTCTTAAGTTTTGCTACAATTGTTTGAATTTCTTCCACCGCAATAGGGTCAACGCCAGCAAATGGCTCATCTAAAAGAATAAACTTAGGGTCAACTGCGAGACAACGGGCAATTTCTGTACGACGGCGTTCTCCTCCTGAGAGTAAATCTCCGCGATTCTTTCGCACTTTGTTTAAACTGAATTCAGTCAATAAAGCCTCCAGTTTTTCATGACGTTGCTCCTTGTTTAAACCAGTCATTTCAAGTATTGCCATAATGTTATCTTCAACAGTAAGCTTACGAAAAACAGAAGCTTCCTGTGCCAGATAACCGATACCCTTTTGAGCACGTTTGTACATTGCATCGTAAGTTATCTCTTGATCATCAAGAAAAACATGACCATCATTAGGTTTTATTAAACCAGTAATCATGTAAAAAGAAGTGGTTTTGCCCGCACCGTTAGGGCCAAGTAGTCCTACAATTTCTCCTTGTTTTACATTAAACGATACATGGTTTACCACTGTGCGTTTTTTGTAGGTTTTTACCAGATTTTCAGCGCGTAGCTCAAGCTTTGATTCGTTTATATCCACTGGTTTCTAGTTTATTCAAATTTTATGTCTTTAACATTTAATTGAATGGTGGTTTTTCCATTCCAGGTATTCTCCTCAATACTGTAACAAATATCAAATGGAATACCTTTTCTTATGCGTTGATAATGCTGGCCTAAATTAAAACCTATGCAATCAAAAAAATAACCTTCTGATTGTTGAACGGTAAACTTCAAGTGATTATTTCCCACCACTTGCGGCTCCCCTTTACACCATACATTTTTTGAGGCAAAAGTAGGCTTCATATTGCCCGGTCCAAAAGGGGCAAATTGCTTAATAATCCGTACTAATTTAGGTTCAATGGTATTTAATTTTACGTATTCATCAATTTCAATTTCCTGAGAAAGCGAACGTTCTTCAATGGTTGATGCAACAACTTCTTCGAACTTATTGATAAATGCCGTTATATTCTCAAGAGGAATGGTAAGCCCCGCAGCATATTTATGTCCACCATACTGTTCCAAAAGATCACTGCAAGCACTTATCGCTTCATGAATATCAAATCCGTTAACAGAGCGGGCAGAACCTGTGGCTTTGCCGTTTGACTCAGTAAGAATGATGGTAGGACGATAATATTTTTCAATCAGTCGCGAAGCAACGATACCGATAACTCCCTTATGCCAGGTAGGAGAAAATAAAACTGTTGATTTACGAGTCTGCTGACTTGGGTCGGATTCCAGCATTGCCAATGCTTCACCTGTAATACTGTTATCAAACTCCTTGCGTTCGGTGTTTTTAAGATTAACCAGCTGTCCTTTTTCAGTGGCCAATTCTGATGAACCTGAAATTAATAAATGCACCGCATGTTTAGCATCATCAATACGACCGGCGGCATTAATTCGAGGTCCAATCTGAAAAACAATGTCAGTTATTGTTATTGCTTCTTTTTGAGCGGAAAGGTCTATTAATGCTTTTAATCCTTCACAGGGGTTTTCATTAATTCTTTTCAGCCCATAAAAAGCAAGCGTTCTGTTTTCTCCGGTAATAGGAACAATATCAGAGGCAATACTGACCGCAACCAGATCGAGAAAGGGTTCGAGGTAAGTAAACGGCATATTGTTTTTTTCTGCAAATGCCTGAATGAGTTTAAAGCCGATTCCACAACCGGAAAGCTCCTTATAGGGATATTCACAATCATGTCTTTTGGGATCAAGAACAGCTATAGCGTAAGGAACCTCATCGCCTGGTAAATGGTGATCACAAATAATAAAATCAATTCCTTTTTCATTTGCGTAATCAATCTTATCAACAGATTTAATGCCGCAATCAAGCGCAATAATTAACGAATGGTTGTTTTCCTCAGCCCAGTCAATGCCTTTAGTTGAAATACCATAGCCCTCTTTATACCTGTCGGGGATATAGTAACTAAGATTATTGTAAAACTTTTTAAAGAAACTGTAAACCAGCGAAACTGAAGTAGTTCCATCTACATCATAATCTCCGTAAATAAGGATCTTTTCTTGATTTTTTATTGCTTCTTCAATCCGGTCGATCGCTTTTTCCATGTCAAGCATCAGGAAGGGATCATGTAGATGTCTTATATCAGGGCGAAAAAAATCTTTGGCACTATCAAAATCAACGATACCACGTCTTTCGAGTAGTTTAGCGATAATGGGTGAAACATTCAGTTCCTGCGACAACAAGTCCACCACGTCATTTTTATAATCCGAATGTGTAATCCACCTTTTATCCATAGTATAATTCAAGGGGTAAAAATAATAGTTTTTATGGAATGTGTTTTTTCTTTAAGTGAGCGCATGCAAGTAATAGCTTTCAATATTGTTTAAATATTTGATATACAAAAGGGTGAATACTGTTTTGTGGAAAAGTAATTTTCTCTATTCTTCAAAGTAAGTTAATGTTGTGCGATTTCGAGCGCCGGGTATGAGGCTTTTATTTTATAAGTTTAAGCTTTGTAACGAGATGCTTAAAAATTTTATCTTTGCCGGATGCAATCGAAAATAGAAGGCTATATATCAGAGATCAATGCGTTTACTCCGGCAAACGCCGAGGAGTTGGAGCAATTCCGTATAAAATTTTTAGGACGTAAAGGTATTGTGGGTGAAATGTTTGAAGAGTTCAAACAAGTTACACCAGAAGAAAAGCGCGTTTTAGGTAAGGTCCTCAACGTTTTTAAACAAACTGCAGAGGCAAAAGTAAATGAATTTAAGGAGCAGTTCGAAAATCATCAGCAACAGCATTCCGGTATAGACCTTACGTTGCCAGGCGAACCGATTAATATTGGTTCTCGTCATCCGCTTTCGTTAGTTCGTAAAGAAATCGTCGAAATATTTTCACGTATTGGCTTTAACGTTGCTGAGGGACCAGAAATTGAAGATGACTGGCATAACTTCTCCGCATTGAATTTTCCTCAGGACCACCCGGCTCGCGATATGCAAGACACATTCTTTATTCAAAAAGATACAGGGTCTGATAAAGGAGATATTGCATTACGTACACATACATCATCTGTGCAAGTACGAATGATGGAAGCAGGTAAACCTCCTTTCCGTGCAATTATGCCAGGTCGTGTGTTTCGTAATGAAGCGATTTCAGCTCGTGCGCATTGTATTTTTCATCAGGTGGAAGGTCTTTATATTGATGAAAATGTTTCGTTTGCAGATTTAAAACAGACGCTTTATTACTTTGTTCAGGAATTGCTGGGCAAAGGAACAGAAGTTCGTTTCCGTCCTTCATTCTTTCCTTTCACAGAGCCATCAGCCGAAATGGACGTGACTTGTTTGATCTGTGGAGGTGAGGGTTGTAATGTGTGTAAATATACCGGATGGGTTGAAATATTAGGTTGTGGCATGGTGGATCCGAATGTCCTTGATAATTGTAATATCGATTCAAAAAAATATACTGGATTTGCCTTTGGTATGGGTATTGAGCGTATTACCATGCTGAAATACCAAGTGAAAGACCTTCGCTTATTTTTTGAAAATGATGTGCGTTTCCTCAAACAGTTCCAATCAGAAATTATATAACAGCCCACTGTAGATGGATGTAGATAAAATATCAATAAGCATAAAAAACGCTGCTCAACATCTTTTCAGACGCTATGGCTATCATAAAACCAGTGTCAATGAAATTGCGGCAAAAGCGAATTTAGCCAAAGCCACCATCTATAAGTATTTTGAAAGCAAAGAGTTAATTCTCAATGCAATCATCATGGATTATCTTGATAAGCATATTCAGGAGCTTGCTGCAAGTGTTGATCCTAACCAGGAGAAATTAAGCAGTAAGGAGATTTCTGATCTTATTTTAAAAGCCAGCCGGTTAACATATACGGCATGTAATGAGTTTATAGGCTGGGAGTTTATCAGGGAGTCTGCAAATGCGCAGGCATTTTTGAAAAATCTTTCTAATGAGATCGAATTACTGATTATGGGTGTTGTTATGAAAGTAAGACATGTTGATGCTGATAGTGAACAGGCTCGTCGTACACGTTTTTTAGTTTCAGCTAGTAAGAGTATTGTGTTTTCATTTGCGTTTACTTCGGTAACCGATGCTGATGTAAAGAAGAATTTTATTCAGTTTCGTAATGAAATCCTTCCCTATTTGATCAGGGGAGCATTTGTATAAAGTAAATTGCATAGCTTAGTGTACGTGTGACACTTATTTTACATTAGACCATTTTAGTATTTGGTACAAATGTTGTATGTTTGTAGCATGAATTAACACATTCTACACATGAGACGAGAACTAAAAGATTTCTCATTGGAGCTTGAACAAAAATTTGAGTTCTACTGCAAACCAAAGAGCAGTCTTTTACGTTTTATAATCAGACTTTTCAAATTGTAAAGTTTCATAGATAAATTGGTTTAGGTTGAGCCCCGTATAACAGAGATGTTGACGGGGTTTTCTTTTTTGATCCGGGATACACAGATTTTGTTTTTGGGATTACACAGATTTTTTAGGGGATTACACCGATTTGTAATTTTAAATTATACATTCCGAGCGCTCCCTTCTCCTTCAGGAGAAGGGCAGGGG
>RCUT01001479.1_pt1 | contig 11170 bp, 10 predicted proteins | sample 2166171 | NCBI WGS metagenome assembly RCUT01 (sample SAMN09932757, study PRJNA488358) | compost metagenome | isolation source: compost soil in 4-hydroxybenzoic | place: Germany: Experimental Botanical Garden
TACGTAGAAGGCGCAATAGCATCTAATTTTTGTTGAAAAGCTTCCAGACTTTGACTGCCAGACTGCTTTGCAACTTTCATAACGGCTTCATTTAAGCTTTTTTCATCAGCTTTAATGTTGTAGCGTTTAACTTGTTCAAGTTGTGCTTGGCGAATAATAAGTTGATCAAGTGCTTGCTGCTGCAAATATTGCTCTGGTGGGACTGGTTTTTTTTGCGCTTCAAGTTGATGCTTGATTTCCGCAATGTTTTGTTCTAAATCACTTTTTAGAATGACACTGTTATCTACTACAGCAACAACCTCATCGGTTGGTTGTGCGAAAGTAGTCATTGATGAAGATAAAGCTAAAGCAAGCGCAGTCGCTTTAAAAAAATATTTTAACTGGATTGTCTTCATTAACGTTGTGTCCAAGATTGATTAATATTATTGAAACCTAGAATACGATTCTCTAGTAATGATGAAAGTTTGTTATTGAAACCACCTAAGCCTTTGAGGCTAATTTCAGCCATGATGGCACGTTTAGCGTTCACACCATCTTCATTTACATTGTCTAGGTCGTTGTAGTAAGAACGTCCATACACTGAAACTCCCCAACAACACGACTCATAATTGACACCGAGTAAATATTCACGTGCCACGTTATTTTCGATATCGTATTGGGCATGACCCATAATGCGCCAGTTATTTGATACTGGCTGAATGAAAGATGCCACCACTTGATCATACTGATTTTGTCGGTTTGGAATATCTTTACGATAGAAGTAACCGACATTATAAAGATTGCCTTTATCGCCAGTGTAATAAAGCTGTAAATCACGTTGAGCATTGTCACCATTCGACATCCAAGCCGAGTTTGCACCAATACTAAACTTTTGTGAAAGTTGGCTAGAAACACTTAAAACAGGACCTGTATGATGCTCAGTATCAAACTCATCTGCAACATTATCTAAGCTAACGCGACGATCTTCAAAATAATAACTTTGACCAACACTAGCTTTTAAGCGCTCTAAGCCAATTTCATCAAATAGGCTGTAGCTTAGACCAAGTGTTAAGAAGTTATTGTCTTCTAAACGGTCATGTCCATAGAAACGGCGTGCACTAAATAATTGATCATAATTGATAGAAGCGGTTGCTGAGTCAAAGTTCGGATGACCTGTTTGGTTTCTATAGGGTGCGTAAGCATAAAATGCGCGTGGAGTAAGGGTTTGTAGGTACTTACCATCTTTTTCAAAGGTTAAACCCGTATCTAGAGTGAATTGCGGTACAGTGACTGATTGCTTTTCATCTGAAGAATTGGTGTTTTGGTTGCTATTGATGGTGTCTTGGTCGTAGAAAGTATTTACATTACGAATGGATACTTCCGGAATGACAAATGACCACGGGTTACGGTAATTATAACGCACAGCAAAGTCATTATAGATACGAGTACCACTTGGTTCGAAGGTGGTACTTGTTCCATTGCTTAAGTCGCTAATGTCTTTTTTGAAGTAAGCGGTATCGTGATTAAACTCGTATTGTAAACCCAGTGGATTCCCTGTTTTATAATTTAATAGGAACTGTGGTAAACGTGCGTAAGGACGGTCTTTATCAGAAACGGTTTTATCCAGAGTTTGAAAGTTTTCAACCTTTAACTGGGCTTTTAAGCCGGGAATACCATTTTTATAGTTAAGTTCCCATGCACGACGTAAGTTTAAGTCGGTTTTAGAGTTTGGATTGTTGTTTAAATCAGTAAAATAATCTTTATCTGAAGCGTAGTTATAATCTAGGTTTGTAGAGAATTGTTCATTGATTTGCCAGTTATGCAGTAAATGTAAATCTTTACGGTCTTGGTCATCATACTTCTCATCAGAAGCTAAATAACCGCCCCAAATCATACCTGAGCCGAAGTTTTCAGTTAAATAACGGAATTCACCTTCAAGCATTGGCCCACGATCAGCAATATAGCGTGGCGTCACTGTAGCATCGTAATTGGGTGCCAAATTTAAATAAACAGGTACAGCAAGTTCTATACCACCATCATTGGTGAAGCCAAAACTTGGGCTTAAAATACCCGTCGTGCGGCGGTCATCAATCGGGAAGTTAAAGTAGGGAACAGCTAAAACGGGAACATCTTTAACATAAAGCTTGGTTCCGCGAGTTTCTCCGCGACCTGTTTCTTGATTCAAGGTGATTTTGTTGGCTTGGATTTTCCAAGTCGGTATTTCGTCTGGTGGGCATGTGCTGTAAGTCGCATTGTTCATGACCACAATATTTTCAGAGGTACGGGAAATTTTTTCCGCGCGACCATGTGCATGTTGTTGTTCTGAAATATAGAAGCTGTTATTTAAATCGCCTTGCTGCGTTTTTAGGTTGTAATTGATTTGATCACTTTGGGCGAGCAAACCAGCTTGAGCCATTTGAACACGGCCTTCAGCATTGGCAAAGGTTTGTGTTTTATCAATGGTGATTTTATCGGCACGAATTTGACGACCATCTTGGTCAATCATTACATTGCCTTCAAGTACGGAGTCACCATTCGGATCGTAATGTCCATAATCAGCGGTTACCACTGAAGTCGCTTCAGCAGCACCTACCGCTTTCGTCTCGGGACTAACCGGGGTGATCCAAGCGCCTTGACAATAAGCTGAACTTAAGTACTGTCCTTGCCGTTGCTTGGCTTCGGGGACTGACTTATCAACGTAGTATTGTTCAAAAAACTGTTGTCCAGGATAAGCTTCTTTAATGCTGTCCTTCATTTTTTGATTGTTGACAGTCGAAGCTGGAAGTGTGGACTCAGCATAGCTTGAAATCGAGCTGCCACATAAAAGGGTCAAGATAGCAGTCGCTAAAGGATTAAATTTAAACTGATGCTTCATTTGTCTCATTAACCAAGTATGCTTAATCGCAATTAATTATTCTCGCATCATAGAGAAAAAGTTGATAAGTGGCTACACTTAGTACTTTAAAAACTCAGCCTGTTTTAGAATTTATCGCAAATGAAAACACAACGTGAACAAATCATACATACATGGATTACATCTGTACTTGATTCAGATCAATTTGAAATTAATTTTTTGCCAGGCGATGCAAGCTTCCGTCGTTATGCACGAATCAAGTTGAATAATAAAACATTTATGCTTATGGATGCACCACCAGAAAAAGAAGATTGTGTACCTTTTGTGACGATTGACCAGTTTTTCGATACGCATGGTGTTCGTGTACCGCATATCGTTGCAAAAGATTTACAGCAAGGTTTTTTATTACTTGAAGATTTTGGCGATGTTTTGCTTTCAACCTTGCTAAACGATGACACTGTTGATGCCTATTATGCGCAAAGTTTTAAACAGTTAATCGAATTGCAAGCGATTGATGGTGTGAAACAATTTCCTGAATATTCGTATGAAAAATTGCTCAGCGAGATGCAATTATTGACGGATTGGATGCTGCCATCACTGCACATTGAGCCAAATAAAGAAGAGCAGGCGTTAATTAAACGAACCTTTGCAATTTTGGCCAATGCTGCATTGGCGCAACCACAAGTGATTGTGCATCGCGATTTTCATAGCCGTAATTTGATGAAAATTGAAGGTGAAACGGAACTTGGGGTGATTGATTTCCAAGATGCCGTGATTGGTGCAGATACTTACGACCTAATTTCCATTACTCGTGACGCTTATGTGCAGTGGAATGCAGATCAAGTTTATGCATGGTTTAAAGTTTTCTATGATTTGTTGCCTGAAACTGCAAAACAAGACCGTGATTTTGAACAATTTAAACGTGATGCTGATTTAATGGCGATTCAACGACACATTAAAATTTTAGGTATTTTTGTGCGTTTATTTGAGCGTGATGGAAAAACCGGTTACCTCAAAGATTTACCGCGTGTGATGTGGTATTTACTTGAAGAAAGCAAGCCGTATGCAGAATTACAACCATTTATGCAGTTTATTCACGCTAAAGTAATGCCGAAATTTGAAGCCAAATACGGTATTTACGAGGTTGCTGCATAATGAAAGCCATGATTTTAGCTGCGGGTCTAGGCAACCGCATGCGTCCACTGACTTTGTACAAGCCCAAACCATTGCTTGAAGTTGGTGGTAAGCCATTGATTGTATGGCATATCAAAAAACTAAAAGAAATTGGTGTGACTGAAATAGTCATTAATTCGGCATGGTTAGCAGATGTTCTGATTGGTGCTTTGGGTGATGGTTCACAGTTTGGCGTACAGATTCGCTGGACACGTGAGGATGAAGGCTTGGAAACCGCAGGTGGCATTATTAATGCCTTACCCTTGCTCGGGACAGAACCTTTTATATTGGTAAATGGTGATGTCTGGACCACCTTTGATTTTAGTTCTTTACTTGATGTAAATCTTGAAAATGATCTTGCTCATCTGGTCTTTGTGAGTAACCCTGCACAGCATCCGAATGGCGATTTTACCCTTGCAGAAGGGCGAGCTTATACTTTTGATCAAAATCAACAGGGTGAAAATTTAACCTTTAGCGGGGTTTCCGTCATTCATCCTAAAATGTTTGATGGTTTGGAAAATGGCAAACGACCACTTGCACCTTTATTAAAAAATGCCATGTTGGATGGAAAAATTTCAGCAGAAAAAATGCAAGCCGCTTGGGTTGATGTTGGCACACCTGAACGATTAAGTGACCTAGATCTACAGATTCGTCAAGGGATGTACGCTTAAGTGCATAATCACTAGGCGTTAACTAGTGTTCCACGGCTTAGAAATCGGTATACTTCAGTTTAATTTTATTGAGATGTCTTCTTTATGCATCCTTTTTTTCAAGACTTAAAGCAAGGTAGTCAAAAGCTTGGCTTAGATTTGAGTGAAGAAGCATTAAATTTATTGCTGAAGTATCAAGATGCACTTGTGCTGTGGAACAAAGCTTATAATTTAACAGCGATTCGTGATCCTAAAGAAATGTTGGTGAAACATTTGCTTGATAGTCTGAGTATTTTAAAAGACTTACCACAAGGTCGTTTGCTTGACATTGGTACGGGCGGTGGTATGCCGGGCATGATCATTGCTTTGTGTCAGCCAGAACGCGAATGTGTTTTACTCGATTCAAATGGCAAAAAAATTCGTTTCTTGAAGCAATTTATTGCTGATTTAAAACTAAAAAATGTAATTGCAGTGCAAACACGTGTTGAAAATACAGACAGTATCAATGATTTGGGACAATTTGATGTCATTACCAGTCGTGCTTTTGCATCCTTAATTGACTTTGTTGCTGCATCGAAACCGTATATGCATGAGCACAGTATCATTGCTTCAATGAAAGGCTTAATTCCTGAAGAAGAAGTTGCAGTCATTAAGCAAGAATTTAGCTGTGATATCGTTGCATTAACGGTTCCGCGCTTAGATGAACAGCGTCATCTACTTTTGTTAAAACGTATTTAATTATTTTTGAAGGGTTGGGGTTACCATGGCACAAATTATTGCGATTGCGAACCAAAAAGGTGGTGTAGGCAAAACCACAACCGCAGTAAATTTGGCAGCATCGTTAGCTGTGTTAAAGAAGCGCGTTTTACTTGTGGACATGGATTCACAGGGAAATGCCACGATGGGATCTGGTATCCAAAAAAATGATCTTTTATATTCAGTTACGGATGTTTTGTTGGGCGAAGTTCCGATTGAAACAGCCATTACCAAAGCTGAAGTGGGTTATAAGGTTTTAGGTGCAAATCGTGATTTAGCCGGTGTGGAACTTGCGATTGCGGAACAAGATGGTCGTGAGTTTATTCTGCGTGAAGCATTAAAAGAAATAGATCATTCTTTTGATTATATTATTGTCGACTGTGCGCCTAGTCTAAGCTTAATTACGGTCAATGCTTTGGCTGCGGTGCAGGGTGTGCTTATTCCAATGCAATGTGAATATTATGCACTGGAAGGTTTAGCTGATTTGACTCAAACCATTGATCGTATTCAACAAGCACTGAATCCTGACTTGAAAATTATAGGTGTGCTGCGCACCATGTATGATGCACGAAATGCATTGACGCGTGATGTTTCCGAAGAGCTTGAACAATACTTTGGCAAGAAACTGTATGACACCGTCATTCCGCGTAATGTACGCTTAGCAGAAGCACCTGCACATGGTTTACCGATTATTTTCTTTGAAAAAAGTTCAAAAGGTGCAGTTGCTTACTTAAATTTAGCAGCTGAAATTGTAAAAAAAAGTAAAGTACAAAAAGGAATTACAGCATGACCATAAAAAAACGAGGTTTGGCTAAAGGTCGTGGTTTGGATGCCTTGCTTGGTTCAATCCAAAAAGAAAAACTACAAATGGAAGCTCAGGCTTTAGATCATGGTCAGTTAAAACAAATTAATGTTCATTTGCTGACCCGTGGTGAATATCAACCTCGACGTTTTATTCATGAGCACGATCTTCAAGAGCTTGCTGCTTCAATTGAAAAACATGGTGTGATGCAGCCGATTGTCATCCGTCCAATCGATGATGAAAAATTTCCTTATGAAATTATTGCTGGTGAGCGCCGCTGGCGAGCTGCACAACTTGCGGGTTTAACTGAAATTCCTGCGATTGTGCGTGATTTAACCGATCAAGTTGCAATTGCTTTAGCATTGATTGAAAACATTCAACGTCAAGATTTGAATCCAATTGATCAAGCAATGGCGTTACAGCGCTTTCATGAAGAATTTGGCTTAAGTCACCAAGAAATTGCCGATACCGTCGGTAAAGCACGGACGACAATCAGTAATTTATTGCGTTTACTGTCCTTGGCAGAATCGGTCAAAGATTTTATGCAGCAAGGTTTGCTTGATATGGGGCATGCCCGTGCAATTTTAACTTTAAAAGCCAAAGATCAGCTTAAAGTTGCAGAACATGTGATTGAAAAAAGTTTATCTGTGCGTCAAACAGAGCAATTGGTGCGTGATTTGAATGCACCGAAACAAGAAAAAGCCAAAGCAGACGTTGCACCAGATATTCAACAATTAACACAACGTTTAGCAGAACGTTTTAGTGCAGATGTAAAGATTGATCATAATAAGCAAGGTAAAGGGAAGTTAGTCATTCAATATCATTCTTTGGATGAATTGGATGGCATTCTAAATATTTGTTTCGCAGAATAATTTTTTATTTTATTGGGGAAATACATGTGGGAATTAGTCAAAGCAGGTGGGTGGTTAATGCTGCCCCTTGTTTTATGCTCGATTTTTACTGTTGCAATTACAATTGAACGCATGATTCGGTTAAAAAAATCGCTGATTTTGCCAAAAGCATTGTTACTGAATCAGACTCAAAATGCACATGCGGTCATGCAGCAATTACAACAAGATGAAGCATTAAAGGGCAGTACCTTGGGGCGTATTTTTACTGCTGGCTATCAAAGTAAAAATCAAAATGAACAATATGCTCGTGCGCAAATGGAAGTCACGGCTTCTCAAGAAATTGGCTATTTGGAAAAAAATATTAATTTCTTGGGTACATTAAGTGCTGTAGCACCACTTTTGGGTTTGTTGGGTACAGTTTTAGGTATTATTGAATCTTTTCTAGTGATCGATTTAGGCACCAATAGTAATCCAACACTGATGATTCCAGGTATCTCAAAAGCCTTGATTACCACCGCAGCGGGGATGTTTATTGCAATTCCAGCATTATTTGCTTATCGTTATTTTCAGCGTTTAGTGCAAGAATATGTTGCCGAGCTTGAGCAACAATCGACATTATTTCATGCGGCTCTTTTCTATCAAAATTCTACAGTTGAAGAACAAGATCTTAGAAAAGCAGGTTAGGGTGAAAAATGAAATTCAAACGCACACAAGTTGAAGATATTCACATTAACCTGACACCCATGATTGACTGTTTATTGTTTATCTTGGTTTTCTTATTGTTATCAACCACATTTAACCAATTTAGCCGTATGAATTTAACCTTGCCCGATGCGCAAGGTGTTCCGCCTAAACAATATGAACATAAAATTGAAGTGGTTGTTGATGCTTCAGGGCATTATTCAATTAATGGACAATCGATCGCGAGTAAAGATGTTGTTGATTTAAATACTGCAATTAAACAGATTTCTAATGAACGTCGTGATTTAATGTTTGTGATTGCTGCCGATGCTAAAGCCACACATCAAGATGTAATTCGTGTGATGGATGTTGCGGGTCAGCTCGGGTTTGTTAATATCAATATTAGTACTAAAGTTCCGTCTAGAGGTTATTAGTGAAGCAAGATTTTAAAGTCTATCTACGTCTTTTGGGCTATTTAAAGCCTTTTTGGGGTATAGCGATATTAGTTTTTGTCGGTTTTGCAATTAGTGCAGCAACAGAAGTATCTATTGCAAAATTATTAGAAAAAATCATTACCGCAATCCAACATAGAGATCAGGGCTTTACTTCTATATTTCCTTTTTTAGTGGTCTTATTGATGTTTTTCCGTGGCGTAGGCTCCTTTATTGGGGGCTATTTCACGGCAGTTATCTCACGGAATTTAGTCTTTAATATCCGTCAGGAAGTTTTTGGTAAGTTACTTAGACTGCCATCTCAGTATTATTTAGATAATACCAGCGGTCATATCACCGCTAAAATTATGTATAACGTGGAGCAATTAACTGCCGCTTCATCAGAATCACTTAAAACCATTGTGCAACAAGGTTTGATTACCATTGGGTTGTTAGGGTATTTGTTGTATAGCAATTGGCGACTTACTCTTATTATTCTGATTTTTGCTCCGTTGATGGGTTTCTTGATTCGTAAAGCGTCGAAACGGATGCGGATATTGTCCATACAAGTTCAAGACACCATGGGTGATGTCAACCATGTGGTGCAAGAAACAGTTAATGGTAATTTGGTGGTTAAAGGTTTTGGCGGCCAAGAGTATGAGCAAACTCGTTTTAAAGATCACTCGCTTAAAAACTTAAAACGTGGTTTGAAAATGGTGGTGGTGCAGCAGCTCAATAGCCCTGTTGTGCAATTCATTATGTCAATTGCCATGGGTATTATTATTTGGATTGCCTTACGACCAGAAATTTTACGTGATACCAGTGCCGGTGAGTTCGTTGCCTATATTACAGCAGCGGGTATGCTAAGCAAACCAATCAAAGCATTAACCGATGTCAATGAAAAATTACAACGTGGTATGGCGGCAGCGCATTCAGTTTTTGAATTACTCGACTTGCCTGAAGAGCAAAATACAGGGACGTTAACGCCTGTGCTTAAAGGTAATATTCAATTGCAAAATGTGAATTTGATTTATGCAGATGGCCATCAAGCGATTCATGATTTTAATTTAAATGTTAAGGCGGGAGAAACGGTTGCTCTGGTTGGGCGTTCAGGTGCGGGTAAAACGTCCTTAGTCAATCTACTGGTGCGTTTTCAAGAGACCAGCTCTGGTCATATTTATTTAGATCAGTACGATATTCAAGATATAGACTTGAACTCTTTGAGAACCCAAGTTGCGATGGTGAATCAGCAAGTGGTGCTATTTAATCGTACTGTTCGTGACAATATTGCCTATGGACAGCTCGAAGGTGCAACCGATGCAGATGTTATTGCAGCAGCGAAAGCGGCTTATGCGCATGACTTTATCATGGCTTTACCGCAAGGCTACGATACACCACTGGGTGCACAAGGTTTGAACTTGTCTGGTGGGCAACGTCAACGTATTGCTATTGCACGTGCTATTTTGAAAAATGCACCAATTTTGATTCTGGATGAAGCCACCAGTGCCCTTGACAACGAATCGGAATACTATATTCAACAGGCTTTTGATGCTGCCATGCAGGATCGCACGACAATCGTGATCGCGCATCGTTTATCGACCATTGAAAATGCTGATCTTATTGTGGTGATGGATAAAGGTAGAATTGTTGAGCAAGGTACGCATGCGGAATTAATTGCTAAGCGTGGCGCTTATCACCAATTGCATCAGCGTAATTTTGAGGAAAATTGATTTATGTCAATTGCACAATTGATTCAAGATGCTTGGAATACACAAGCGAAGTGGTTAATTGTGCTTAGACCTTTGGCGTGGCTCTATCGTGGCGGTTTTTTATTGAATAAAAAACTGTACCAAATGGGCATTAAATCAAGTTATCAAGCAGCCGTACCTGTAATGGTGATTGGAAATATTACCGTGGGCGGGAGTGGTAAAACACCATTACTGATCCAACTGGTCAGTTATCTACAAAATAAAAATATTCGTGTTGGTGTGATTAGTCGTGGTTATGGTGGAAAAGGGCCGTTTCCAGCCTATGTTGATTTGGAATCTGTGCCAGATGTCGTCGGTGATGAACCTTGTTTGATTGTGCAGTCAACTGGTGTTCCCATGGTCGTGGGTTCAAATCGACAACAGAGTATTGAGTATCTATTATCTAAACATGATTTGGACTTGATTATTAGTGATGATGGTTTGCAACATTTGGCTTTACAGCGTCAAATTGAGTGGATTGTATTGGATCAAAATCGTGGTTTAGGCAATCAGAAATTATTACCTGAAGGCTATTTAAGAGAACCCGTCAGTCGGTTAAATACAGGAACCGTGATTGAGCATGCGGCAAGTCCTAAAACGGCTTTAAATATGCATTTAGAGGTGAATACTCCCTATTTACTCAATGCAATCGAAGCTAAAATTTTTAATCCAGCCAATAATTTCTATGCTGTCGTCGGGATTGGTTTTCCGCAACGTTTTTATAAAACTTTAGATTCTATCGGTATTCATCAATTTCAATGTCATGAATTTCCAGATCATTATGATTATGAAATCACAGATCTGCAATTTGAAGATAGCAATCCAATTATTACCACTGAAAAAGATGCAGTGAAAATTTTGCCTTTATTAAAGCAAAACCCAGACTTTAAACGGGAAATTTGGGTGGTTCCTGTTGAAGCGGTACTTTCGCCCCAGTGCTATGAGATTTTACATCAGCAATTACAGCAAGTCGGTATTCAAATTTCTTAAGGTTCATCATTTATGAAACATATTGTTATTCCTGCACGTTTTGCAAGTTCACGTTTACCAGGTAAGCCATTATTAGAAATACATGGTCGTCCAATGATTTTACGTGTGGTTGATCAAGCAAAAAAAGTCGCGGGTTTTGATGATTTATGTGTTGCTACCGATGATGAGCGTATTACTGAAGTTTGTCGTGCTGAAGGCGTTGATGTTGTGCTGACCCATGCAGATCATCCATCGGGTACAGATCGCTTAAGTGAA
>RCUT01001480.1_pt1 | contig 11162 bp, 8 predicted proteins | sample 2166171 | NCBI WGS metagenome assembly RCUT01 (sample SAMN09932757, study PRJNA488358) | compost metagenome | isolation source: compost soil in 4-hydroxybenzoic | place: Germany: Experimental Botanical Garden
TTTTTGAAGCAGCTTCATTGGCAGCTTTCGAAGCTTCCAACTTTTGCAATTGCTGCTCAATTACGCTGTCTTCTACTTTCTCAAATAATAAAGCGGCTTCAGCAATCTGATGACCTTCCGGCAATAAATTAATGTCTCCTGTTTTATCCCATGCAGTTTCTGCAAGGTTTAACATATCTGCTAACTTTTTAGCACTAAACGGAATAAATGGCTCCGCTAAAAAAGCAAGATTGGCAGCGATTTGCAAACCAATGTTCATAATGGTTTTTACTCGTTCCTCATCGGTCTTGATCAACTTCCAAGGCTCGGTATCGGCCAGGTATTTGTTTCCTAAACGTGCAAGGTTCATGAACTCCTGCATTGCTTCGCGGAAACGATATGCTTCAATGGAAGCTCCAATCTTAGCAGGATAACCTTTCATCTCCTCAATAACTTCTTTATCGAAGTTGGTTAAAGCGCCTAAAGCAGGAACTTTACCTCCGTAATATTTGTGCGTTAATACCGCAACACGGTTAATGAAGTTTCCGAAGATGGCTACCAGCTCATTGTTATTACGAGCCTGGTAATCTTTCCAGGTAAAATCGTTGTCTTTTGTTTCAGGAAAGGTTGAGCATAAAACGTAACGCAATACGTCTTGCTTATCTTTAAAGTCAACCAGGTAATCATTCAGCCAAACTGCCCAGTTACGAGAGGTTGAGATCTTATTGTTCTCCAGGTTCAGGAACTCATTAGCCGGAACATCATCCGCTAATGTATAAGTACCATCAGCCATTAACATCGCAGGGAAAATCAGGCAGTGGAATACGATATTATCCTTACCGATAAAGTGCACCAGTTTGGTATCTTCCGATTTCCAGTGTTCTTCCCAATTCGCTGCACCTGACTGCGGCTCACGAACATTCAGGTAATATTCTTCTTTCTTAGCAGCAGGATAACCGGCTTCTTTCGATTTGAATAATTCTTTAGTTGCAGAGATATAACCGATAGGAGCATCAAACCAAACGTAAAGCACTTTTCCTTCGGCTCCTTCAACCGGAACAGGTACTCCCCACTCCAAGTCGCGGGTTACGGCACGAGGCTGTAATCCTTGTGATAACCACGATTTACACTGTCCGAATACATTGGTTTTCCAGTTTTGGTGGTCTTCCAAAATGTATTTTTCCAGCTTCGGCTGATATTTGTCCAATGGTAAATACCAGTGTTTCGTTGATTTTAATACAGGAGGCTCACCACTTAAGGTTGATTTAGGATTGATGAGTTCTGTTGCATTTAATGTTGATCCACAGCTTTCACACTGATCTCCATAAGCTTTATCGTAACCACATTCCGGACAAGTTCCGGTGATGTAACGATCGGCTAAGAATTGATGTGCTTTTTCATCAAAATACTGTTCACTCTCTTCCACAATAAATTCGCCTTTATCATATAATTTCTTAAAGAAATCAGCTGATGTTTCATGGTGAGTTTGTGAAGATGTACGGTGATAAATATCGAATGAAATACCAAAATCACGGAATGAATCGCCAATGATTTTATGATACTTATCTACTACTTGTTGAGGAGTTACACCCTCAGCCTTTGCTTTAATGGTAATAGGCACTCCATGCTCGTCTGACCCACAAATAAACACTACTTCCCTACCTTTTGAACGCAGGTAACGAACAAAAATATCAGCAGGTAAGTAAGCTCCTGCTAAGTGACCAATATGAACCGGACCATTAGTATATGGCAACGCTGAGGTAACAGTATATCTTTTGAATTGCTTCATTCTTTAGATTTGAGATATGGGATTTGGGATTTGAGAATCACAAAAACTCGGCAAAGATAAGGTTTTCGTTGTAATGATTCCGGGTTACGTGTTACGAGTTTTATTATTCATGACTTGAAATCTGAAGTTTATTTATTTTACCATTTCTCAAATGCAATTCGCAACCCGAAACCTCTAATTTCCTAATCAATTCTTTACTTTGCGTTATGAACAAAATTCCGCCTTATTTACAAGCTGGTGATACGATTGGTATCTTGTGCACAGCTCGTTATGTAGATATTGAACAACTTCAGCCTGCTATTAAGTTATTTGAAAGCTGGGGATTAAAAGTAAAACTTGGTAGCACGATAGGTGTTGAGTGGAATATTTTCGGTGGAGATGACACCTTAAGGGCACAAAACCTGACTGACTTTTTCAATGATCCTGACGTGAAGGCCATTGTTTGCGCAAGAGGCGGCTACGGAACGGTTCGTATGATTGATTCGGTTGATTTCTCCGGATTGCTTGCTAACCCGAAATGGTTGGTGGGTTTTAGTGATGTCACCATTTTGCATTCGCATATTAACAGCATGTACGAAATCCCAACCTTACATGCTTCAATGCCGGTTATTATCGACAATAAAACTCCTGAAGCTATCGATTCGTTGAAGAAGGCATTGTTTGGAGATGAATTGGCTTATACGTTCAATAACAGTTCTCCTTATAATCGTTATGGTGAAATTGAAGGTGAAATTGTTGGGGGTAATTTATCGTTAATTCATACGATTCAGAATACCGTTTCAGAATTATACATGTACGACAAAATTTTGTTCATTGAAGAGGTAGGCGAATGGATGTATAACCTCGACCGGATGATGTGGAACCTGAAGCGTTCGGGCAAACTGCAGAACATCCGCGGACTAATTGTGGGTAGTTTTACCGAACTGCAGGATAATGAGATTCCGTTTGGGTTGAGTTATGAAGAGATTATCTGGGAGAAAGTGAAGGATTATGATTTCCCTGTTTGCTTTAATTTTCCGGCAGGACATATTGCCGATAATCGCGCCATTAAGCTAGGGCATAAAGCCACTTTACGAATTGGCGATACTATTAGTTTCTGGCAGGAGTAAAGAATTCACTCAAAGTCGCAAAGAAATAAACTTAGCGTCTTTGCGACTTTGTGTGAATTTATCTAATCATCATAATTAGTGATCATCTTCTGCATAGCGTGTTCTTCCATAACCTGATAATGTGTACACAGTACCTACCGGATCATCATCAGAGAAAGAGATTTTGAAATAAATAGAATCCGTTACTGATTTGGAAACCGGACCTTTTGCTCCTTCCTTGATTACTTTACCTTCGGTAATGGTAAATTTACTATCATAGTACACATTCTGAATATCACTTCCAGAAAACGAAAGACTGTTTTGATCAGTATTTATTTTTCCTTTTACTTCCCAGAAAGTTCCTTGATCATCAAACCACATCTCTGAAGCAGAATTAGCAGAGGTATTATAGGTTACAATATGGAAATATACACCTGGCAACTGATCCCATTGCACCCACCATTCTCCAGCCAAATTTTGAGTAGCGGTTCCTCCCGGATCGGGATTATCCCTTTCACAGGAAATCATAGTTGAGGAAACAATGGCCGTAAATGCTACAATCAATACTTTTATATATGTTTTCATATCCAGTCAATTATTGTTTAATGAATGTTCTTAATGCTGTTCCGTATCCCGGATTTAGGATTACCCATTTGTATGTTGCTGGAGGGCCTAGCGAATAAACTTCATCGGACGATGAGGTTGGAGAACCGTCACTTGCTGCCTGCTCAGGAATTTCAATTTCAGTTCCCGTTGAATTCACAACAACAACAGTAAGATTGGTTCCCGGAGCCCCTCCAGGATTAAACACAGTATAAACCCCAGGTGCTATTCTTGTCCAAACAGCTACAGAACCATTCGTATTTCTTGCATAGTTTCCAGAAAAGTCGTTATTCTCAGCACTGGCATCCACAGTAGCAATAATAACAGTTCTATTAACTGAGGCCGAGAAACCGTCGCTATTAACAGCAGAATAGGTTAATGTATACACTCCAGGGGTAGAACTATCCACTGACCCGGTTACAGTAACAGGAACATCCTGATCGCCCGCTTTAGCCGTTGCGCCAGGGTCTACAAAAGTACCACCGTTAACAAACGCCATATAGCGGTCTCCATTTAAAGTAAGGATTGGATACTGAGTGATTTTAGAGGTTCCCACATACCCTTCCGGATATGTTGTATCGTATTTTTTGCATGATAACCCTACCATACAAAGAAATAATATCATGAGTTTTAGATATGTCTTCATAGTTATTATTGTTTAGCCCACCATACATTCGTATAAATCGGAACTTCAGCAGGAGTATTACTATTACGTGTTTGCTCATAATCTGGAAATACCAATCGTTTTGGAAAACGTCCTTGAGTAAATCCGTTTTTCGCATAAACCCATTGCCCCTGGCGGTCTTCACCAAGATACCTTGGATCTGTTGAATAAACCGGACTTATTCTAGGATATCCCGTTCTACTTTGCTCAAAGAATGCTTCCAACGCATGCGAACCTGGAAATGCTGCCCATTTTTGAACAATAATTGCTTCTAGTTTTTGCTCAAACGTTCCTGTCGGATAAGCATAGTCACCTGTCAAAAGAGTTCCCGGAGTTAAACCAAGTTCAGCGAATGCCTCTGTAACACCTGTATCATACTTATCTTTAGCACCTGCGCCACCAAAATATCTTTCAAGAGCCTCAGCCTGCATAAGATTTGACTCGGCAGCTGAAATAAACCACACCGGATCTGTAGCATGCTGAACAAAAACGCTGGCATTACCATATGTTGGTTGCTCCTGAACAGTTGCATTAAAGTCGCCCTGATGAATGCCAATTGGATTGGCATTTCCGAAATAAGATACTGCTCTAGGGTCTTTATGAAGTGTTAACCAACTTACAAAGGTTATACTGGCTCTGATGTTTGTGGTAGTATTCAACCTTCTGATATTAAACTCGTAAAATGGATTACTCTTATTCGGAATGTCTTCAAAAGCAGTTACCCCGGCCCCCTCAGAAAGAAAACTGGCATCTGCCTGATACAATGCTCTGATACCTGCTTCAGCTTCCGCTGGTTTAGCGTTTACCATTCGCAAATACATTTTCAATTTTAATGTATTGGCAAATTGTTCCCATTTATCCATATCTCCACCAAATACAAAATCAGACTTTTGTTGAGCTGCATCTAACGGTTGACTTTTAAAGTCTTTCGACAGTGCATCGTCAATTTGGGCTAATGATGCTACATAAATACTATAGCCATCATCAAATTTAGGCTGAAGATTCCCTGCGCCTTGAAATGCTTGGGAATAAGGAACCTGATCATATAAATCGGCCACAACCTGGAATGTATAGGCTTTCATTACCACCGACATCAGGTAATAACGCCAATCACTTCTTTCTAGTGATTTCTGAATTGACAACTGATAATCGGCCAAAGCTCCTGCCATTAACTCTTCGTAAGGAAGGTTTACTTCTTCGTTTATACGGGTGAGGTTATAGGAGTCGATTTCTTTATACTGATTAGAAAAAGAAGACTGCGCCCAATACTGTGACCAAATACCCCCTACAATTGTTAATTGCCCCCCTATCATACCTGCACTTGACATAACAGCAGCCGGAAATAACACTTCTGGGGTTGCTTGCTCAATTGGAGGGTTATTAGGATCCTCGTTTATATCAAGCAAGCTATCGCAACTCACCAAAAACAGGGTGGCTGTTGCTAGAAAAATATGCTTATAATTGAATGAAATTTTCATGATACTTTTGATTAAGATTTAGAACGACACTCTTAAGGATGCACCAAATGAACGGGTTGAAGGGCCTGTTCTGAATTCACCAAACTCACTGGTTAAATCATTACCGAAGTTGGATACTTCAGGGTCAATAGTCCTGTTTTCAGATGGAAGCCACATCCAAAGATTACGTCCAAATAACGAAATAGAAGCACTTGAAGCTTTTACCGAGCTAACCCAATTTTTAGGCAACAGATAAGTAAGCGTTACTTCTCTCAGTTTAATAAAGGACTTATCAAAAATCCGGTTATAATAAGAAAGGGCCTTATTACTAGTGTGATAGTAATAATCATCCACAGTATTTTCAGTAATAGGAGTTGTATTTTCTACATAACTGAATGTACCGTCGCCGTTATCGATCTCGTTAACTGAATTTGGAATAATAAATGGCTTACGATCATTGTAAGTGGTATTATTCGCATTACCTGTAAAGTTTAGCAAGTCGGCAGTGCCTGAGTAGAATACTCCACCCTTGCGCCAATCAAATACGAAACCTAGAGTAAAGCCTTTATAAGAGAAACTATTCGTTAAGCCCATTGTGAAATCACGTTGGCTGGTTCCGAATTCTGCATCATCTGGATTAGGAACTGCGTACCCATTGTCAGGGTTAACGATAATTCTTCCATCAGGAGATAATTTTGGAACCGGAGCGGTAAGTACTCCAAGGGGCTTACCCACCATAGCTAAAAACTTAGCGTCATAAGCGTCATTTAGTTGAATCTGAGTTAAACCCTCAGGCAATTCCAATACAATGTTCTTGTTCTGCGCAAAGGTGTAACCTATGTCCCAGTTAAATGCGGCTGTCTTTACCGGAGTTGCATTAACCGCTAACTCAATACCGCGATTTCTAAGCTTACCAAAATTGACAATTCTCAGTTTGTATCCAGAAGATGGAGCTGCGTCGATTGGCAAAATCTGATCCTTACTTACTTTATTATAATAAGTAAAATCAAATCCTAATCTGTTATTCAGAAACTTCATTTCAGCGCCTAATTCTGTTTCGGTACTGATCTCAGGTTTCAATTGTGGATTTCTCAATGTATTATCAATACTGAAACCAGAAACACCAGCTACAGGGAATGTAATGGTTGTTCCTGTTCCGCGTACAGGTACGTTTGCCGCACGCAAAATATTATATACATAATAAGGAGTGGCGTCATTACCTGTTTGACCCCAACTTGCCCTGATTTTCAAAAAGCTAATTTGAGCTTTAGTTAAGTCAGTCATATCTGATATAACAAGGGATCCACTTACACTTGGGTAGAAGAAGCTATTGTTGCCTTTAGGAAGCGTTGAACTCCAGTCATTACGAGCATTTAATGTTACGAATGCATAATTCTTATAGGCAATTGTTGCCGAAGCATACAAACCAATTAGTCGTCTATGGCTTTCACGTTCAGTACTTACCGGCTGATTCAATGAATTGGATATATCATAAAATCCAGGAATAGTAAGGTCTTCCACGGAAGTATAAAGCGTTCTGTATCCTCTGTCATTATAATTCAAACCAACTAAGCCGTTAATACCGAAATCGGCATTGATAGTTCTTTCAAAGTTGGCATGCAATTTTGAATCATATTCGAAATATTTCTCAGAACCTTCCACCACGTTTCCTACGTCCGCCTGTCGTTGAGCACCTTCAACATTGGCTCCATCATTCCAGCTACCTGGAGAAGGAGCATTTTTAGCATGCCAAATCTTATTAGTTGAGTTGGAAATATCAGCTCCCTGCTGCAGCATAAAACTTAGCCAGTTGGTAGCTTGCAGTTTAAGTTCAACATTACCGTAAATACGGTTAGTTTTGAAATTAGAGCTATTTTCTGCTAATGGATAATATGGATTCTCTGCAAATGGAGTAAAATAATTATCTACATTAAAGTAGGTGTTTTGGTAATCCTGTAATTGTTCAATGGGAATATCAACAGGAATTTGCAACACATCTTCATAAAAGTTAGCCGCAATACCCGATTGAGCTTGTCCTACCTCAACAAATTTTTGGTTTTTACCCACATAATTAAAAGTAGCGCTTGCTGTAAAGTTTTTAACCTTTGTTGAACCATTCAGGGAAATGTTATTTCTATTGTAAGAGTCATTATCACCTGGCATCATACCATTACTGGCAACGTTTCCGTATGACAGGTAAAAATTAGAATTCTCATTTCCACCGGTTAGTGAAATAGTATTATTAAACTCTCCTCCTGTGTCGAATGCATTTCTAAAATTATCTTCAACAAAAGAAAATGGCTTTATTAATTGGGTATTATTCACGAAAGCTCCCCAAGGACGAGTGACTCCATCCATTTTAGGTCCCCAACTACCATTTTCTGAGAGAATAAACGTTCCATCCCAACCTTGTCCGAATTTTTCTTGAACAGCTGGCACATAAGATACTTGGGTGAAAGAGGCTGCTGATGTAAAATCAACTTTGAATCCACCTGCCTTTCCTTTTTTAGTGGTGATTACCACAACACCATTAGCACCCCTTGAACCATACAGCGATGACGCAGCAGTGCCCTTTAGAATGTTTACACTTTCGATATCATTTGGATTGATATCGTTCATGGCATTACCAAAGTCATAATTCTCCGTTAAAGTGGTGGAGGTTCCTCCGGCGCGACTATTGTTTACCGGTACTCCATCAATAACAAATAATGGCTGGTTACTACCATTAATAGAAGAGAATCCTCGCAAAATCACTTTACTTGAACCACCGGGAGCACCTGTAGTTGACGAGATATCAACCCCGGCAACTTTGCCTTGTAAGCCCCCCATAATATTGACTGGAGAAGCCCGGTTAATTTCTTCAGATGCTACCTTAGTAGCAGAGTAACCTAATGATTTCTTTTCACGACCAACACCAAGGGCTGTTACCACAACCTCACCCAGCTGACGGGTATCTTGATCCAATGCAATGTTATACACACTGCCTGTACCTAAAGTAACCTCCCTGGTAACATAACCAATGTACTGAAAGATGATTGTTTTGGCGTCAGTAGGAGCAGAAAGAGAATACTTTCCGTCAGAGTTAGTTTGAGTACCCAGGGCCGTGCCTTTAATCTGAATGGTGACCCCCGGAATGGGCTGACCGTCGATTTTGTCCGTAACCGTACCAGTAATGGTGCGGTTTTGCGCCATGCTAACAAAAGCATACATTACTAGCCAGGCGACTAATAGTAAATTTTTCTTCATGAGAGCGAAGTTTAGTTGATTGAATTACACCAATTTAACAAAAAAAATTGGTTTATAAATGCAAATAATCGCTCCAAAAAAAGATGAAAAACAATTAAAATTGAGCTTTGGGATGAAAAAAAAGAAGGAAAGGAATGAGATAGGTAGGTTTGTTACAAAAAGAAGTAGATTTGTAACTTTTTTAAAACAAATTGTAAATAAAAACGCCGTTCTTAATTAAGAACGGCGTTGTAATTAGTAAATACTAATAATGTGGTTCATCTTCACCAAACCCAGTACGTTGATGCCCTGACAAAATAAATGTCTTGCCTGGAGTATCTGAGTATTGAACTTCAATGTAGATACTATCAACCGGATTTCCTGAAAGTGATTTACCTTGACCTTTTAAAATTTTAGAATTCAAAATAGTAACCTTAGGAGCCACCGTTCCGCTAGCTACATTTTTGCCTTGTGCAATAGAAAAAGTTAAAGCATTGGCATCAGCAATAGATTTAACTTTTATCGCTTTAGTTCCAAATCTTACAGGGAAAGTGTTTTTATCAGCATCTTGATATGTTAAGTTTACTGATTGTACCCATAAAGAATCACCTTTATTAACATCATTAAAAGTTAATAATTTAGCGTATGGCCTAACACCTGTAAGTGCACTAGTTCCACCATCTTTTAATGTAACAAACCACTCGCCGGCTAATTTGCCGGCTGGAGCTACGTATTCAAATTCGTCGCTCTCAGTTTTATCACATGATGTTATTGCGACAACTGAACTTAAAACAAGCACAGCTGATAATATATTTTTAAATTTCATACTTCCTATCCATTAAATTATTTAACATCCCACCATACCTTAGTAGTAAGTGGTACCATTGCAGGAACATTTGGATTGCGTTGACGATCTCTATCAGAGAAAATTAAACGTCTTGGGAAAACACCTCCAGTTATTCCTTCTTTTGGATAAACTAATTGACCTGGAACATAAGCCGCATTGTCAGAATAAACACTACTAGTTACAGGATATCCAGTACGATTTTTCTCAAAATATGCCTCAAGTGCATGTGATCCAACCATAGAAGCCCACTTTTGAGTGATAATAGATTCTAATTTTTGCTCAAAAGTTCCTGCTGCAGGATACGCATATTTACCGCCAGCTGCTACAAAGCTTGTACCGTCTACCGAGTTTTGAGCAAATGCCGCAACTACCGCTTTATCATACATAGATTTTGCTGCAGGAGCGTTTGGAGTAATTCTTTCCAATGCTTCAGCCTGTAAAAAGAAAGATTCAGATGCAGAAATAAAATAAACAGGAGCCAATGGTAAAATATTAGCAACCGACACATTTGTTCTGTCCGCCTGTGTTGTATTAAAATTACCCTGATCTAAAGGGATCCAAGTAGTTGTAGCTGGCTTAGTTGATGGGAACTTATAATAAACCGATAGTCTTGGGTCATTATTTGCCTGCAACCAAGACATCATTGTTTTACTAGCACGTAAGTTCAATGATGTATTCAAACGACGGTTGTTAAACTCAAATAATGGATTTGACTTATCAGGTGAATCCTGAAAGTTCTTCATCGCCGCATCAACTTCTAAGAAGTTTACTTTATCTGTGTACAATTTATTAATACCAGCTAATGCTTCAGCAGGCTTAACATTGATCATACGCAAGTACATTTTTAATTTCAATGTATTTGCAAAACGCTTCCAATTATCAACACTTCCAGACAAAACGATGTCACGACCTGCCGGAGTTGAGTTTGAAGCTGCTGTAAAATCTTTTTGCAATGCATTATCGATCTCAGCAATTAACCCTGCATACACTTTATCTCCATCATCATAAGCAGGAGTTAAGTTATCTAATCCTTGGAAAGCTTGTGAATAAGGAACTTTGTCATACAAGTCAACCATTACTTGTAATGTATAGGCTTTCATTACTGTTGCAGCCAAGAAATAGAACCAATCTTGCGATGCTTCAGATTTTTTAATGATAAATTGATAATCATTAAGCGCTCCTGCATACATTTCATCAAACTGGTTATTTAAGCTTGACGCTGTAAGGTTGTATGAGTCAATATCTTTAAATTGATTTGAAGTAGCAGCTTGAGTCCAATGCTGACTCCAGATACCACCTAAAATTGCATATTGAGCTCCAATAGTACCGCCTGTAGAAGCTACAGCGGCAGGAAATATTGAAACCGGCTGACCATCAGAAACCTCTGGATTACTTGGGTCTTTGTTTACGTCCAGGAAGTCCTGGCATGATGTTGTCGACAGCAATAATGCTGTAGATAACAATATAGTTGATTTAAATAAGAATCTTTTTTTCATCATTCAAAATATTA
>RCUT01001481.1_pt1 | contig 11155 bp, 7 predicted proteins | sample 2166171 | NCBI WGS metagenome assembly RCUT01 (sample SAMN09932757, study PRJNA488358) | compost metagenome | isolation source: compost soil in 4-hydroxybenzoic | place: Germany: Experimental Botanical Garden
ACTTCTTGGCTTCCCAGCCAGTCAGCTCGGCCAGGGCCTTGCCGATGTCAGCCAGGGAACGCACGGTCTTCACACCAGCGTCCTGCAGGGCGGCGAACTTCTCGTCCGCAGTGCCCTTGCCGCCGGAAATGATGGCGCCAGCGTGGCCCATGCGCTTGCCCGCAGGTGCGGTAACACCAGCGATGTAGGAAACGACAGGCTTGGTGACGTTGGCCTTGATGTAGGCCGCGGCTTCTTCTTCAGCCGAACCGCCGATCTCGCCGATCATGACGATCGCTTCGGTCTTCGGGTCTTCCTGGAACAGCTTCAGGATGTCGATGAAGTTGGAGCCCGGGATCGGGTCACCGCCGATGCCGACGCAGGTCGACTGGCCGAAGCCGGCGTCGGTGGTCTGCTTCACAGCTTCGTAGGTCAGGGTGCCGGAACGCGAAACGATACCGACCTTGCCTGGCAAGTGAATGTGACCTGGCATGATGCCGATCTTGCACTCGCCCGGAGTGATGACGCCTGGGCAGTTAGGGCCGATCAGGGTAACACCCAGCTCGTCGCACTTGACCTTGGCATCCAGCATGTCCAGGGTAGGAATGCCTTCGGTGATGCAGACGATCAGCTTGATGCCGCCGAAAGCCGCTTCCAGGATCGAGTCTTTGCAGAACGGAGCCGGAACGTAGATAACCGAAGCGTCAGCACCGGTAGCCGCAACGGCTTCTTTAACGGTGTTGAACACTGGCAGGCCCAGGTGAGTGGTGCCGCCCTTGCCTGGGGTCACGCCGCCAACCATCTTGGTGCCGTAGGCGATGGCTTGTTCGGAGTGGAAAGTACCCTGCGAGCCGGTGAAGCCCTGGCAGATGACTTTGGTGTCTTTATTGATCAGGACGCTCATTACTTGCCCTCCGCAGCTTTGACAACTTGTTGAGCAGCGTCGGTCAGGCTGGTTGCCGCAATGATGTTCAAACCGCTTTCTGCCAGTACTTTAGCGCCCAGTTCGGCGTTGTTGCCTTCAAGGCGAACGACGACCGGAACTTTCACGCCGACTTCTTTCACTGCACCGATGATGCCTTCGGCAATCATGTCGCAGCGAACGATGCCGCCGAAGATGTTGACCAGAACGGCCGCGACATTGCTGTCGGACAGAATGATCTTGAACGCTTCGGTAACGCGCTCTTTGGTAGCACCGCCGCCAACGTCGAGGAAGTTGGCTGGCTTGCCGCCATGCAGGTTGACGATGTCCATGGTACCCATGGCCAGGCCGGCACCGTTGACCATGCAGCCGATGTTGCCTTCCAGGGCCACGTAGTTCAGCTCGAAGCTGGCAGCGTGGGCTTCACGAGGATCGTCCTGCGACGGGTCGTGGAAGGTTTTCAGCTTAGGCTGACGGTACATGGCGTTGGCGTCGATGTTGATCTTGGCATCGAGGCAGTGCAGGTCGCCGTCGGCCTTGATCACCAGCGGGTTCACTTCCAGCAGGGCCAGGTCGTGATCCTTGAACAGCTTGGCCAGACCAACGAAGATCTTGGCGAACTGTTGAACTTGCTTGCCTTCCAGGCCCAGCTGGAATGCCAGCTCGCGACCCTGGAACGGCTGAGCGCCGACCAGCGGGTCGATGGTGGCCTTGAGGATCTTCTCAGGCGTTTCGTGAGCGACTTTCTCGATGTCCACGCCACCTTCGGTGGAAGCCATGAACACGATACGGCGGCTCGAGCGATCGACTACAGCGCCCAGGTACAGCTCTTTGGCGATGTCAGTGCAGGATTCGACCAGAATCTTGGAGACGGGTTGACCGTTGGCATCGGTCTGGTAGGTAACCAGATTCTTGCCCAACCACTGTGCAGCGAACGCCTTGGCGTCTTCTTTGCTGCGAACCAGCTTGACGCCGCCCGCTTTACCGCGACCACCGGCGTGGACCTGGGCTTTGACAACCCACTCGGTGCCACCGATCTTGTCGCAGGCTTCTGCGGCAGCTTCAGGGGTGTCGACTGCGAAACCCTTGGAAACTGGCAGGCCGTATTCAGCGAACAGCTGCTTACCCTGATACTCGTGAAGATTCATGCTTTTTACCGTCTTCGTTAGGTACTGCGCTTCGGCGCTGCGCCATCACTGGCGCCGCACCACCTGTGACCGTTGACCCCGGGTTTTCCCGTGTGATCCGGTCCGGCGGACTTTCCGCGGTGAGTCATGCACGCAAGACTCACGACGGGCAGCCCGCCGTGGTTTCTTATAATTAACGCTTCTTACGGTTGGCCACGTGAATGGCGCCGCCATTCACTGCCAGCGCTGCTTCATGCAACGCTTCGGACAGGGTCGGATGGCTGAAGACCATCATGCCCAGATCCTCGGCACTGGTGCCGAATTCCATTGCGATTGCACCCTGCTGCACCAGTTCGGCAGCCGATGGGCCAATCACGTGTACACCCAGAACGCGGTCGGTCTTGGCATCGGCGATGACCTTGACGAAACCACCGGTGTCGTTGGCAGCCATCGCACGGCCGCTGGCCGCGAACGGGAAGGTGCCCACGTTAACCTCAACGCCCTCGGCCTTCAAGGCCTGTTCGGTCTTGCCGACCCACGCGATTTCCGGGTGGGTGTAGATAACCGACGGGATCAGGTCGTAGTTCATCTGGGCCTTGTGGCCCTTGATGCGCTCGACAACCATGATGCCCTCTTCCGAGGCCTTGTGGGCCAGCATCATGCCGCGTACCACGTCACCGATGGCGTACACGCCCGGAACGCTGGTGGCGCAGTAATCGTCGACGAAGATGTAGCCACGCTCGTCGATGGTCACGCCGCTGTCGGCAGCCAGCAGGTCGGTGGTCACCGGGCGACGGCCGACCGCGACGATCAGCTTGTCGAAGGTGATCTTCTGCTCGCCTTCGGCGTTGGTGTAGGTCACTTCGACTTCGTTGCCGTTGACTTTCGAGCCGGTGACGCGAGCGCCCAGCTTGATGTCCAGGCCTTGCTTGGTCAGGGTCTTCTGGGCTTCTTTCGACACGGCGGTGTCGGCAGCCATCAGGAAGGTGTCCAGGGCTTCCAGGACGGTGACTTCAGCACCCAGGCGAGCCCATACCGAGCCCAGCTCCAGGCCGATCACGCCAGCACCGATAACGCCCAGGCGCTTCGGCACGGCCTGGAATTCCAGGGCGCCGGTGGAGTCGACGATGACGTTCTGGTCGACCGGAGCCGGTGGAATGTCGATCGGACGCGAACCGGAAGCCAGGATCACGTTTTCGGCTTCGATGATTTCGGTGGTGCCGTCAGCCTTGGTGACTTCGACTTTCTTGCCAGCCAGCAGCTTGCCGTGGCCCTGGATCGAAGTAACGCCGTTGGCCTTGAACAGGGTGGCAACGCCACCGGTCAGGTTCTTGACGATGCCAGCCTTGCGGCCAACCATCGCGGCGACGTCCATCTTCACTTCGCCAGTGGAGATACCGTGGACGTTGAAGCTCTCTTTGGCTTCCTTGTACTTCCAGGAGCTGTCCAGCAGCGCCTTGGAAGGAATGCAACCTACGTTCAGGCAGGTGCCGCCCAGGGCCAGCTTGCCCTCGGCGTCGGTGTACTTCTCGATACAGGCAGTCTTCAGACCAAGTTGTGCGGCCTTGATGGCAGCCACATAGCCGCCAGGACCTGCACCAATCACCACTACGTCGAATTTCTGGGTCATAAAAGATTCCTTATCAGCTACAAGCTACAAGCCGCGGACCGCGCGGCATGGCTTCCTGCGAAGCCAGGGCCGGCACGGTACGCAGCCAGAGGGTTAGATGTCCAGCAGCAGGCGAGACGGATCTTCCAGCAGGTTCTTGATGGTGACCAGGAAGGTTACCGCTTCCTTGCCGTCGATCAGGCGGTGATCGTACGACAGCGCCAGGTACATCATCGGGCGAATCACCACTTGGCCATTGATGGCCATCGGGCGCTGGATGATGTTGTGCATGCCGAGAATGGCGGCCTGCGGCGGGTTGACGATCGGGGTCGACATCATCGAACCGAAGGTACCACCGTTGGTGATGGTGAAGGTGCCACCGGTCATCTCTTCGATGGCCAGCTTGCCGTCACGGGCCTTCTTGCCGAAGGTGGCGATGCCGTTCTCGATTTCCGCCAGGCTCATCGACTCGGCGTTACGCAGTACCGGTACCACCAGGCCACGGTCGCTGGACACGGCAACGCCGACGTCGGCGTAGCCGTGGTAGACGATGTCGTTGCCGTCGATCGAGGCGTTGACAGCCGGGAAGCGTTTCAGCGCTTCGGTGGCAGCCTTGACGAAGAACGACATGAAGCCCAGGCGCACGCCATTGTGGGTCTTCTCGAACAGGTCCTTGTACTTCGAACGCAGGGCCATGACTTCGGTCATGTCGACTTCGTTGAAGGTGGTCAGCATGGCCATGCTCGACTGGGCTTCGACCAGACGCTCGGCGATCTTGGCGCGCAGGCGGGTCATCGGCACGCGCTTCTCGGTGCGGTCGCCAGCGGCAACGACAACCGGGGCAGCAGCGGCAGCGGCGGCAGGCTTGGCAGCTGCAGCAGGCGCCGACTTCTTGTTGGCGACAGCAGCGACGACGTCTTCCTTGGTGATGCGACCACCTTTGCCGGTGCCGGCAACGGTAGCCAGGTCGATGCCGTTCTCTTCAGCCAGCTTGCGCGCGGCCGGGGCGGCAACCGGGTCTTCTTCGCCAGCGTCGGCAGCAGCGGCAGCCGGGGCAGCAGCGGCCGGGGCGGCAGCTGGTGCAGCAGCGGCAGCACCGCCTTCAACGATCGAACCCAGTACTTCGTCGGACAGGACGGTGTCGCCCTCGCCCTTGACGATGGCGCCCAGCACGCCGTCGGCGGTGGCCAGTACTTCCAGGACGACCTTGTCGGTCTCGATGTCGACGATCAGCTCGTCACGCTTGACGGCTTCGCCCGGCTTCTTGTGCCAGGTGGCAACGGTGCCATCGGCAACCGATTCCGGGAAGGTTGGGGCTTTGATCTCGATAGCCATTATCTGTGTTTCCTTAAATTCGGTTTCAGGTGCGCGAAGGCGTTAGACAGTGAAGGCGTCTTGCAGCAGTTTTTCCTGCTGTTCGGCGTGCTTCGATGCGTAACCACAGGCTGGCGCGGCGGAAGCGTCGCGGCCGGCGTATTCCAGGACCAGTGCCTTGTTGTGGCGGCCCAGGATACGGCGCATGTGGTGCTGGCTGCTGTACCAGGCGCCCTGGTTCATCGGCTCTTCCTGACACCAGACCGCATGCTTGAGGTTGGTGTAAGGCGCCAGGATTTCGACCAGGTCGTCCTCAGGGAACGGATACAGCTGCTCGATACGCACGATGGCGATGTCTTCGCGGCCTTCGGCACGGCGTTTTTCCAGCAGGTCGTAGTAAACCTTGCCGCCGCACAGGACCAGGCGTTCGACCTTGGCCGGATCGAGGCTGTCGATTTCCGGGATCACGGTCTGGAACGAGCCTTCTGCCAGGTCTTCCAGGGTCGAGATGGCCAGCTTGTGGCGCAGCAGCGACTTCGGCGTCAGGACGATCAGCGGCTTGCGCAGCGGACGGATGACCTGGCGACGCAGCAGGTGGTAGATCTGGGCCGGGGTGGTCGGTACGCAGACCTGGATGTTGTGCTCGGCGCACAGCTGCAGGTAACGCTCCAGGCGCGCGGAGGAGTGCTCCGGGCCCTGCCCTTCATAACCGTGTGGCAGCAGCATGGTCAGACCGCACAGACGGCCCCACTTGTGCTCGCCGCTGGTGATGAACTGGTCGATCACCACTTGCGCACCGTTGGCGAAGTCGCCGAACTGGGCTTCCCAGATCACCAGCGCGTTCGGCGTGGTGGTCGAGTAGCCGTATTCGAAGGCCAGTACCGCTTCTTCCGACAGGAAGGAGTCGTACAGGTCGAAGCGCGGCTGGCCCGGGAACAGGTTCTGCAGCGGAATGTAGGTGCTGGCGTCCTTCTGGTTGTGCAGCACCGCGTGACGGTGCGAGAAGGTGCCACGGCCGATGTCCTGGCCGGTCATGCGGATCGGGTGACCTTCGAACTGCAGGGTGGCGTAAGCCATGGTCTCTGCATAACCCCAGTTGATCGGCAAGCCACCGGCCTGCATCTTCTGACGGTCTTCGTAGATCTTGGCGACCTGGCGCTGGACGACGAAACCTTCCGGGATCTCCAGCAGCTTGGCCGACAGTTCCTGCAGGGTCTTGAGGTCGAAGCGGGTGTCGTGACGCGCGGTCCAGGCATGGCCCAGGTACGGACGCCAGTCGACGAACAGCTCGCGGTTCGGCTCCTTGACCAGGCTCTTCACCACGTGCAGGCCGTTGTCCAGCGCGTTGCGGTACTCGTCGATCTTGGCCTGGGCGCGCTCGGAATCGATGCGGCCGGCCTGGATCAGTGCCTCAGCGTACAGCTCACGCGTGGTGCGCTGCTTGCTGATCTGCTGGTACATCAAAGGCTGGGTGCCGTTCGGCTCATCGGCCTCGTTGTGGCCGCGGCGGCGGTAGCAGACCAGGTCGATGACCACGTCACGCTTGAACTGCATGCGGTAGTCGATGGCCAGCTGGGTCACGAACAGCACGGCTTCCGGGTCGTCGCCGTTCACGTGCAGGATCGGCGCCTGGATCATCTTGGCAACGTCGGTGGCGTACTCGGTGGAGCGCGCGTCCAGCGGGTTGCTGATGGTGAAACCAACCTGGTTGTTGATCACGATGTGCACGGTACCGCCGGTCTTGAAACCGCGGGTCTGCGACATCTGGAAGGTTTCCATGACCACGCCCTGGCCGGCGAATGCTGCGTCGCCGTGGATCGAGATCGGCAGTACCTTGTCGCCAACGGTGTCGTTGCGGCGGTCCTGACGGGCGCGCACCGAACCCTCGACCACTGGCGAGACGATTTCCAGGTGGGACGGGTTGAACGCCATGGCCAGGTGCACTTCGCCACCCGGGGTCATCACGTTCGAGGAGAAGCCCTGGTGATACTTCACGTCACCGGAGCCCAGCTCGTTCATCTTCTTGCCTTCGAACTCGTCGAACAGCTCGCGCGGGTTCTTGCCGAAGGTGTTGACCAGAACGTTCAGGCGGCCACGGTGGGCCATGCCGATCACGACTTCCTTGGTGCCGTAGGAACCGGAACGCTGGATCATCTCGTCCAGCATCGGGATCAGGCTTTCGCCGCCCTCGAGGCCGAAACGCTTGGTGCCCGGGTACTTGGTGCCCAGGTATTTCTCAAGGCCTTCACCGGCGGTCACGCGCTCGAGCAGGTGGGCCTGCACGTCAGCGGAAAACTCCGGACGGCCGCGCACGCTTTCCAGACGCTGCTGGAACCAGCTGCGCTGCTCGGAATCGACGATGTGGGTGAATTCGGCGCCAATGGTGCGACAATATGTCTTCTGGAGTGCATCGAAGATGTCGCGTAGGCTCGCCTCCTCTTTGCCGATGAACAGGTCGCCGGCACGGAAGGTCGTATCAAGATCGGCATTGGTCAAGCCGTAATGATTGATCGACAGGTCTACTGGCGCAGGGCGCTGCCACAACCCCAGGGGGTCGAGCTTGGCGGCTTGGTGGCCGCGCATACGGTAGGCCTGGATCAGTCGCAGAACTTCAACCTGCTTCTTCTCGTGTTCACTGCTCACGCTCCCGGCGGATACCGGTTGGGCGCGGCGCTGGTTCTTTGCCAGCAGTACGAAATGGTCGCGGATTGTCGAGTGCGATACATCGGTAGCGGTGCTGCCGTCGGCGGGCAACTTCTGGAAGTAGGTGCGCCACTCTTCTGGCACAGCGTTAGGGTCGTGCAGGTAGAGCTCGTAGAGCTCTTCCACATATGCAGCGTTACCACCTGAAAGGTGGGCGCTTTCCCACATGCGCTGCATCACGCTTTCTTGCATGCTTGGTCACCCTCGGTTAGGGGACTGATCGGCGAGAGCCACAGCAAACCTGGAAAAGTCCGAATACAGCGACTGAACCACGCCACTTGGATCCTGCTGATTTTCCGGGTACCAGCCCGGAAAGCCCCTGCTGGTCTCATATCTTCATAGGTAATGAACGCGGGCTTTGTGGGCCCTTGTTCGGGTTTTACCTCAGTGCGGGCTCACCACCCGCACCTCGGCTTACTGCAGGTACAACACTTTGTATCAGGTGCCGCTTTGCAGCAGCATGTTACGTACGTGACCGATTGCCTTGGTCGGGTTCAGACCTTTCGGGCAAACGTTGACGCAGTTCATGATCCCGCGGCAGCGGAATACGCTGAACGGGTCATCCAGGGACGCCAGGCGCTCCTGGGTCTTGGTGTCACGGCTGTCGGCCAGGAAGCGATAGGCCTGCAGCAGTGCGGCGGGGCCCAGGAACTTGTCCGGGTTCCACCAGAACGATGGGCAGGAAGTCGAGCAGCAAGCGCACAGGATGCACTCGTACAGGCCGTCCAGCTTGTCACGGTCTTCCGGCGACTGCAGGCGCTCGATGGCCGGGGCCGGGGTGTCGTTCTGCAGGAACGGCTTCACCTTCTCGTACTGCTTGTAGAAGATGCTCATGTCGACGACCAGGTCACGAATGACCGGCAGGCCCGGCAGCGGGCGCAGAACCAGCTTGTTGCCCTTCACCACCGCCGACAGCGGGGTGATGCAGGCCAGGCCGTTCTTGCCGTTCATGTTCATGCCGTCGGAACCGCAAACGCCTTCACGGCAGGAGCGACGGTACGAGAAACCCTCGTCCTTTTCCTTGATCAGCGCCAATACATCGAGAACCATCAGGTCCTTGCCGCCGGTATCGACGTCGAACGACTCCATTTTGGGCGCCGAGTCGGTGTCCGGGTTGTAACGATAAACTTCGACTTTCAACATAGCAGCCACCCTTAGTAAGTCCGGACTTTTGGTTCGAAGGCTGGAACAGTCTTCGGCGCAAAGTTGACGCCGCGCTTGGCAACGCGTTTCTCACCCGGGTAGTACAGGGTGTGGCACAGCCAGTTTTCGTCGTCACGGTCTTCGAAGTCTTCACGGGCGTGAGCGCCGCGGGACTCTTTACGGGCTTCGGCCGCAATGGCGGTAGCTTCGGCGACTTCCAGCAGGTTCTGCAGCTCCAGCGCTTCGATACGCGCGGTGTTGAAGGCCTGGGACTTGTCGTTGATCTTGACGTTGGCAATACGCTCGCGCAGCTGAGCCAGCTGCTCGATACCCTTCTGCATGTATTCGCCAGTACGGAATACACCGAAGTAGTTCTGCATGCAGCTCTGCAGCTCGCGCTTGAGGCTGGCAACGTCTTCGCCAGCGGTACGCTCGTTGAGCTTGTTCAGGCGGTTCAGGGCAACATCGATATCGGTGTCGCTGGCGTCGCGGTATTCCACGCCGTCGGACAGCGATTTTTCCAGGTGCAGGCCAGCGGCACGACCGAATACCACCAGGTCGAGCAGCGAGTTGCCGCCCAGGCGGTTGGCACCGTGGACCGATACGCACGCCACTTCACCCACTGCGAACAGACCCGGGATGATGTGGTCCTTGCCTTCGGCGTCCATGGTGATGGCCTGGCCATGAATATTGGTGGCAACGCCGCCCATCATGTAGTGGCAGGTCGGTACGACCGGAACCGGCGCGACGACTGGGTCGACGTGGGCGAAGGTCTTGGACAGTTCGCAGATACCTGGCAGGCGGCTGTGCAGCACTTCCTCGCCCAGGTGGTCCAGCTTCAGCAGCACGTGGTCCTTGTTCGGGCCCACGCCGTTGCCGGCGATGATTTCCTTGACCATGGAACGGGCAACCACGTCGCGGCCGGCCAAGTCTTTCGCGTTCGGCGCGTAACGCTCCATGAAGCGCTCGCCGTGGGCGTTGATCAGGTAGCCACCTTCACCGCGGCAACCTTCGGTAACCAGTACACCGGCGCCGGCGATGCCGGTCGGGTGGAACTGCCACATCTCGATGTCCTGCACCGGCACGCCTGCACGCAGCGCCATGCCGATACCGTCACCGGTGTTGATCAGGGCGTTGGTGGTGGAGGCGTAGATACGACCGGCACCGCCAGTGGCCAGAACGGTGGCCTTGGACTTGATGTACATGGTTTCGCCGGTTTCGATGCAGATCGCGATCACACCGACGAAGGCGCCTTCCTGGTTCTTCACCAGGTCAACGGCGTAGTACTCGTTGAGGAAGGTGGTACCGGCTTTCAGGTTGCCCTGGTACAGGGTGTGCAGCAGCGCGTGACCGGTACGGTCGGAAGCGGCACAGGTACGGGCGGCCTGGCCACCTTTACCGAAGTCCTTGGACTGGCCACCGAACGGACGCTGGTAGATACGGCCGGTTTCGGTACGCGAGAACGGCAGGCCCATGTGGTCCAGCTCGAAGACCGCAGCCGGGCCTTCCTGACACATGTATTCGATAGCGTCCTGGTCACCGATGTAGTCGGAACCCTTGACGGTATCGTACATGTGCCAGCGCCAGTCGTCGTTCGGGTCGGCCGAAGCGATGGCGCAGGTGATGCCGCCCTGGGCGGATACGGTGTGCGAACGGGTCGGGAAGACCTTGGTGACTACGGCAGTCTTGTGGCCGCCTTGAGCCAGTTGCAGCGCTGCGCGCATGCCGGCGCCGCCGCCACCGATGATGATGGCGTCGAAGGAAATGGTTGGAATGCTAGCCATGGATCAGATACCCCAGAGAATCTGCACACCCCAGACGAAGTAAGCGAACATCGCAACGCCGCATACCGCCTGGAACAGGAAACGAATCGCAGTTGCCGACTTGCCGAACGACATTGGCGTCAGGTAGTCGGTCGCAATGGTCCACATGCCGACCCAGGCGTGAGCGCCCAGGGCAACGAGGGCCAGCAGACTGAAGATCCGCATCGCGTTGTTGGAGAACAGACCATGCCACTGGGTGTAGTCGATGCCTGGGTGGGCGACCACGTAGCCGATCAGGAAGAGGAAGTAAGCCGCGAGAACGACCGCAGAAACGCGCTGCGCCATCCAGTCATAGAGGCCCGAACGCGACAGGTTCGTGACATTGGTTACCATACCCAAACTCCCACCAGAACGATCAGCACCACGGAGATGACGATCACGATTTTCGAGCCCAGCTTGCCGCCTTCCAGCGTCTCACCGATGCCCATGTCCATGATCAGGTGACGTACACCTGCCACGAGGTGATAAAGCAGGGCGGATAGCAGGCCCCAGGTCACGAATTTGGCCAGCGGGCTGGTCAGACACGCCTTCACCT
>RCUT01001483.1_pt1 | contig 11147 bp, 7 predicted proteins | sample 2166171 | NCBI WGS metagenome assembly RCUT01 (sample SAMN09932757, study PRJNA488358) | compost metagenome | isolation source: compost soil in 4-hydroxybenzoic | place: Germany: Experimental Botanical Garden
CTTCAGATAGGCTTCCCACTGGGTGTAGTTGACCAGGTGATAGTCGGCCCCGACCGCATGGCCGAAGGCTTCCTGCGGCGAGGTGATGCGCGCGGCCGTGGCCGTCGCCGCGACTGCCGCCGGCTGTTCCGCCAGCGCCGCCTCATAGGCCAGGGCGCTGGTGCTGCTCAGAGCCAGGGCGACGAAACCAACGGTCCAGGTCAGTGCTCGCGGGGGGCGAGGACGCGGGGCGTGGGGTCGAGGCGCGGCGGGCGAGGGCGGTCTGATCATGGCGTTCCTGTCAAAAGCGGCGTCTCAACGCGTGATACATGCCCGGCGGCGGCGTTGATTCCCCACGATGCCTCGCTCCGCAGCGAAGTCCATGGGCAGGGCGCAAATGCAGGGGAACCCGCCTAGGCTTAAGCCCGAGAACGTCGGGTGATTTCAGGGAATTGGCCGGGGCCTTGGCGGGGTGGCGGACAGAGAGGAAGGCCGACAGGTCTTCCTGTTCAATGGCTTAGGCGGACTAACCTGCCCGGGGGCGGCCATTGAAATACAAAGAGATTTTCAGCGTTTGGCTAACGGCCCTTGCGGGAAATCAGACACGAAAAACCCCGCCAGCGTTGCAGCGCATGGCGGGGTTCAAAAGGGCTCGGGTCAGCACTCAAAGCCAACGGCACCTTACCGTGCCGCCTCTGTCGTCGCAACGCCGGAGGCCAGCCGATGAGCCGTCTTCTGGACCCCGAGAATTTCGTCGCTGAAAAGCTGGCTTGGCACCAGCGCATCTCCAGCGACCCAATGATTTCCCTCTCGGCCAAGGCCGTCGCCGGTTTCATCCTCCACGACCTGAACGCGAGCCAAGGCGGCGCTTGGCGCGGCCAGGAGAGCATGGCCGCAGGTCTGGGCGTCAGTGCTCGCCAGCTTCGGCGTCTGCTCGAGGAACTCGAAGCGGCCTCGTATCTGCAAGTCGAGGTCCGCAAGGGGCGCGGCCGCACCAACATCTGCCGCGCGACGCTGCCTGGCGAAGCGGGTATTGCATCAGAAAACAGGACACCAACGGCCGCTCAAATCGTCGAAAAGCGGACGCCGGCGACCGTTCAAACGCCGAAAAACCGGACATTGGCGTCACGAAAACCGGACATGGATGTCCGACAATACCTTTATGACCCCATTAGAAGATTTTCGCTGCCCCAAGCGAGGCTGTTGCGCGGCGAGGAAGTAACGCCAGCGCGGATCGTTCCCTTCGAGCATTCAGGCATTCGAGAGCGGGTGATAGGGATCGCCGGGGAGGGCGCTACGATCAGCTACCTCGACCCCGCCAGGTGGGATGCGGACGGCAGCAGCATCGTCTGCACCAGCGCTACGGGCTTTACTCGGTTGCGCGACCTTGCCGGAAAGCCCCTCGCGGCGATGGGTGTGTCCATTACGCTCCGGTCTGGCGGTGTTGGGCGACTGGCGGCATAGGCTTAACGCTGCCGCGAATGGGCCGTTATTTCGCCGCATATTCTGCATGGATTGTCCGGTCGTTGGATTCGCGCCGGGGCGAAGCTCGCTAGCCCTTCGCGCGCCATCGCCAAGGATGATTGGAAACTTTATGGAGGCATTCGGCTTTGGTCGCTTTCGGGACGAAGTTTGGATTGTCGAGTTTGCCGCTTGAGTTCGACGATTTTGGCGATTATGTATCGAGACACGCGCAAGCATAAGTTTTGCGTTATCCTAATGCGCACCTGAGCCGCTTTGCGGTGGAAGTGCATGGTAAGGAAGGCGTATTAGCCTTTCCACTTTCGACCGAGGATCAATTGGATCCGTCCATACCGGGCATCGACCAGATCGGTGTCTTGGAATCGGCGCAGTTGGCTTGCCAACTGAATCGGCGGTAAATGAAGATAACGCGCTCATGTAACGGGCGGGCCTGGAGAGGTCCGCCCTTTACTTTTCTCGCTCCACCTTTTCTGCTCGGATCACGTCATTGCCGTAGATGTTGGCGTGGCTTCCTGAGACGCGCACAGCCCCTTCGTCGAAACACTCCAGCGGCTCCCGTACGAGCTGTACATCGTCGGGCCACTGCACATCGTGCTGAAATCCAGCTGGGCGCAACGGTGTGCCAAGCCGAAATCTTCCTTCCAACTCGCGTCTAAGTCTATGCTGGTCGAGCTCGACCTTCGTCGGAATATCTTGATCGCCCCCGTGCTGGCCAACTCCCGCTTTGGCGAATACCAAGCCGCGCTGATCCACCGCGAATAGCTTATTCTTGCCGCCTGTCGCGGCATAGAATCGTTTCAGTCGATCCTTGGGCCAGCGTTTGCGTGTGACAACGGTGTCAATCTCCTCGACTGGTGTCACGTTCGGAAAGGCATGAACAACTTGGCCTAATCGGGTTGTTAGGGCCTCTTTGTTCGGAAGGTGAAAGTTCCGCGATGGAAGTAGTAGAGGATCGCTATGACTTTGGGCCTCAAGTCTCAACCGCAAGCCCTCGAGTGGCTCCGTCTGGGCACTGGCCATCGCTCTACGCACGAGCATATTGACCAACTCAATTTTAAATCGCCAGTGGAGGCCGTTGGGCCAATCCCAGTCTGGCAGTTCGAGTGGCACCGCCATGACTGAATGACCGAAGGAGTCCAATAGGGCGTCCGCGCCGTCACCGGCTACATAGGCGAGGACGATGCGGCTTGGATTGGGAATGGGTTCGTCGGTATCGGCGGTCATAGCGTAAGCGCAGGCCTGCCCCATGAGGTCGACGATAGCTTGGCTCGAGTAGAGCCGGTCGCGAGGTGCGGCGACGGCCTCTGCCCGCCAAGGCGTCGTCCGATCGTTGTTGACGGTCTGGGCTGCCGGTTCGGCGGTTTCTTTTGGCAAACCGGCGATGAGTAGCAGTGGGCACGGAGCGGGGCGCGCCCGTCGGGCAGGTTTCGACATGGCCTAGCTGCGACGGAGCAAGAGATCGGCGATATCCGCAGGGATCACTAGTCGCGCGATGATGTCCGCGGGCTGGGCCGCTATCAGCCGCGCCAAGGCATTGCCGCCGCGAGAGGGTTTGAAACTTGCCGGGTCCAGTTTTTCATGGGCTGTCCAGGCGAGGAAGGCCTTCCACAAAGCCTCGAGCTCCTGAAGGCTTGCTTGGTTGAGTGCGAGGCCGGGGCGCCGGTATTCGTCAGGAATGATGCGATAGCCTGGCCGAACGAGGTCCGCACGGGATTCCTTGCGGTAGTCCCACGGCGAGATCGTGCGTAAGGCGACGACTTCGTCGCTCTCGGTCCGCAAACAGAACGCGATCTGAACAGAACGTGGAAGGCCATTAAAGCGGGAGCTCGAATCGCGTTGTTGTGCACTTTCAGTGACGACCTTAACGCTGATATTTTCGGCGCGATCTGCAGGGGCAAGAACTTCTTGACCACGCTGGTGCCTCACGATCTTAATTTGATGTTCGCCAGCTGCGGCGGCGGCGGCCGAGAGTGTGCCGTAGGCCGCCTTGAGTTCATGCAGAAGTTCCCCGTGAATCTGGCCGAAGCGAGAGAGCAGCAGTGGCGGTGCATCCCGCTCCTGATAATGAGCTTCAATGGCTTCGATAAGCCGAGCCAACAGGTCTTCCGCCACCCTTCAACCACTCCCAAAAGTTTCGGCTCTACCGTAGGGTTTGTGTACCGGTAGGTCCACCGGTTCCGCTGTTCCATCGACCTGAATGCCCGACGCGCGGCGGTGGACGCGTCGCGTTTGCTAGCTTCGTCTAGACTATCAGATTTCTCACTTCACTAGGGATTTGCCGGGCTGAGAGCCGACGGAGTGGGCGCTGGATGGCGTCATTGGGCTCTGCTGAGGTGGCGCTGACTTATGCCATTTGGCTCGGTCGTTCGCCCACGCTTCAGGTTCGTGAAATTCCGAAATTTGGGCTTTGGCCTAGGTTGAGCAAACTATTGGATGGAGGGCAGGTTGCACCCCGGCGTGTTTCTGGCCCATGTGGGGCAGGGGGGACCGATGGATATCAACGCTTTTATCGAACGCTGGAGCCAGGCACGCGGCGGCGCCGAGCGCGCCAACTATCAGATGTTCCTGACCGAACTGTGCGAGGCGCTGGAGCTGCCGCGTCCCGATCCGGCCAGCGACGACACCCGCTCCAACGACTACGTCTTCGAGCGCGGGGTGAAGCGGCGGGAGTCCGAAGGGTTGGCGGCCACCCTGCGTATAGACCTGTACAAGCGCGGCTCCTTCATTCTTGAGGCGAAGCAGTCCCGCGCTGCCCAGCGCGACGACCGGCCTCGCCTGTTCTCTGACGCCGATGCCGTTTCCACTGCCGCCAGCGAAGGCCGCTGGGACGTGTTGATGCGCAACGCCCGGCGCCAGGCCGAGGACTATGTCTTCCGTCTGCCCGCCGATCATCCGGCCCCACCGTTCATCATCGTCTGCGACGTGGGCTATGTGTTCGAGGTCTATGCCGACTTCTCGGGCTCGGGCCGAGCCTACTCGCACTTCCCTGACCGCAAAGGCTTCCGCATTCGGCTGGACGACTTGCGGGATGCTGAGGTCGTAGATCGTCTGAAGGCGATCTGGACCGATCCACAGTCGCTGGACCCCACTCGCGAGTCCGCCCGCGTCACGCGCCAGATCGCCGAACGTCTGGCCGCCGTATCACGCCGGCTGGAGCGCAGCCATCCGCCGGAAGAGGTCGCGCATTTCCTGATGCGCTGCATCTTCACCATGTTCGCCGAGGACGTGGACCTGCTGCCCAAGGGCAAGTTCACCGAACTGCTAACCGACTGCCTCGACGGCCCCGACAGCTTCGCCCCGCTGCTGGAAGAGCTGTGGCGCAAGATGGACGCTCCCGTCCACGCCGACCGCTTCTATTCCCTGTTTAAGACCTACCTGCGCCATTTTAACGGGGGCCTGTTCCACGACCCGCGCGCCTTCCCCATGACGCGCGAGGAGATCGGCGAGCTGCTAGCCGCCTCCAAGCACGACTGGCGCTATGTCGAACCGGCCATCTTCGGCACCCTGGTTGAACAGGCGCTGGACCAGTCCGAACGGCGCAAGCTGGGCGCCCATTACACACCGCGATCTTACGTCGAACGCCTGGTCGAGGTCACGGTGATGGAGCCGCTTCGCGCCGACTGGAACGCCGCTCTGGTCAAGGCCGCCGACGCCAAGGAACGCGGCGATGAAGCGGCTGAAGGCGAGCTCGACCCTAGGCGGAAACAAATATTAAAGGAGGCGGCTCGTGAAGCCGCAGCCGGCGTAGTGCGCGAGTTTCACCAGGCCCTCTGTTCGACGCGAGTGCTCGACCCGGCTTGCGGCACTGGCAACTTCCTCTACGTGTCGCTGGAGCTGATGAAGCGGCTGGAGGGTGAGGTTCTGGAAGCCCTTGCTGAGCTTGGCCAACCGGAAGGTTTCGGCAGGCAGGTGGACCCTCACCAGTTTTTGGGAATCGAGTTGAATGTCCGCGCCGCCGCCATCGCTGAACTGGTGTTGTGGATCGGCTATTTGCAGCAACATTACCGCAACAGTCGGGAACACCCTGCCGAGCCGATCCTCAAGGCCTTCGGCAACATCGAGCAGAAGGATGCCGTCCTGACTTGGGATGGCTACCCGGAGTTGCAATTTGAGATGCGCGATGGGCAGGCGGTGCAAGTGTTCCCTAACGCGCGACGGCCAGAGTGGCCGGAAGCGGAATTCGTCGTCGGGAACCCGCCCTTCCTAGGGAAGGGGGCGGCAAAGCGGGGCCCTCTTGGCCATGCGTATGTTGAGGCGCTGTTTGCTGCACAACCGGACGTGAATGAAGCAGCCGACTTTGTCTTATACTGGTGGGATCGAGCGGCAGAGATTTTGAATCGAAAAAATACTTCACTCCGACGTTTCGGCTTCGTCACTACAAATTCTATCAGTCAAGTTCTGCAGCGACGAGTTCTGGAAAAGCACTTGAACAGCAAGAAGGCCGCTATCTCGCTCGTCTTCGCTGTGCCTGACCATCCTTGGACGCGCGCTTCTCGCGACAGCGCAGCCGTGCGGATTGCCATGACCGTCGCCGAGGCAGGGCAAATGAGCGGTGTGTTGCTAAAGGTCGCATCTGAGCGGCGCCTGGACACCGACGAGCCCGCGCTCGAGTTCGAGACTTATCACGGCAAGATTAACTCTGACCTTACCGTTGGCGTTGATGCCACGTCAGCTGTGTCGCTTGCCGCCAACGAGGGGGTGTCATGCAACGGGATGATGTTGGCGGGGCAGGGCTTTGTAATCGATCGAGCCACTGCCAAATATCTGGAGGAGAAAGACAAGCAGGTAGAAACATATCCGCGCGTCATTCGCCGTCATATAGGTGGGAGCGAGCTCACTAAGCATAATCTCGACGGCTTCGTGATCGATTTCTTTGGCCTGTCCGAAAGCGAAGCGCGGCAGTCCTTCCCGGCGTCGTATCAGCTCCTTCTCGAAACTGTTAAGCCCGAGCGTGCAGCGAATAGAAGAGACGCGTTTAGGGAGCGATGGTGGGTCTTTGGCGAGCCTCGGCGAACTTTCCGCCCCGCTCTAGATTCGCTGCCCCGATATATAGCGACAACCCGGACTGCGAAGCACCGCATATTCCAGTTTATCGATGGCGATGTTCTTCCAAACCATGAGATCGTCGCAGTCGCGAGTGCGGACGCTTTTCACTTGGCGGCGCTCACCTCCAACATTCATGGTGTCTGGGCGCTGCGTGCCGGAGGCACGCTGGAAGATCGTCCTCGCTATAATAAGGGTCGAACGTTCGATCCCTACCCCTTCCCCGAACCTGACGAGGCGGCAAGGTCCCGTCTCCGCGCCTTGGGGGAGGAGCTAGATGCTACGCGCAAAACGGTTCAGGCTGAGCATCCCGATCTCACCCTGACCGGCCTCTATAACGTGTTGGAGAAGGTCCGCGTCGGAGCCTCGCTGGACGCCAGGGCTGAGGATATTAAGGATCGAGGCCGTGTGCTGATCCTCAAGGACCTGCACGATCAGATCGATGGGGCCACTGCCGACGCCTATGGCTGGCCGCACGACCTGACCGACGAACAAATTCTGGAGCGGCTGGTCGCCCTGAACGCTGAACGCGCGGCGGAGGAGGCTGCCGGCCATGTTCGCTGGCTGCGTCCGGATTATCAAATCCCGCGCTTCGCCAAGGGCGCCGCCGCCAAGACCCGCGAACTGGGGCTGGGCGATACCGTCATACCCATCGGTGGGAAGAAGCAGGGTGGCCTGCCTGCATTCCCCAAGGACAAGGGCGAACAGGTCATGGCTATTCGCGCTGTTCTCCAAGGCTCGAGTCAGCCGATGGACGCCGCTGCCGTGGCTCGCGCGTTCAAGAACGCAGGCAAGAAGATCGAACCGCGCGTTCTCCAGGCTCTGGGAACCCTGGTCCGTTATGCAGAGATCACGCCCCTCCCGGACGGTCGTTTCGTCGCTCGCCGCGCCGCGTGACCATAGTCTGGCGCGGTGGCGCACGGTATAGGTTCAGATGGGGTGCCTGTTTCAGGTCTGTGGCCTTCGTCCGCAGTTGCGGTAGAGCAGCTAGCTGCGTCTGGTGAGGTGGTGTGCTGGGTGAAATCCGTGCCCCCGTCGATCCCCCTTCTCGAGGCGGGAGGCCATGCGACCGTCCGGCATTTCTAGCTGCAGTTCTGAGGAGAAGGGTTCGAGTGGTCGATTTTTACGGTGACGATCCGGCTTCTCGTGCTTGGCGTCGAGAGCAGATGGATATCAGCAACGACATCGCGGGCTTGCCGCGAGATGTCCGACTCGAGGCTATGGCCGCCGCCCTGGATGCTGTGAGTCTTTCCGACGAGGAGCGCATCATAGCTATGACAGCATATTTCAAATCGCTCGCGAGCAGTCGGGCTGAAGCTGTCGAAGGTGTTTGCTCGAGCAAAAAACTGCAGTCGCGCTCACGCGAGGCGGGCGATTAGATGTGCCGCCAAAATGGGGGGGCGAAGCTCGCAATCTGGTTCGCCCGTCGTTTGCTCAAGCAAAAAAATCTGTGGGGCCGTGACATTCCTTTGAGCTAGGGCAGGATAGGTTTAGCGCCCGCGTTGTATTGCAAATTAACTGAATACGCTCCTCGTCTCGGTTTCGCTTCGCAGCGAGCCGTAGCGTAGCTCGCCGCCCTATTCACCATCGGGCAATAGCTCTGCGTCTATGCAGTCGGCTGATGGCCTTACCTGTTGAAATACTGAGTGATCCAACTGATTGGGCTGGGTGGTTTCAGGCTGGGGGAGGTTTGCTCGCAATTGCTGCTGCGTGGTGGATTGGTCACCGGGATCAACGGGTAGCGGCTGAAGCGCGACGCAGGGAGGCGGAGGCCCAAGCGGAAGCCATTGCCGCGATTATAGACTACAGCCTTGAAGTTCTGTTCCGCGTTGGCGCGAACGCTGTCGCGGGCAACTTCTCGGCTTCAAATGTGAGTGCTTCGCAGGAGGCAGTCGAAGCAGCCGTGTCGACCCTTTCTTCAATTCCTTTTCTGTCGCTCTCACGGACGCAAGTTCAAGTCGTAGCGCGAGTGCGCCAAAATATGGTTTCGGCACAGCGACGGCTGGAAGCCATCGAGGGGCGCATTAGTCATGGCGACGCTTACACCGAAATCAAATTTTCCGAGTTGCTGAGGGAGAACGCTGCTGAGCGGCGGCGTTTGGGGGTGGCGACGCCTTTGCCGATCTACATTCCGTAGCGCGGCTCTGCCGATAGCTGCGGTCGTGATTGCCCGGAACGAAGTTCTTCAGTGATGACGGGATTGTAGCCGCGAGTGGATTGCGGGCTTGCTTGCTCACGCGGGTGCCAGCTGGCAGCTGTCGAGAGTGTTTGCTCAAGCAAAAACCCGGATCCGCTTTCGACCGGGCGCTGCTTTCGGTCGGATGGTGTGGGTTGCACTGGCGACCACTTAGGGGTTTGCCCACCGTAACGGGATGTTCCATCGGCTAGCTGTTTGCTTAAGCAAAAAGGTTACGGTCTTCCTAGGGCAGGATAGGCTTTGCGCCAGCGTTGTATACAAATTAGCTGGTTCCCCAACTCGGTTCCCTGCGCGTGAGGCTGGGTCGAAGTCGTTGCAAGTTGCTCAAGCAAAAGCCCGTTCCAATTTGCGGCGAAGGGCTTTTCCGCTTTCAGGTGGTTGGCGCTTGGGCCGAGAGGGGCGGAGGCGGAGGCGCAAGGGCTGAGCGTCCCTTGTAGCTCGCGACACATCTGTTGCCTGACCGTTTGCTTGAGCAAAAACAGGCTGCACAGGTCTCCGGCCAGTCTAAAGGCGGGCCAGCCCAGGGCAGGGCAGGATAGATTTGGCACCAGAAATCTAATCAATTCAGTTGGATAATGCGGCGATACGCGGTCGCGCTGCGGGCCTGGAATGAAGCGGATGTTCGCGAAAAAGCTATTTTGCTGAGAAAAATTGTTCGTAGCTCTGGTGCGATGGCTGCGCCCGCGATGATTTGCTGCAGGCTTGTGGGCGAGTTAAGTTTTGCGGTGTGTGGATCGATCAGGAATTCGCGATAACATCATGTTCGAAAGGATGTGTCGCTGAGGCGGTTTTATAGATTTATAGAAATCTATAGATCTATAGGTATAGAAGATTGACTTGTTGATATTTATTGTTGATTGTATTTCGCCTTTATGTCTAACCTTATGCATCGTTCTTTGTGCATATGGTGATGCAGTGACTCGTCGGCGAAACGTGGTGCGAAAGGCTGACCTTCGCCGCGTAATTGATACTTTCCAGGAGCGTGGTGTATTTTTTAGTTCGCTGGACATCCTGCCGTCGGGGGAGGTTCGCTTGACGTTGGGTGCGCCAGGGCAAACGGCACAGGGCGATTTCTCCGACGAAGTCAGGTCGTGGGATGAGGCGCTGAGCTGAATGGCCCTCAGCTCCCAAGTGGCTGAGGGACTTTGAGTGCCCGCCCCCAAGCATCCCCAAGGTGGGAAGCTGACGGCGCGCGATTTTAGAGCGCTCGGTTACCCTCACCTGAACGCCTTCAAGGATCGGCACGGTAAGCTGCGGTATCGATATCGGCAGACCGGTCGTGCGACCGTTTATCTACATGGTGTATTCGGCTCCCCGGAATTTCGCGCGGCTTACGATGCCGCAAGTGGGGGCCATACCAGCACGATCATTCCCGGCGCTGGCCGCACGGTGCCTGGGACCATCAATGCCTTGGCGGTAGCGATCTACGGTTCGGCTGAGTGGAGGCAGTTGTCCAATTCCACTCGAGCGACATATCGCGGCATCATCGAGCGGCTTCGCACAGATCATGGAGAGGAGTCGGTTCGCGGCCTACAGGCTCAGCACATCCTTAAAATGCGCGACCGCAAGGCTGACGTTCCTACGGCCGCCAACAACCTGGTGAAGGTTGTGCGTTGGATGCTGACCTTCGCGGTCGCCCGGCAATTGCGGCCAGACAACCCGGCGATTGGCATCAAGCCGCTCAAGATCGCCTCGGAGGGCTTCCCGGTGTGGACCGAGGCGGACATAGCCAGGTTCGAGGCGCATTGGCCCGTGAGCTCGCGCGAGCGTCTGGCGTTCGATCTGCTGCTCTACACCGCGCAACGCTCCGGCGACGTTCGCCAGATGGGGCGGCAGCACGTTCAGGGGCGGGCCATCCTGGTGCGACAGGAGAAGACGAAGGCGTTTCTGGAGCTGCCGATTCATCCGAGGCTCAAGGCGTCGCTCGACACCGTTCCGGCGGGGCAGATGCTGTTCCTGGTCACGCAGTCGCACATGGGCTTTACGGCGGGCGGGTTCGGCAACTGGTTCCGTGGGGCCTGTAGAGCGGCCGGCATTCCGGATCGGTCGGCGCATGGGCTGAGAAAATCGGCGGCGACGCGGCTGGCCGACGCGGGCTGCACAGAGGCTCAAATCAAGGCTGTGACGGGCCACCAGACCTCCAAGGAGGTCGAGCGCTACACCAAGGCGCGGGATCAGCGGCTGTTGGCGCAGGACGCTTTCGCCATGATCGGCGGCACGCAACGCGAACAAACTTTGGCTAACCCGGCTGGGAAGTTAGCCAAATCGAACGGTAACTGACTGAAAATGAAGGAGATTGCGATAGTGGTGGCGGACAGAGAGGGATTCGAACCCTCGGTAGGCTTTCACCTACACACGCTTTCCAAGCGTGCGCGATCGACCACTCCGCCACCTGTCCGTTTCCACGACGTCGCCGTGTAGCCGCCGGACGGTCGATCCAGCGGAG
>RCUT01001487.1_pt1 | contig 11124 bp, 11 predicted proteins | sample 2166171 | NCBI WGS metagenome assembly RCUT01 (sample SAMN09932757, study PRJNA488358) | compost metagenome | isolation source: compost soil in 4-hydroxybenzoic | place: Germany: Experimental Botanical Garden
TCCCGCCCAAGGACTACTTCCTGCGCATGTGGCAGGTGTGCCAGACCTACGACATTCTCTTCGTGGCCGACGAGGTGGTGACCTCGTTTGGCCGCCTGGGCACCTTCTTCGCCAGTGAAGAACTGTTTGGCGTGCAACCGGACATCATCACCACCGCCAAGGGCCTGACCTCGGCCTACCTGCCGCTGGGCGCCTGTATCTTTTCCGACAGGATCTGGAAGGTGATCGCCGAGCCGGGCAAGGGCCGGTGTTTCACCCACGGCTTCACCTACAGCGGCCACCCGGTCTGCTGCACCGCGGCGCTGAAGAACATCGAGATCATCGAGCGGGAAAACCTGCTGGACCACGTCAAGGATGTCGGTGGCTATCTGGAGCAACGTCTGCAAAGCCTGCGCGACCTGCCACTGGTTGGCGATGTGCGCTGCATGAAACTGATGGCCTGTGTCGAATTCGTCGCCGACAAACGCAGCAAGGCGCTGTTCGCCGACGCGGTGAACATTGGCGAGCGCATCCACCGGCGCGCCCAGGCCAAGGGGTTGCTGGTGCGTCCGATCATGCACCTGAACGTGATGTCACCGCCGTTGATCATCACCCATGCCCAGGTGGACGAGATCGTTGAAACCCTGCGCCAGTGCATTGTCGAGACCGCCAATGAGCTGCGTAAAGAAGGCCTGTACAGTGGCGGCTAACGGTAAGCGCCTACCTCGTTTGCCCCCGGCTCATGTTCCTGCTGATAGACTGCGGAGCATGAGCCATACCTCCCTTGATACCCCGATCTGCCTGTCCCTGGGCGCTCTGCAGCAATGGCATGCCGCGCTGCAGAATGCCTGTGCCCATAGTGAAACAGCGGAGGGCCTTGAGTATTTGGCCGCGGCGATCAGCCAGTTGGTGGCGGTCGAGTCGATGATGATCAGCCTCGAATGCCAGGGGCAGGCGCCACAGTTGTTGTATCAGCAGGGCATTCCCGAGCAGCACCGCGACGCCATCCTGAACCGCTACTTCGCCGCGGGCTATCTGCTCGACCCTTTCTGTCTGGCGGTGGAAAGCGGTCTGGCCGAGGGTTTTTACCACCTGGAAGACATCGCTCCGGATCACTTTTTCGACAGCGACTACTACAAGGCCTACTACCTGGGCACCGGTTGCAGCGAAGACAGCTACTTCATTGCCGATGTCGGTGAAGCGCGCAAGCTCTCCCTGAGCCTGTTCCAGGGCTGCAGCGGTTCGCGTCTGGGCACCGAGCAGGTGAACCTGTTGCGTGCTGTTGAACCGATGGTCCGCGAGCTGCTGGTGCGATTCGCCCGGCATGGCCTGATTCCAACCACCGCGGAGGGCGGGGATAGCAGCATCCAGGCGGCGTTTGACAGTTTTGGCTGCCAACTGCTGACCGACCGCGAGCGCGAAGTCGCGCACATGATCTTGCGCGGGCACTCGGCCAAGTCCACCGCCAGCGAACTGGGGATTTCTCCCGAGACGGTGCGCATGCACCGGAAAAACCTCTACCTCAAGCTTGAGATCAACTCGCAATCGGAGTTGTTCGCCTGCTTTATCGACTGGCTGCGCCGCGCGTCAGGCTAGGTGTCCGTGTAGGTCAAGCGCAGGATAATAGAGACGCTTGCGCGGACAACGGGAGTGCTGGCATGGACGAACATTCATTGCTTGGCCTGGGCTTGAGTGCTTTGCACCGTGACGGCTACTTGCTGCTCCCCGGCGTGCTTGAGGCGCGCCAGGTCGACCAGTTGCAGGCGGCAATCAGCGCACTGACGCCGATGCATTGGGATTACAACGGCCTACTGGAGCAGTACAAGTGTGTGTTCAATCGCGACCCTTTGTGGCTGACCTACCTGGACCTGCCGGGCGTTATCGAGCTGGCCGAGGCGGCGCTGGGTGAGGATTGTCACCTCATCGGCCAGACCGCCTGGCGCAGCCATCCCGGTTATCAGGGCATGCCGTTGCACCTGGATTACCTGGTCATGGCGCTGCCGCCAGCGCTGTTGGCCGATCCCGCGTTTGAGTTGCCGATGCAGATCTGCACCGTGCAGTTTTATCTGGATGACATCGACGCTGAACTGTCCCCAACCCGCGTGTTGCCAGGTAGCCATCGGGCAGGGCGCAAGCCGGCGCCCGGGGAGCAGCAGTGGCAGGGCCAGCAGGTGCAGAGCATCCTTTGCCGCGCAGGAGATGCGCTGATGTTTCGCAGCGAGCTGTGGCATGGCGGCAGTGACAACCGCAGTGCTGACCGCAGCCGCTCAATGCTGCAGGTGCACTATGGCCGACGCATGGTCGCGCAGAAGTTTTCGCCTTACCTGCACTGGCACTTCAATCCGGCCGTGCTCGCTGCGGCGACGCCACGTCAGCGGCGTTTACTGGGCGAGCACGCCGAAGCCGAATATGACTGACTCAAGCCTGGGCCTTGACCGCCAGCACATTGCACAGAGTGTGATCGAGCAAATGTTCAGTGGTACTGCCGGTCAATCGTTCGAGCAGCTTGCGTGGATGATTGCCCATCACCAGCACGTCGGTGCGGCTGTGGGCAACGAAGTCGGCAATACTGCGGGTGATCGGCGCTGAGAGAAAATGCTGACGCTCCACCGGCACCGCGTGACGCGCCGCCATTTGTTCGAAAACCTTGTGAATCGATTTGCGCACATCACTGCCAAAGCCCGGGACCGTCACGGTGCCGGCCCCGAAGTCGGCCATATGGGTGTGGGCACTGTCGCAGACATGCAACAGATGCAATTCGGCATTGCATTGGCGTGCCAGCTCACTGGCAGCCTGGATCACGGTTTCGTTGAGGTCGTTGTGCGGGTGCTCGGGGTGGGTCGGATCGACGGCCGCCACAACCACACGTGGTAGGGGGCAGTGCACGGCGGTTACCAGGTGTATCGGGCACGAGCATTCGCGTAGCAGTTGCCAATCCAGTGGCGTGAACAACAGGCGTTTGTAAGCGGCTTCGTGTTGCACGTCCTTGATCAGCAGGTCCGGGTCGATTTCCTTGACCTGGTTCAAGGCCGCACCGAGCACATCGCGGGTGAGGATGACGTCGGTACTGACGCGGATGCCGTTCTCGTGGAACAAGGTGGCTTCGTCGGCCAGCCATTGGCGGCTGTCCTGTTCGCGGGTCTGGTTCAGGTGTTCATCGCCACTGATCAGGCCGAGGGTGTCGAGCTCCTCGACAAAGGCACAGATATGCAGGGTGGCACCGGTAGCGTGGGCCAGGGCGGCGGCACGCTCCATTGCCGGGGTGTGGCGCATATCGGCGCCGACCATCAGGAACAGGCGTTGGTACGGGCTCATGGTGCACCTCCGGTCGCGTTGCATTGCCAGGCCCCGAGCTTGAGTTTAGCCCATTACCTGCAACGCCCCCGGAAGCTGCACCCACAGCCGCTCAGTGGTGGTCACTCAGCCGCGACGGTCCAGCCAGACGGTCTGCGCGTTGCAGAACTCGCGGACACCGAAGTGTGAGAGCTCGCGGCCAAAACCACTCTTTTTCACCCCACCGAAGGTCACACGGGGATCGGAGGCGCAGTAGCCGTTGATGAACACGCCGCCGGTGTCCAGCGCTTCGGTGAGCTGGGCTGCCAGTTCCAGGTTCTGGGTGTAGATCGTCGAAGCCAGGCCGAACTCGCTGTCGTTGGCCAGTTCCAGGGCATGACGGGCGTCACGGGCGGTGATGATCGAGGCCACCGGGCCAAACAGTTCCTGGCGGAACGAGGTCATCTGGTCGGTAACGTCGGCCAGTACCGTCGGCGCGTAGAAGTTGCCCGCACCCTCGACCTTATGGCCGCCCAGGAGCAGGGTAGCGCCTTCCGCGAGGGTGGCTTGCACCTGCTCATCGAGCTCGTCGCGCAGGTCGAAGCGGGCCATTGGGCCAAGGTAGGTCTGTTCCGACAAAGGGTCACCCATGACCAATTGGCGAGTAGCTTCGACGAACTTCGCGGTGAAGGCTTCAACCACCCCTTGTTCGACGATCAGGCGCTTGGCTGCGGCGCAGACCTGGCCGGTGTTGGCGTAACGGCCAATGACTGCCGCTCTGACCGCTTCGTCGAGGTTGGCGTCGTTGAGGACGATGAAGGGGTCGGAACCGCCCAGCTCCAGTACGCATTTTTTCAGGGCAGCACCGGCTTGAGCACCAATGGCCATCCCCGCGCGGACACTGCCGGTCAGGGTCACGGCAGCGATGCGCGGGTCCTTGATGGCCTGGGAGACGCCGTCGGCGGTGACGTTGATGACTTCGAACACACCTTCAGGTACACCGGCCTGCTTGAGCACATCGCGCATCAGGTAGGCGCTGCCCATGACGTTCGGTGCGTGCTTGAGCACGTAGGTGTTGCCGGCAATCAGCGCTGGCACCGCGCCACGCAGGACCTGCCAGACCGGGAAGTTCCACGGCATTACCGCCAGGATTGGGCCCAGCGGACGGTATTCGATGCGCGCCTTGCCGTTTTCAACCAGGGTTGACTCGGCGTTGAGCATGGCGGGGCCTTGGGCCGCGTACCACTCGCACAGCTGGGCGCATTTCTCCACTTCGCCACGGGCCTGAGCCAGCGGTTTGCCCATTTCCAGGGTAATCATCTGCGCCATGTCCGCGGCGTTTGCGCGGATCGCGCTGGCCAGGGTGAGGATCAGTTGGGCACGTTCAGCCACGGGCGTACGGCGCCATTGGCCGAAGCCGGCCGCAGCTCGGGTCAGTGCCGCATCAAGGTCGGCGTCGCACTGGTAAGGGTAGTGGCCGATAGCTTCGCCGTTGGCGGGGTTGATCGACACGGCATGGGTCTGGCTGGAGAACGCGGTCATGGCACTGGCCTGCAGGAGAGAAGAGTGGGGCCAGAGTAGAGGGCTGTGCAGGTTGTGGAAACTGAATAATAATGAGTCTTTCATTCACGATTGGAGAATGACGTGGACCTGGTTCAACTGGAAATCTTCAAGGCCGTGGCCGAGCACGGCAGCATCAGTGTCGCCGCTCAACACATTCACCGGGTACCGTCGAACCTGACCACGCGGATCAAACAGCTGGAAACCGATCTTGGCGTCGAATTGTTCATCCGCGAAAAGAGCCGTTTGCGTTTGTCGCCAGCGGGCTGGAACTTCCTGGACTACACCCGGCGCATCCTTGCCCTGGTCGAAGAGGCGCGGATGACGGTGGCCGGTGAGGAGCCCCAGGGGCCGTTTGCCCTGGGCTCACTGGAAAGCACCGCAGCGGTACGCATCCCGGCTTTGCTTGCTGCCTATAACCAGCAGTACAGCAAGGTCGAACTGGACCTTTCCACGGGGCCGTCCGGGGCGATGATCGAAGGCGTGCTGGCCGGGCGCCTGGTGGCAGCCTTCGTCGATGGGCCCGTGTTGCACCCGACCCTGGACGGGGTGCCGGTGTTCGAGGAAGAGATGGTGCTGATCGCACCGCTGAACCATGGGCCGGTCAACCGTGCTCAGGATGTCAATGGCGAGAACATCTATGCTTTTCGTGCCAACTGCTCGTATCGCCATCATTTCGAACGCTGGTTCAGCACCGACGCGGCGGTGCCGGGCAAGATTTACGAAATGGAGTCCTACCACGGCATGCTCGCTTGTGTAAGCGCCGGTGCGGGTCTGGCGTTGATGCCTCGGAGTATGTTGCAGAGCATGCCGGGCTGCGCCACGGTCAGCGTCTGGCCACTGTGCGAAGACTTTCGTTACCTGCACACCTGGCTGGTGTGGCGGCGCGGCACCGTGTCGCAGAGCCTGTCGAGTTTCGTCCAGTTGCTTGAAGCGCGTAGCCAGGACAACGCCCTAAAACAGGCTTGAAAAAATGTTGATTTCAATCAGAGGGTAAGGTGCTATTCATTAGCTAGACTGTTTCCATCGCCCCCCACGTCTTGGGCGAGCCGGAGCCACCATGCTTGATTATTTTGCATTAGGGTTGTTGATTTTCGTCGGTCTGGTGATGTTCTACGGCATCATCGTGCTTCACGACATTCCTTACGAAATTGCTGTTCATCGCAACCATCCGCACCAGGATGCTATCCATGCCACCGGCTGGGTGAGTTTGTTCACCCTGCATGCGCTGTGGCCGTTCCTGTGGATCTGGGCAATGCTCTACCGCGAGGATCGCGGCTGGGGGATTGGCAGCCACACGCCCGTAACCGAATTGCAGCGCGAGGTACAAGCCTTGCAGGAGCGGGTGGCGCAGCTTGAGGCGCAAAAGGCCAAGCCCAACGATTCCCGGATTGATTCGGGCGGGGGGATCTAAGCCATGGACCTGTTACTGATCCTGACCTATGCCGCGATCTGTGTAGCGATCTTCAAGATTTTTCGCATCCCCTTGAACAAATGGACAGTGCCCACGGCCGTGCTCGGTGGCGTGCTGATCATCGGCGCACTGATTTTCACCATGAACTACAACCACCCGTATTCGGAGGTGGCGCGTTCGTACTTCGTGTCGGTGCCGGTGATTCCGGTAGTCACCGGTAAGGTGATCGAGGTGCCGGTACAGGGTAACCAGCCGTTGAAAGAGGGCGATGTGCTGTTTCGTATCGACCCTGCGCCGTTCGAGTACCGGCTCAAGTCCCTCAAGGCCCAGCAACTGGCGGCCAAGGGTGATCTGTACCGGATCAATGAGTTGATCAAGCGTAACTTCGGCACGCGCCGTGAGCAGGAAGCGGCTTTGTCGCGGGTCGATGATCTGCAGGCGCAGATCGATAATGCGCAGTTTGAGCTGGATAACACCGTTGTTCGCGCGCCGAGCCGGGGGTACGTCACCCATGTGTCGTTGCGTCGGGGGATGATGGCCACGCGGCTGCCGTTGCGGCCGTCGATGGTGTTTATTCCCGATGAGGGCCAGTATTTTGCGGCCTGGATGCGTCAGAACAGTCTGTTGCGCTTGACGGCGGGGGATGAGGCTGAGGTGGCCTTTGACGGGATTCCCGGTCGGGTGTTCAAGGGGCGGGTGAAGAATGTGATTGCGGTGATTGCCGAAGGTCAGGTGCAGCCGTCAGGCACGTTGATCGGCTATACCGGGTCGCCCCCCGCGGGGCGGGTGCCGGTGATTATCGAAATTACTGATCCGGAGTTTGCCAAGTACAGCGCGCAGATGCCCGGTGGGGCTTATGGGCAGGCGGCGCTCTATAGTCAGCACTTTCATCATATCGCGATGATGCGCAAGATCCTTTTGCGGATGGCGGCTTGGATGAACTACATCTTCCCGTTCCATTGATGGCGTGCTGTTTTGTGGCGGGGGCAACAGTCTGACTGGCCCCCGTAGCCGCTGCCGTGAGGCTGCGATCGGGCGTAAAACGGCCGCAACACCTGACCACCGTAAGCTGTCAGGTCCAACGAGGTGCCCGCGTTGCGACTGCGCTGCAGTCGATCGCAGCCTCGTGCCTCGGCAGCGGCTACAGCCCCTCAAAGCGTCAGTGCAGCGACGGGCAGCGACTGGCGCCACTGCTGGCGGCCTGGCTGACCAGCTCGGTGAAGCGTTTGAGGTTCTGTTGATGGGCCACCACCAGTTCCTCGATGGTGGCACCGGCCGGGGTCTGGATCACGCTGCGGCAGTTGAGGGCATTGATGTCGGTCCCCGTGGCGGCACGCAGGCGCCAGCGGGCGTCAAACAACGCGTATTGGCCGGGTAGCGAATCAAAGCGCTGCACATCCACACGCAAGTTCAGGCGCGGTTGGGAATTATTGCTGGCGAACTGGTTGTTGAGGGCATTTTGCAGCTCGTCGGCCAGGCTTGCGCCCCACCATTCGGTTTCTAGAATCGCCAGGCTGCTGTTGCTCTGGCGAATCACCATCTGTGGCCGGTCGACCTGCGGCGGGACGCTGATCATCTCCAACTGTACGTCGACTTTACTGACCGGCACCGGCTGCTGCGGGAGCAGGGTGTGATAGTGGATCGGATCGCTGCGGCAAGCTGCCAGCAGCAAGCTCAGGCCCAGTAGTGCGAATTTGCTGACGTGCGCCATGCTCAAGCTCCTGCGGTCAATTGCGCGACGGTTTCAAGGTGTCAGCCGGGGCATCCTTAGGCCTGCCTCGCAGCAGGGATTCCGGATTGCGTCCCAGGTAATCGGCCAGTTCACGCAAGGAGCGTGACATGCGTCCCAGTTCGTCCAGGGTCTGGGTCAACTGCTCGCGCTGTGGCGAGTCGTCGGCCAGGGTCGCGTTGGCGGATTGCAGGGTCTTGCTGACGTTCTGCAAGGTGCCCTGCACCCCAGGCAGGGTACGGGTGTTGAACTGCTGCAAGCCTTTGTGCAGCTCCACCAGGTTGGCATCGAGGTTGTTGGCGATGCGCTCGATGGGCAGGCGGTTGAGCCGCTCGACCATGACCTGGAACTGCTCCTGCAGTTGCTCCAGGCTACCCGGCACGGTGGGGATGGTAATCGGCCGGGCCGTCGGGTCGAACACCACTTTGGGCGCCTTGGGGTCGAAGTCCAGGGCGATGTACAGCTGCCCGGTGAGCAGGTTGCCACTGCGGGCCTGGGCGCGCAGGCCGTTGTCGACGAAGGAGCCGAGCAACTGCGCGGCGGCCTTTTCGTCGTCGGGGTCGTGGTTCAGTGCCTTGAGCAACTTGGTGTGGGCCCGGCCCAGGCGTTGCGGATAGATGACGATGCCGACATTGACCGGGAAGGTGCGTTTTTCGACGTCGAAGTCGAGGTTCACCGAAACCACCGAGCCGATTTCCACCCCGAGGAATTCCACCGGGGCACCGACCTTGAGGCCGCGCAGGGCCTGGTCGAAGCGCAGGCTCAGGTACTGTGCCTTGCCATGGGGCGGGGCGAGCGCCCGGGCGCGGTCGTCGAACAGCTCGAACTGGCGGTCTTCGGCGGCCACCTGATCGTCGGGGCTGTAGTCCGGGGCGCGAAAGGCGATACCGCCAACGATCACCGACGACAGCGACTCGGTGCGAAAGGCAAAGCCGTTGGCGCCGACTTCGACATCGACACCGCTGGCGTTCCAGAAGCGGGTGTTGTCAGTGACGAAGGCGTCGTTGGGCGAGTTGATGAACACTTCGATACTGACGCCTTTGCCGTTTTCATCCAGGCCGTAGGCGACCACCTGGCCCACCGGGATCTTGCGGTAGTACACCGGCGAACCGACCCCCAGCGAACCGAGATCGCTGGCGTGCAGGAAAAAGCGCTTGCCCGGTTCGCCATAGGTGATCGGCGGTGGCGATTCGAGGCCGATGAAGGCCTTGGCGCGGGTGTTCGATTCGCCGGAGTCGGCGCCGATGAAATCACCGGACAGCAGGGTATCGATACCCGACACGCCGCCGGCGCCGATGCGTGCCCGCACCACCCAGAACTTGGAATCCACCCGGGTGAAATTGTCGGCCTGCTTGACCAGCTTGACCGTGGCGGTGACGCTCTTCTGGTCCTTGCTCAACTCCACGGCGGTGACCTGGCCGATCACCACATTGCGGTACTTGACCGCGGTCTTGTTGGCTTCCAGGCCCTGACCGGTCTTGAAGGTGATCTCGATGGTCGGGCCTTGCTGCATGACGTTGTGCACCACCAGCGACAAGCCCACCAGCACCGCCACCAGCGGCACGATCCACACCAGCGAGATGCTGAAACGGCGGGTCTTGACCCCGGGCTGGCCGGGTTGTGGGCTGTCTTGGCGGGTATCAGTCATCGGCCTGCTCCTTGTCGCGCTGCCAGATCAGTCTAGGGTCGAAACTCATTGCCGCGAGCATGGTCAGCACCACCACCATGCCGAAAAACAGAATGCCCGGACGCGGTTCGATATCGCCCAGGGCCTGAAACTTGACCAGCGCCGCTACCAGGGCCACCACCAGCACATCGAGCATCGACCAGTAGCCGATCAGCTCGACGAAGCGAAACAGTCGCGCCCGTTGGCTCTGCGCCCAGGTGCTGCGGCGTTGCACGGTGATCAGCAGCAGGGCCAGGGCGACGAACTTGGTCGCCGGTACCGCAATGCTGGCGATGAAGATGATCAGGGCGATGTCCCAGGCGCCATGCTCCCAGAACTCCATGACCCCGCTCATGATGGTGCTGTCGGCGCCGCTGCCGAACAGCGTGGTGTTCATCACCGGCAGCAGGTTGGCGGGGATGTAGAACACCAGCGAGGCGATCAGGTAGGCCCAGGTGCGGGTCAGGGAATCGGGCTTGTGCGCATGCAGGGGGGCGCCGCAGCGTTCGCAGTCGTGCGGCTGGTTGCTGTTGTCGCAGGCCATGCCGCAGGCGTGACAGAGCACCAGGTTGAGCTCGGCGGCGCGCGGTGGGCGGCTCATGGCAGCAGGTCCCAGAGTTCGCGTATATCGCGCCCGGCGATGCGCAGTATCAGCAGGCTCAGCACTGCCAGCGCCACCAGGCCGATGCCCGGCAGCACATCGAGCATGCCGGCCAGCTTGAACACCGCGACCATGGCGCCGAGCAGGCACACTTCGAGCATGCTCCACGGGCGCAGGGTTTCCAGCCAGCGCATGCACAGGCTGAAGCCCGGGGCACGGCCGCCGGCCAGGGCAAAGCCCAGTACCCAGATCAACAGCAGCAGCTGGAACACCGGGGCGATGATGATCGAGATGGCCGCCACCAGGGCAATAAAGGTGATGGGGCCGGTGGCCAGGGCCCGGACCGAGTCCCACAGGGTGGCGCTGTTGTGCAAGCCTTTGAGGCTGATGCTCATGATCGGGTAGAAATTGGCGAACACCCAGAGGATCAGCGCGGTGACGCTCAGGGCCAGGCGTTGCTGCACGCTCAGGCCGTTATAGCGCTGCAGCACGGCGCCGCAGCACTGGCACAGGGCTTTCTGGTGTTTGCCGAGGCTGACCTTCTGGTACACGCAATCGCAATGTTCGCAGATGATCAGCTGATGGGTATCCAGCATGGCGCGCGCTCTGGCTGCGGGCGGGGACTAGCTCAATATAGTCGGCGCTGGCGCGGGACTGCGGATTATTTAACCTCTGAGGGAGCGGGCTTGCCGGCGCTTGTAATCCAGGCGCTGCCTGGTGTGCTGGTTGTGTTGGCCTCATCGCTGGCAAGCCAGCTCCCACAGTAGTGCTGTGTACGCCGGACTTGTGGGAGCTGGCCTTGCCGGCGATCGAGCGCGTAGCGGTCGCAATCCAGGCGCCGCCTGATGTGTTGGCTGGGCTGGCCTCATCGCTGGCAAGCCAGCTCCCACAATGGATGTGTG
>RCUT01001488.1_pt1 | contig 11116 bp, 11 predicted proteins | sample 2166171 | NCBI WGS metagenome assembly RCUT01 (sample SAMN09932757, study PRJNA488358) | compost metagenome | isolation source: compost soil in 4-hydroxybenzoic | place: Germany: Experimental Botanical Garden
CCCTAAGAGTCATCAAGAATAAGTAGTTTTTGAAGTTATCGTTATTAAAAGGAAGTATCTATATGTTAAAAGTAGCAATTCTAGGTGCGGGACGCATCGCTCAGATCCATTCTAAGAGTGCATTTTTAAATACACAATGTGAACTTAAACTTATTGCTGATCCTTGGAAAGAGGGAGTAGATAAATTAGCAAAAGAGTTAAATTGTGAAGCAGTTTATGACTATTATGAAGCTATCAATCGTGATGATATTGATGCGATTGTAATTGCTACTGCAACTGACTTGCATGTTGATTTAATGCTACATGCTGTCAAATGCAAGAAACCTGTATTGTGTGAAAAACCTATTGATCTGGATTTTGGGCGCTCTATTACAGCAGTACAAGAGATTCAAAGCCATAATGGTAAAGTCATGCTGGCATTTAATCGTCGTTTTGATGAAGACACAATTGCGATTAAAAATGCAATTTTAAATAATGAAATTGGTGAAGTTCGTCAAGTTATTATTACTAGCCGTGATCCTGGCATGCAACCAGTAGAATACATGAAAACATCTGGTGGTATTTTCAAAGACATGACAATTCATGACTTTGATACTGCTCGTCACATCCTTGGTGAAGAACCAGTTGAAATCTTTGCAACAGCAAGCCGATTAGTGGATGAAGAGTTAGAAACAATTAATGATTATGATACTTGTAGTATTACCCTGAAAACAAAATCAGGTAAGCAATGTATCATTAATAACTGTCGTGAAGCAGTATATGGATATGACCAACGTATTGAAGTTTTGGGTTCTCAAGGGTTGTTAAAAACTCAGAATCATCGACCTTCTACGTTGAAAAAATACACTCATGATTTCACAAGTTCGCAACAACCTTTATTAAATTTCTTTTTAGAACGTTATGTGGATTCTTATCGAAAAGAATTTGATGTCTTTGTTGCTTGCTTAGTTGATAGTCAAGAATTCCCAACTAGCTTATTTGATGGATTACAAGCCCTCTATCTTGCAGTTTGTGCAATGGAGTCGGTTGAGAGTAATCAAGCTATTATTGTAAATCCTGAAGGCCCTTCAAAATCTCTTGCTGCTTAATGCGTAGCATGTAAATAGATTAAACCACTAAGAAAACAGAATTAATTAATGAAGTATGTATAAAACATACTTCATTAGAGATGCTATTACCTATTTACAAGGAAACTCGCAATGGACGCAAGTTTAAGTAAAATCGCGGATGCACCAGTGAGTAAGAAAGTTCTATCGTTAAAGGCGACGATGATTTTAGTCATTGCTTTCAATTTCATGTGGGCATTTTCACACACGCTGTTGGATATTCTTAATAAGCATTTCCAAGATGTCTTCCATATTTCACATGGCCAGTCAGCATTTATCCAGACCGCTTATCTAGGAGCCTATTTTCTTTCGGCCATTCCTGTTGGTTTGTTAATGAAGCGATATGGGTATAAAAATTCTATAATTGTTGGCTTACTACTATTCGCAATTGGGTGTATGGGCTTTGTTCCTGCTGCTCAAATTGGCACGTTTTCAGCGTTCTTAACTGCAATTTTTATATTGGCAACTGGCTTAGCCTGTTTAGAAATTGTGTGTAACTTATATGCTACTAAATTAGGTGATCCAAAGAGTGCAACTCGTCGTTTAACTATGGCTCAAGCATTTGGTGGCATGGGTGGTATGTGTGGTCCTTTAGTGGGGGGGGCAGTATTTTTTATTCCAGCTGGAACTGTTGCAGGGTTCTATGTAGAACCAGCAACCATGACCTATGCCGTGCTTTCTATTCTGGTACTTTGCGTAATTGGATATGTTATTTCGATCAAACTTCCTGAATCAAATCATGAAGATGAAAATAGTATTGAACCAAGCCCAGAAGATATTGTGTATGAAAATATCCCATTATTAAAAAATAAAAATGTGCGTAAAGCGATGCTTTCCCAATTTTGTTATAACGGAGCACATTTTGGTATCGGCGCATTTTTTATTAATTATGTGATTGAACATTGGAGTGGTATTACTCCAAGTAAAGCAGCTTATTTCTTGTCTATGGCTATGTTCTGTTATATGACAGGTCGTTTCTTAGGTATCTTCATTATGAAATATGTTGATCCAAGAAAATTGCAAATTTTTAACAGTGCTGTCTGTGTTGTAGCATGTTCATTTGTCATGTTGGGATATCAGTATCTATCAGTTATCGTACTGATTTGCATGTTTTTATTCAAATCGACATTGTATCCAACAATCTTCTCAATGGGTGTCCGCGGTCTTGGGAAAAAATCTCAAATGGCTGCATCTCTCATGGTCACCATGTTTGTTGGTGGTGCAATTTTACCTCTTGTCATGGGTTATCTTTCAGATTTAACGAGTATTTCTACAGCATTTATTATTCCTGCAATTTGTTATGCAGTAATTTGCTGGTGTGCGATTACTCAAGACCTTACTGGATATAAATTCGCGAAATCATGAATTTCGTAACACAAATTAAAGGAAATATTTTATGAAAAAACCAGATTTATTAGCTGCTTATTGGACTTTGGCTGGGAATGTATACCCCGGTGCTCCAACAGAAATTAGTCCATTTACCTTACAACAGCGAGTTGAAGCTGCTTCAAAAGCAGGGTGGAAAGGGATCGGCCTTGTACTGAGTGATCTTCAAGCGACTTTGGCGCAGAATAGTCTTGCAACTATCCGTCAGTTATTTAAAGACAATGATATCAAATATTTTGAGCTTGAAATTTTACTCGATTGGTATCTAGATGGTGAAGCAAGAAATGTGTCTGACTATGAACGATCTAAAATGATCGAACTCGGTGCAGAGTTAGGAATGTGTAATTTAAAAGTTGGTGCTAGACCATTCGAAAACTCACCGAATACTCTTGAAAACATGTCAGATGAGTTCTCAAAGTTATGTAAACAAGTCGCTCAAGTGAATGCAAATGTTGCATTAGAAATTATGCCGTTCTCTCGATTGGCTACTTTAGAAGATGGTTTGAAAGTTGTTGATACTGGAGATGCCAACGGTGGTCTGTGCTTGGATATTTGGCATTTAGCACGTGGAAATATTGATTTTGAAAAAATTAGTATGGTTCCGACACACTTACTCAAGTCTGTTGAACTTAATGATGCAGCTGAAGATATACAAGGCGATCTTTTTAATGATTCAACTCATCATCGTAAATTGTGTGGTGAAGGATCTTTTGATATTCCATTATTTTTAAATGAAATTAAGAAAGCAGGGTTTAGCCAGTCTTATTATGGCGTTGAACTAATTTCTCAAGATCACCGTATTTTAACACTTGAAGAAATGGCAAAAAATGCATATGAAACCACAATCAATGCATTCAATTCTGTAACAGCTTAATAGCTTTTACCCCAATAGTAATTTTTAAGCTATTGGGGTTTCAAAAATACGTTTTAAAAACGTCGATTTTATTTTGTTTATAAAATATTTAATTAAAGCTCGGCGAATTTAAACATGAGGTGTGACAGTTTTGAAAGCATTATGTTGAATCAATACATAATTCAAGGTTGCTATCCAAAACCTGCTGATAGCTTCTGTGGATTTAATAATTAACTTTCTAGGCTCGTTTTATCTTTAAACTATAACTGAATATTCTCTTTGCCTATTATGACATCTGATCCTACCTTACCTCACTCATATTCACTTTTTGCCGTTATCCTCGCTCTTGCAATTGGAGGATTCTGTATCGGTACAACTGAATTTGTAGCGATGGGCCTAATTCAGGAAATTGCGGAAGATTTACAGGTCTCTATTCCTGATGCTGGTTATTTTATTAGTGCGTATGCCTTAGGCGTGGTGATTGGTGCCCCCATTATTGCTATCTCATGTGCCCAGCTTCCTCGTAAGACTTTACTCCTTATACTCATGTTGTTTTACGGTATTGCAAATGCTTTGACAGCTTTAGCTCATACCCCAGAAACAGTATTATTATCCCGATTTATTGCAGGGCTTCCACATGGCGCATATTTTGGTGTAGGTGCCTTGGTCGCGGCTCAACTTGCAAATCCTAAGCAGCGCTCTACAGCCGTTGCTTTCATGATGATGGGACTCACTACGGCGACTGTCGTTGGTGTCCCTTTGGCAACATGGATGGGGCAACAATTTGGTTGGCGATCAGGATTTGAGTTTTCGGCAGCTATCGCCTTTATCACACTCATTGCGATTATCTTTTTTGTTCCTAATATTCCTGTTCATAAAACAGCAAGTATAAAGAATGAATTAGCCGGTCTTAAAAACATCAATATGTGGTTGACTCTTGCCGTTGGGGCTGTTGGATTTGGCGGAATGTTTTCTGTATACAGCTATATTTCTCCAATCCTCACTGAATATACTCATGCCGATATTTCGATTGTTCCTATTGCGCTTGCGATTTGGGGAGTTGGCATGGTGATCGGAGGGCTGTTAGCTGGCCATTTCGCTGATAAAAATCTAAATAAAACCATTGTTGGTATTTTAATAAGTTCTGCACTCACATTTATTTTAGTGAGTTTATTTATGTATAATATTTATACAGCTATTGCTGGTCTATTTGCAATCGGAATGACAATTATTGGATTAAGTAATACCCTACAAATGCGTCTTATGAATGTTGCAGGTGATGCACAGGGATTAGCTGCTTCACTTAATCACTCTGCATTTAATTTAGCCAATGCCCTCGGTGCTTTTTTAGGTGGCTGGGTATTGACTCATGATATGGGATGGCTAGCACCCATCTGGATTGGCTCAATATTAAGTTTAAGCGGATTACTTATTCTAAGTATCGCTTTCTTTGTTGAAAAATCTACTCACAAAACTTAAATTTTAGAAAAAGATTACCTCTTATCTTATAATCCTAAAAGGCAACTTTCTAAATATTAGGGTTGAGGTTTAACTATTCTTTAGTTTATGTATTTATATTCAGACTAACACGCTGGATATACTGTTATATTTTCTCTAGAATGCGAGTTTCATTATGCTCAACCATACTTCCAACTTCTTTAAAACAGGCAATAAAGTGCGCTGTTTTTAAATGTTTATTCAGGTCATCCATCGTTCTCCATTTCTCAAAAAAGATTAATGTAGCAGGATCATGTACCTCTTGATGTAAATCATATTGCAAGCAACCGAACTCTTTACGGGTCTTATTAACGAGCACTTTAAATACTTCAATAACTTGATTAATGTGTTCTCGTTGAATTGCTAATTTAGCAACAACTCTAATTTCTTTATTCATAAAATCTCAAATAGCAGTAAAAATGCAACTAGAAATAGCTGCATTTTTATTCAATGATTATAAAAAGACTTCATTACCATTGTTACCAGCAGATTCAAATAATGCTGCGAGAAGGATGGAGATATTGTGTGCTTGAGTAGCAGGAACTTGTGAAGGTTTCCCATTCAAATATGAATCTAGAAAAGCATTTAATTCACGATCAAAATAGATTGGATTACCAATTTCTGCAATATCTGGAGAATATTCAGTTTTCTTGGTTGCCCAAATTTCAGGGAAGCTAGTTTCATGCCATTCTGTCCAACCTTCTGTTGTACCTTCCACGTTACCAGTTTGGTAAAGTTTATAAGATGAAGGTAATGAGCGTGAAGACATGATGCCTTCTGTACCATAAGCTGTCATATCCCAGCTTTCTGTCCAAGGTAGAACATCCCATGACATGAAGTCTACGACGACAATCTTATCGTCATAATTAAGAATGGCACCAGCAGCATCTTCACGCGATTCTTCACCTTTAAAATCTTTAAATTTGGTGATGCGAGCATTAACAGATTTAGGCATGCCAAAATGATGAAGAACTCGGTCAAATAAATGACAACCAATTACAAAGAAAGCACCACCAAGATCGCCAGGTTGTCTCATATGTGCGGTTTCTGCTTCATTATGAGAACATCCAGCATGGGCGCGGACTTGTAATACTTTACCTATTTTACCTTGCTGAATGGAATCATGCATTGTGTTGATAGATGGAGCAAAACGCCAGCAATACCCAACTTGAACGAAACCATTATATTCATTGACTACATCAACAATACGTTGAGTATCTGCTACACCACGACCAGCAGGTTTTTCAACTAAAACTGCTTTACCTGCTTGTAAAGCTGCAATGGTTAGATCTGCCATTTCATAGCTTTTTGAATGGACAAGAACCATATCAATATCTGGATTACTTAAAATATCTTCCTTTGTTCGTACTTCAATATTTAGTGCATCACAAAAAGGTTTTAGAAGTTCACTTTGGTCTGCTGCACCATAAATTTCAATGTCTTGGCGGCGTTGAAGTGCTTTTACTCGTCCAGATGTGTGCGGATGTGTAATTCCTAACAACGCAACTTTTAATTTATCTTTTTGCACAATAAAACTCCTGTAAAAGAACTTTCCAATTTTGAATACATGCAAGTTATCTTTTTCTAATATGTGTATAAAGAACTTTTAAGGAAATGATTATTTCAAAATTGAAATAATCATTCATGAATATTCTACCTAGAACGATTTTAAGGGAATGATGACTTAATTATTGGAATGAACCCAATTTATTGAATAGAACTCCAATAGCGTTCGTATTCTTTGTTTTTGAAATCTTCAATTAAGAAGTCTATAAATAATCTATTTTTTATAGGCATAAATTGTCTGCTTTGAAAAGCAATGTTGACATTGAGTTCAGGAAGTTTCCAGTCCGTTAATATTGGAATTAACCTTCCTTCAACAATATCTTGATAAATAATGTATAGCGGTTGAATGAGAATTCCAGCACCATTCAATGCTGCAGATCTTACGATTTGGCCATCATTTGTTTCCATAATTGGATTTAATGCGAAATTTTTAATTTCATTATCTTTACTGAGACTTAATATCCGCGGATTATTTGCATGGCTATAAAGTAAAATATCGTGATCTTGGAGTTCTTCAATAGTTTTAGGTTTTCCTTTTCGCTTTATGTAGTCATAAGAGGCAGCTAAAATTCGATGTGTAGTGGCAAGTTTTCTAATCGTTAGATTGGAATCTGGTTCGAATTCACGAGTCCTAATTGCAATATCAATATTGCTATCAATGATGTCTTGGTAGCGATTTGCACCAATTAAATTTATTTTTATTTTAGGGTAAAGTTTATTAAATTTAGGAATTAATGGGGTGATGTGCATAATCGCAAAAGAAATTGAAGATGTGATTGTGACTGTTCCTTCTGGTTCAACCGCAGCAGAGCTAATCGACGATTCCGCTTGATCAATTTCAGAAAGTAAGTCTTTACACTTTTTATAATATTCAATTCCAATCGTTGTTAATGATAATCGACGAGTAGTACGTTCAATCAATCTTACATTAAGTCTATTTTCTAGTGAAGTAATGTGCCTTGTTGCTGCAGCATTAGATATGTCTAATTTTTCTGCTGCTTTATTAAGTGTTCCAAGCTCTGCAACAGCAACGAATAACTCCATGCTCGTTAATCTGTCCATACAATCCCTTCCTATTATTTCCTAAATGAAATAAAGATTTTCTTAACCAATATTTTATTTCAATAATTAACAGCTTAGCATGAGATTTATAGGAGTTAGATTCATTTTATGGAAAAATTATGAAAAATTTAGATGAAAGAACAATCACTCAAGCCGTTATTGAAAGAAATTCTTCCTCTTCAAATGAGCGCTTAAAAGATGTAATGCATTCTTTAGTGCAACATCTTCATTCGTTTGCTCGAGAAGTTCAGTTAACTGAAGAAGAATGGGAAATAGGTGTAAAATTCTTAACAGATGTAGGTCAAATTTGTAGCCCAACTCGTCAAGAATTTATTCTTTTATCTGACACTTTAGGGCTATCTACTTTAGTCATTGCCCAAAATCATAAGAAACCAATTGGCTGTACTGAAGCAACAGTATTTGGGCCATTCCATGTCCAAGATGCCCCACATTTAGAGCTTGGCAGCAATATGAGTGAAGGGGTAAAAGGTACTTCATGGTTTGTTAATGGTGTCATTAAAGGTATTGATGGTCAAATTATTCCTCATGCAGAGATTGAAGCTTGGCAAGCAGATGATGATGGTTTTTACGATGTACAAAAAGAAAACCTTGATAAATATCAAGGTCGAGCTGTTTTTCATGCTGATGAAGATGGAAAATATCACTTTCAAACGATTGTTCCTGAAGCCTATCCAATTCCGCATGACGGCCCTGTCGGAAAATTGCTCGAAGCATTAAATCGTCATCCGTGGAGACCTGCTCATTTGCACTTCATGATCTCTGCTCTTGGTTATGAGCGATTAGTTACTCATGTATTTAAAGACGGAAGTGATTACTTAGATTCTGATGCGGTTTTTGGGGTGCGTACTTCTCTAATTGCTGAATGGGTTAAACATGAAAGTGGAATTGCTCCAAATGGCGAATATCAAAGTCATCCTTTTTATACATTAAATTTTGATTTCATTTTAAATAAACAAAAGGTTGAGGCTGCCTAATGATAGATAAAAGCGCAGCATCTCTTGAGAAAGTGCTCTCCCAAATCACCGACAGCTCAACCATCATGATTGGTGGTTTTGGTACAGCAGGACAGCCTGCTGAACTGATTGATGGCTTAATTCAACTCGGGATTAAAGACCTCACTATCGTCAGCAACAATGCTGGTAATGGTGATTATGGTCTAGCAAAGCTGCTGAAAGCCGGTGCAGTGAAGAAAGTCATTTGTTCGTTCCCGCGTCAGTCCGACTCTTGGGTCTTCGATGAACTCTATCGTGCAGGCAGAATTGAGTTAGAGCTGGTTCCTCAAGGCAATTTGGCATGTCGTATTCAAGCAGCAGGTATGGGGCTGGGCGCAGTCTTCACCCCAACTGGCTACGGCACTTTATTGGCCGAAGGAAAAGAAACCCGTCACATCGACGGTAAAGATTATGTACTGGAATATCCAATCAAAGCCGACTTTGCTTTGATTAAAGCCCAGCAAGGCGACCGTTGGGGTAATTTGGTTTATCGCAAATCGGCACGTAACTTTGGCCCGATTATGGCGATGGCTGCGGGTGTGACCATTGCACAAGTCTCTGAAGTGGTGGACTTGGGTGCTTTAGACCCTGAGCACATCATCACAGCAGGTATTTTTGTTCAACACGTGGTGCAGGTTCAATCTGAACCTGTTGCTGTGTAATCGGGAGAACATCATGAGCTATCAAAAACTCAGCCGTAACCAAATTGCAGAACGTGTGGCGCAAGATATTCCCGATGGTGCTTATGTCAATTTAGGCATTGGTTTGCCCACTAAGATTGCCAGCTATCTCCCTTCAAACAAAGACGTGTTCTTACATTCTGAAAATGGTTTATTGGCTTTTGGTCCACCACCTGAAAAAGGTCAAGAAGACCCTGAACTGATCAACGCGGGTAAAGAATATGTGACCATGCTGCAAGGTGGTAGCTTTTTCCATCATGGTGATTCTTTTGCCATGATGCGTGGTGGTCATTTAGATATTGCGGTACTCGGTGCCTTTCAAGTGGCAGCGAATGGTGACTTAGCCAACTGGCATACAGGCGCACCTGATGCGATTCCTGCGGTGGGAGGTGCGATGGACTTAGCTGTCGGTGCTAAGAAAGTGTTTATCACTACCGATCATGTCACCAAACAAGGTGAACCAAAGGTCGTTGCTGAATTGAGCTATCCAGCGACAGGTTTGAAATGTGTGGATCGGATCTACACCGATCTGTGCGTGATTGATGTGACAGCAGACGGTCTTAAAGTAATCGAGAAAGTCGAGGGTTTAAGCTTTGCAGAATTGCAGGTGATGACTGGTGCAATTTTAGTGGATGCGACGCAGGGATAAATGAACCTCTCCCTAACCCTCTCCTAAAAGGAGAGGGAAAATTTAAGGGGGATTCAAAGGGAAAATGAAATATGAAAAACGCTTATATCATCGATGCCATCCGTACGCCATTCGGCCGTTATGCAGGTGGACTCGCTCCCGTACGTGCTGATGACTTGGGTGCAGTGCCGATTCAAGCCTTGATGCAACGCAACCCTAGTGTGGATTGGACCCAAGTCGATGATGTGATCTACGGCTGTGCCAACCAAGCTGGTGAAGACAACCGTAATGTCGGTCGCATGTCAGCACTGCTTGCAGGTTTACCTGTTGAAGTTCCTGCCACGACTGTGAACCGTTTATGTGGATCATCACTAGATGCGATTGCCATGGCAGCCCGTGCAATTAAAGCGGGTGAAGCCGACTTGATCATTGCAGGTGGTGTGGAAAGCATGTCTCGTGCACCCTTTGTGATGAATAAATCAGAAACAGCGTATGGCCGTAGCCAGAAGATTGAAGACACCACCATGGGCTGGCGTTTTATCAATCCTAAGCTTAAAGCAATGTATGGTGTCGAAACCATGCCGCAAACAGCTGAAAACGTGGCACAACAATTTAATATTGATCGCGCAGATCAAGACCAGTTTGCCTTGGCGAGTCAACAGCGCACTGCAACCGCGCAAGCTCAAGGCTTTTTTAAAAATGAAATCATCCCTGTGAATATTCCACAGCGTAAGGGTGATCCAATTGTGGTCGATACCGATGAACATCCACGTGCATCGACCACATTAGCAGCTTTGGCAAAACTGAAGCCAGTGGTGACAGCAGAAGGCACCGTCACTGCGGGGAATGCTTCAGGCATCAATGACGGTGCAGCTGCTGTACTGATTGCCTCAGAACAAGCCGTTGAACAGTACCAACTCAAACCGCGTGCCAAAATCATTGCTTCAACAGCAGTTGGGGTAGAACCGCGCATCATGGGCTTTGCTCCAGCGCCTGCCATCAAAAAGCTACTGAAACAAGCCAATCTCAGCATTGAACAGATGGATGTGATTGAGCTAAACGAAGCTTTTGCAGCACAGGCACTCGCGGTGACACGTGAGCTCGGCCTAGCGGATGAGACCACGCAAGTCAATCCAAACGGCGGTGCGATTGCGATCGGTCATCCACTGGGCGCATCAGGTGCACGTTTAGTGACGACAGCTTTAAACCAGTTAGAACAAACCGGTGGTACGTATGCCTTGTGTTCGATGTGTATTGGTGTCGGTCAAGGTATTGCGCTAATTATTAAAAGAGTCATGACTTAAGATTACTCATGAGACATTGAA
>RCUT01001493.1_pt1 | contig 11092 bp, 9 predicted proteins | sample 2166171 | NCBI WGS metagenome assembly RCUT01 (sample SAMN09932757, study PRJNA488358) | compost metagenome | isolation source: compost soil in 4-hydroxybenzoic | place: Germany: Experimental Botanical Garden
GAAAGCGCGCCGAAGCTCATGCCGGCAATGGTGATCGGCGTTTTCAACGTGATCGGCTTCTTGGCGAAGCGCGTGCCGAGCGTGACGGTCGTATCGCATTTCTCGCGGTAACCCTCGAGCGGATAACGCGAGATCGACGCGCCAAGAAACAAGAGGTCGTCGAAATGCGGCACCTTGCGCTTGGTGCCCGCACCGCGAATGTCATAGATGCCGGTCGCCGCCGCGCGGCGGATTTCCGCCAGCGTGTGATCGTCGAAGGTTGCGGATTTGCGCGGCGGGGTGAAGGGGTTGTGATAGCTCATCGGAATATCCCTCGCCTCAATACGCGTCGGCGTTGTCGATGTTGAAATTGTAGAGCGTGCGGGCCGAGCCGTAGCGCTTGAACTCACCGGGGCTGACATCGGTGACGCCGGCCTTTTCGAGGAGTTCGGCAAGCTTTTCGAGATGTTCCGGGCGCATCTCCTTTTCGATGCAATCGGCACCGAGGCTCTTCACCGAGCCGCGCACGAAAAGCTTCGCCTCATAAAGGGAATCGCCCATCGCATCGCCCGCATCACCGCAGACGACGAGATGGCCGGACTGGCCCATGAAGGCGGACATGTGGCCGATATTGCCCTTCACGACGATATCGATGCCCTTCATGGAAATGCCGCAGCGGGAGGCGGCATTGCCTTTGATGACCAAAAGCCCGCCGCGACCGGTGGCACCCGCATATTGCGAGGCGTCGCCCTCGATGACGACGGTGCCGGACATCATGTTTTCCGCAACGCCCGGCCCGGCCGAACCGTGCACGGTGACGGTGCCGCCATCATTCATGCCGGCGCAATAATAACCGACCGAGCCGCGTACATCGACGATCACAGGGCTGTCTATGCCGACAGCCACGGCATGGTGGCCGCGCGGATTGACCACTTCGAATTCAGTGTCGTTGGCTCCAGAGGAAAGACCGTGAAGCGCATTGTTGAGTTCACGCAATGGCGTGTGGGAGAGATCGAAAACTGGCATGGATTATGACTTTCAAAACAGGCGCCGATGACGGGTCTCAGGCAGCCTTTTCATGGTCCCAGAAATAGACGGTCGCCGGTTCCGGCTCCCAGACGCGGGCATTTTCGATGCCGGGCAGATTGACCAGCGCGCGATATTCCGAGCCGAAAGCGACATATTGGTCGGTCTCGGCCATGACAGCGGGCTTGCAGGCGATGGGATCACGCACCACGCCAAAGCCGGATTTGGTACCCACGACGAAGGTGAAGAAGCCATCGAGATCATCGAGCGCACCCTCGAGCGCCTCGCCCAGATCCTTGCCCTTGGCCATCTCAGCCGTGAGATAGGCGGCGGCGACTTCCGAGTCGTTCTGGGTCTCGAACGTCATGCCCTCGCGCACCAGTTCGCGGCGCAGATTATTGTGGTTGGAAAGCGAGCCATTATGCACGAGGCACTGGTCGGCACCGGTGGAGAAGGGATGCGCGCCAAGCGTCGTCACCGCCGATTCCGTCGCCATGCGGGTGTGGCCGATGCCATGGCTGCCGGCCATGGAGCGCACGTCGAAACGGGCGACAACGTCCTTCGGCAGGCCGGTCTCCTTGTAGATTTCGACACTGTCGCCCGAGCCCATGACCCGTACATTTGGTCGGGTGGCCAAAAGAACCGGACGAATAACATCCAGTTTCTCGGCTGGAATATCGAGAACAGCATGGGTGCTTTTCACCGTGACCACGGCATCAACGCCATTTTCCTTCAGCACTTCAGAGAGGCCGGAAAAATCGGCGGCGGGATCGGCTGACTGGATCGTTACTTTCGCCCGGCCACTGGCAGCGCTGCCGTAGATCGCAATCCCGGCCGAATCCGGGCCGCGATCGGTCATGGTGACGAGCATGTCCGAGAGCAGCTGACCCAGCTGCGGTTCAAGGCTTTTGTCTTTCAGGAATAGTCCAACAATGCCGCACATCGACAGGCACCTCCATTCGTTTCTGAATGAAGGGCTAACATATGGAATTCCAACTCGTCAACTATCAGGAATATTTTTTTCTTCTAAGGCAAATTCTCAATCACTGGTCACGCGCCTCTGCGGATAGGAAATGATCGACAGATAACGGGCGGGAAGCTTCACTAACTCTTCCGGCCCGTGCGGCGCATCGGCGTCGAAAAACAGGCTGTCACCTGCCTGCATCGTGAAAAGCTGTTCGCCGTGGCGATAGACCACCTCGCCTTCCAGCATGTAGAGAAACTCCATTCCCTCATGCTGGAAGGTCGGAAACACATCCGAATCCTTGGTGAGCGTGATGAGATAGGGCTCGACGGTGACGCCGCTGGTATTGTTGTCGATATGGCCGAGGAGGCTGTATTGGTGGCCGGCCCGGGTGCCCCGGCGTTCGATATTCACCCCTTGCCCCGCTTTGACGAAGGTGGCACTGCGCGGCTCCTCAAAACCGCGAAAGAACGCCGTGATCGGCACGCCCAGCGCCTTTGAAAGCGTCTGCAGCGTGGTGAGAGATGGCGAGATATTGCCGTTCTCGATCTTGGAAAGCATGCCCACGGAAACGCCTGTGGCCGATGCAAGATCGGTGACCGTAATGCCGAGTTTCTTGCGATAGGCGCGCACCTCATGGCCGATCGCCATTTCCAGATTGTTGACCCTCGGCTCGCGAACGGCATGCGGGTCCTGGGACGGGAACTGCGCCTGCTCGGTCTTGGTGGTATCCTTGGCCATCGGTTCCTCCGGCATTTTCGTGTTTTCCCTTCTTTACAGGAAAACTATTTTAATTCAGGGGAAATCTTTGTCGCATGGCATTCGGCGTTTGACCGAAGCGGGCCTTGAAGCATCCCGAAAAATGGCCTGCACTGGAAAAACCGGTGGCGAAGGCCACTTCCGCGATGGAGAGCGGGCTTTGCTCCAGCAATCGCCGGGCGTGGTCAAGGCGAATGGCGCGGTAGGTCTCCAGAAATGTCGACTTAAGATGGCTCGCGAAAAGCCGGTCGAGATGCCGCGCGCTGGTTCCGGCCAGCTTTGCCATGGTCTGCCGGTCAAGCGGGCTTTCGATGGTCGTTTCCATTTTTTCCAGCACGGTCAGCAAGGCCGGATGGTGGGTGCCATGACGTTCCGCCGAGGAGCCACGCTGCGGCGCGCCGGGTTCGGCGACCGCCGTGTGCAGATACCAGTCGCTGACACGCCTTGCGAAATGGGCGCCCATTCTCTGCGAAATCATCGCATGCATCATGTCGAGGGGCGCAACGCCACCGGCACAGGTAATGCGGTCCCCATCGATGACGAAGCGGGCCTGTCTGGGCGTGAGATGGACGAAGGCTTCCCGGAGTACCGGCGCGTGTTCCCAGTGGATCGTGAAATCGCGATTATCCAGCAGGCCCGCCGCCGCAAGCAGGTAAGCACCGCTGGAAATGCCACCAATCCTGACGCCCTGGCGCGCCAGCCGCCGCAGCATGCCAAAAGAACCTTCCCCCACCGCCCAGTCCTGCGGCCCACCGCCGGCACAGACGAAGATCGTATGGCATCGCTCGCCCACCATGGCGAGTGACTGGCAATCGACGAGGATTCCCGACGAGCTTCTGACGGATTCACCGCCGAAGGACAAAGGCACGACCTCATAAAGATCGGTCCCGGCAATGAGATTGGCAGCCCGCAGCGGCTCCGCCGCCGAGGCGTAGGACATCAGCGCAAAATTCTGGACGAGGACAAAACCGATACGCTGGGTATTTTTTCGCTCGATGACGGTCATGTCTCTTTTCTAATTCACAATGTCCCTTTTCTGCAATCGCCTTTCGAACCGTGTCGATAAGCTTGCGTGACATCGTTCGAGGTACGCCAGATGCGCTATTCCGCCTTTTCCATTTTCATGAACGGCCTTCTTGGCAATAAATCATGGAAGCCCGCATGGCGGGATGTGTCACCGAAACCGCATTATGACGTCATCATCGTTGGCGGCGGCGGGCACGGGCTGGCGACCGCCTATTACCTTGCCAAGGAATTCGGCATCACCAATGTCGCGGTGCTGGAGAAAAACTATATCGGCTCCGGCAATGTCGGCCGCAACACCACGATCATCCGCTCCAATTACCTGCTGCCGGGCAACAACCCATTCTACGAGCTTTCAATGAAGCTCTGGGAAGGGCTGGAGCAGGATTTCAATTTCAACGCCATGGTTTCCCAGCGCGGCGTGCTGAACCTTTTCCATTCGGATGCACAGCGCGATGCCTATACAAGGCGCGGCAATGCCATGCGGCTGCACGGCGTCGATGCCGAACTTCTGGACCGCGCCTCGGTCAAGGCAATGCTGCCGTTTCTCGATTTCGACAATGCCCGCTTTCCGGTTCAGGGCGGCCTGCTGCAAAAGCGCGGTGGCACGGTGCGGCATGATGCCGTTGCCTGGGGTTATGCCCGTGGTGCAGATAGCCGGGGCGTCGATATCATTCAGGGCTGCGAGGTGACGGGTATTCGCCGCGAAAACGGCATGGTCGTGGGTGTGGAGACAAGCCGCGGCTTCATCGGCTGCGGCAAGCTGGCGCTGGCGGCAGCGGGCAATTCCTCGCAGGTGGCCGCCATGGCCGGCCTGAAACTGCCGATCGAAAGCCATGTGCTGCAGGCTTTTGTGTCGGAAGGGCTGAAGCCCTTCATCGATGGCGTCGTCACCTTCGGGGCGGGCCATTTTTACGTCTCGCAATCAGACAAGGGCGGCCTCGTCTTCGGCGGCGATATAGACGGTTACAATTCCTATGCCCAACGCGGCAATCTGGCGACGGTCGAACATGTGGCGGAAGCCGGCAAGGCGATGATACCGGCGCTTTCCCGCGTCAGGGTCCTGCGCTCCTGGGGCGGCATCATGGATATGTCGATGGATGGCTCACCGATCATCGACCAAACCCCGATCGACAATCTCTATCTCAATGCCGGCTGGTGTTACGGCGGCTTCAAGGCGACGCCCGCTTCCGGTTTTTGCTTCGCCCATCTTCTGGCGCGCGACACACCGCAGGAAACAGCAACGGCCTTCCGGCTGGACCGCTTCCGACGCGGTTATCTCATCGATGAAAAGGGTCAGGGCGCACAGCCCAACCTTCACTAAATCTGTCGCGGGATTTCAGGCGAAAACCGCTCACACTTTTCGGCATCCCGCTATCTGGCGGATCAAGGACATCTGAAATGGCAAGTCTCGTGCCCTGCCCGCATTGCGGGCCAAGACTCAGGCAAGAATTCACCATCAAGGGCGCTGCCCTTCAGCGACCGGCGGCGCATGCCGGTGCTGAGGAATGGTTCGATTATGTCTATCTGCGTGACAATCCGCGCGGCGCCTATGAGGAATATTGGCACCACACCTCCGGCTGCCGCCGCTGGCTGATCGTCGCCCGCGATACGGTCACCCATGAGATATCCGCCTGCCGGGATGCCGCCGGAGAGAAGGAAGTGACAAGCGCATGACATCCAGCCGCCTGAAGACCGGCGGTCTGATTGACCGCACCCAGCCGCTTTCCTTCACCTTCGATGGCAAGGTGATGCAGGGTTTTGCAGGCGACAGTCTCGCCTCCGCCCTGCTCGCCAATGGCCAGCAGCTCGTCGGACGCAGTTTCAAATATCACCGCCCGCGCGGCCTATTGACGGCGGGTGCCGCCGAGCCGAACGCGCTGATGACGATCGGCAGCGGCGGGCGCACGGAGCCGAACACGCGCGCCACCATGCAGGAGCTTTATGCCGGGCTGGAAGCGAAAAGCCAGAACCGCTGGCCCTCTCTCGATTTCGATATCGGCGCATTGACCGGCCTTCTTTCGCCCTTCCTTGGCGCGGGCTTCTATTACAAGACCTTCATGTGGCCTGCCGCCTTCTGGGAAAAAATCTACGAGCCCTTCATCCGCAAGGCGGCCGGTCTCGGCAAGGCAAGCTACGCGGCAGACCCGGACGCCTATGACAAATGCTGGGCGCATTGCGACCTGCTGGTGATTGGCTCCGGCGCGGCAGGGCTTGCCGCTGCTCTTGCCGCTGGGCGCGCCGGCGCGCGCGTCATCATCATCGATGAACATTCCGTGGCGGGTGGCGGGCTCCTTTCCGAAACCGCGACCATCGGCGGCAAGAGCGCTACGGATTTCGCGGCGCTATGCGTCGCCGAACTCGAAACCCTGCCGAATGTGACGATGCTGACGCGGACCACGGCCTTCGGCTGGTACGATGGCAATGTCTTTGGCGCGCTGGAGCGTGTGCAAAAACATGTGGCCCACCCGGAAGCCCACGTGCCGGTGGAGCGCCTGTGGCGCATCGTCGCCAAACATGCGCTGCTCGCCACGGGCGCGGAAGAGCGGCCGCTGGTCTTCGGTGGCAATGATATTCCCGGCGTGATGATGGCCAGCGCCATGCGCAGCTATCTCAACCACTATGCCGTAAGCCCCGGCACGGCGACGGCAATTTTCACCACCAATGACAGCGGTTATGCGCTCGCCCGCGATCTGGAAGCACAGGGTGTCACTCTTGCCGCCATCATCGACAGCCGCGAGCAGGGTAATCCGGGCTACGAAGGCGAGGCGCGTGTCATAAAGGGTAGCGTCGTTTCGAATGCAAAGGGCGGCAAGGCGCTGTCCGCCATAGAAATTTATGCCGATGGCCGCACGGAAAGCATGAATATCGATGCGCTCGCCATGTCGGGCGGTTTCAGCCCCATCATCCATCTCGCCTGCCATCGCGGCGGAAAACCGGTCTGGTCGGAAGACAATGCTGCCTTCCTTGCCCCCACCAATCTCAAGGGGCTCGAACTCGCCGGCGCGGTATCCGCGATCAATGGCATCGCCGCCTGCGTTGAGGACGGCGCGCGAAAGGGTGCGGCGCTCGCGCGGGATCTCGGTTTTGCAGCAACCACACCAACATTTGGCGTCGTGGAAAACGATATCGTCGCCCCGCCCGCAAAGCCGCTCTGGTCGATCCCCGGCATCAGGGCCAAAGCCTTTGTCGATTACCAGAATGATGTTCATCGCAAGGATCTCGGTCTCGCCGTCAGCGAAGGTTACGGCCATGTGGAACTGGCCAAGCGTTATACGACGAACGGCATGGCGACCGATCAGGGCAAGCTTTCCAACGTCAACGCCATCGGGCTGCTTTCCGAGGCGCGCGGCGTTTCCCCGGCAGAAGTCGGCACCACCACCTTCCGGCCTTTTTATACGCCCGTCTCCTTTGGCGCGCTCACCGGCGCTTATCATGGCCAGCATTTCCAGCCTGTGCGCAAATCGCCGCTGCATGGCTGGGCCGAGAAAAATGGAGCGATCTTCGTTGAAACCGGTCTATGGTATCGCTCCTCCTGGTTTCCCCGCAAAGGTGAAGACAGCTGGCGGGAAAGTGTTGACCGCGAGGTTCTGAATGTTCGCAAGAGTGCCGGCCTCTGCGATGTCTCGATGCTCGGCAAGATCGAGATTTGCGGTAAGGACGCCGCCGAATTCCTCAACCGGGTCTATTGCAATGCCTTTCTCAAGCTGCCGGTCGGCAAGGCGCGATATGGCCTGATGCTGCGTGAAGATGGCATGATCTATGATGACGGCACCACCAGCCGGCTGGAGGACAACCGTTTCTTCATGACGACCACCACGGCCTATGCGGCGGGTGTCATGAACCATCTGGAATTCTGCGCCCAGGCACTCTGGCCGGATCTCGACGTGCGGCTTGCCTCCGTCACCGATCAATGGGCGCAGATGGCGATTGCCGGACCGAAGGCGCGCACAATTCTGCAAAGAATCGTCGATGAGGATATTTCCGACGAGGCTTTCCCGTTTCTTGCGGCCAAAGACGTCTCACTGTTTGGCGGGCAATTGCACGGACGCCTGTTCCGGATTTCCTTCTCCGGCGAGCTGGCCTACGAGCTTGCCGTTCCGGCCGGTTACGGTGAAAGCGTTGCCGATGCGCTGATGGAAGCAGGAAAGCCGGAGAACATCATGCCCTATGGTGTCGAGGCGCTTGGTGTACTGCGCATCGAAAAGGGCCATGTCACCCATAATGAAATAAACGGCACGGTGGTGCCCGCCGATCTCGGCTTCGGCAAAATGGTCTCCGCCACCAAGGCCGATTTCATCGGCCGGCGAATGCTTGAGCGCGAGGGGCTTTCCGCCGCCGACCGTCCAAGCCTTGTCGGCGTCGTGCCGCTGGATAAAAACCAGTCATTCCGCACCGGTTCGCATATTCTCGAACGGGATGCGGCGGCAACGCTGGAAAACGATCAGGGTTATGTGACCTCAAGCGCGTTTTCACCCCATCTCGGTTCGACCATTGGCCTCGCCCTCGTCAAGAATGGCCCCGCGCGGCATGGCGAGGAAGTCGTGGTCTGGAACGGTCTGCGCAATGAATTCACCGCCGCCCGCCTGTGCCATCCGGTTTTCTTCGACCCTGAAAACGAGAAGCTCCATGTCTGATTTCAAGCCCGATTTCAAATCTGGTTTCCGGCCGGCCCTCCGCCCGGTTCTGGGCAAAAAGGCAGCGATTGCATCCACCGCCATCAAGCTCTCTCCCCTGCCGGAAGGCGCGATCATCCATGTGCTGGCCGCGCCCGGCGCAGCGGATATGGAAGTCCGCCTGCGCAGCCTCGCAAAAGGCGATGTGCGGGCGGTCTCTCCCGGCCAATGGTTCATCGTCGGCGAAGAGCCGCTGTCCCACGCGGAGATGACGGCGTTTCTTGCAGCGCTTGAGCCGCAGGCGACGGGTGTGGACCAGAGCCAAGGACGCGTGCGTATTCGTATCGAAGGCAGGATGGCCGAGCGAGTGCTGGCAAAAGGAACGGCGGTCGATCTTTCCATCGCGGCTTTTCCAGCGGGACGCTCCGCCACGACGCTGATCGGCCACATCGCCGCGCATCTCACCCGGCTTGATGGGCAGGTGTTCGAAGTCATTGTTTTACGCGGTTTCGCCGAAAGCCTGTGGGACGATCTTGCCCGGATGAGCCTTGAATTCCAGTGATCCTATCGGCCTAGGTCCAAATGCTTTCGGGCGTCAGGATTTCAAAGGGAACGATCCGCTGTTCGACGGAGGATGTCTCGCCATTCTCGACGCGCCGTAACATCACGTCGATCAATTGCTGCGGCATCCTGTCGAGGGGAAGCGGCAGCGAGGCGGTAATCAGCCCCTCATTCAGACCCTTGCGCGTTTCCGGGCCGATATCGTTGCAGACGATCTTTATGCCGCACTGCTTTTCCATGGGCAGCTCCCGAAGTGCCCGCAAAACGCCGGATATACCACCACCATTGACATAAATCCCCTTGAGGCCGGGTTCGGAAGCGATCATGTCGCGGATGATGACATAGGCATTTTCAGGCTCTTCAAAGGTCAGCAGTGTTTCCGCCACCTGCAATTCAGGTGTATTCTCACGGATATAAGAGCGGAAGCTGGCATCCGAAACATCCTGACATTGATAGCGGTTGCTGCCGATCAGCGGCACGACCACCCCCTCGCCCTTTACCGTCTGGCTGAGGAACCAGGCCGCAGTCCGACCGCGTTTCCAGCTATCGGTTCCAACAAACCCCGCGCGGCTCGCCGCCGACAGATCAGACACGTAGGTTACCACGGGAACGCCCCTGCCCCGCAGCTCGTCGATCGCCTGGCTGACGAGCGGATGATCGGCCGTCACCACCGCGATCGCGCTGCAGGATTGCCCCATCTTCAGGAGATTGGCGGAAACGGCCTCCGGTGAGAGGTCGTCCTCAAACACGACATCCGGCTCGATGACGCTGTCCGGCCTCTGGCGTGCGGCGGCGACGATCCCCTCCGCCCACAACCGGTAGAGCGGCCGATGGGATTGCTGCAGCAGAAAACCGAGCCTGTAGTGGGGCATGGCCTCACGACGCCGGTCCTTGATGGTGCCGAGACCATAAAAACCGATCTCTTCCGCAGCCTTGAGAATCTGGTCGATCGTATCCTGACGCACGGCAGTCGAACCGTGCAGCAACCGGTTGACCGTGGAGATGCTGACACCGGCTGCCTTGGCGAGATCGGTAATGGTCGGGCGGTTCATGGCACCTCACAATCGTATCATCAATGAATGACATGGAATGATACGAAATGCAACATTAAATGAAATATAAATTCCATTCTCAAGAAAATGAAAGATATAAATCATCCTGTCATTTTGGCCCATCGGGAGAATGGGCAGGGAGGAAACAATGGCATTTTTCAGGAAATTTCTCATCGCGGGTGCTGCATCGCTGGTGATGGCATCCGGCGCGTTTGCGGCCAATATTGCCGTTGTCGGTGGCAAGAATGACGACGCATTCTGGAACCTCATCAAAAAAGGTCTGGATGACGCACGCCTCGTGGTCGAGGCAAATGGCGGCAAGGTCAATTATCTGCGCCTGCAAACCTACGACAATTTTGCGCCCGATGTGGTGCAGCTGATCCAGACCGCCATCAGCCAGAAGGTCGATGGTCTCGTGATCCCGAACTGGGTGCCCGAAGGCGAGGACCCGGCGATCCGCGAAGCCATCAATGCCGGCATTAAGGTCATTCTCATGAATGCCGGTGGGCACGAAAAGGCCAAGGAACTCGGCGCGATCAATTATGTCGGCTCCGACGAATATCTGGCAGGTGTGGCCGGCGGCGAATATTTCGCCAAACAGGGCAAAAACAACGTCATCTGTGTCAACACCGTTCCGGGCGCCGCCAATCTCGAAGCTCGATGCAAGGGTGTCCTGGACGGCATCACCAAGGCCGGCGGCACCGGCAAGCAGCTGCCGCTGCCCGCCACCAGCTTCGGCGACGCCACCGCCGTGGCCGAAGCCATCAAGGCGACGCTGCTTCAGGACGGCAAGATCGATGGTGTTCTCACCATTTCTGCCGGTGATGCGGATTCGGCGGCCATCGGCGTCATGCAGGCCGGCAAAACCGGAACCGCTCTGCTCGGCACCTTCGACCTCAACCAGTCCGGCCTCGACCGCATCAAGGACGGGACACAGGGTTTTGCAATCGACCAGCAGCCCTATCTGCAGTCGCTGCTGGCGGTGACGCTGCTTGCCTCGGCCATCAATTTCGGAACCGATCTGCCGACCGCACCGGTGCTGACCGGCCCCAACATCGTCGACAAATCCAACATCGAAGCCACGCTTGCCGGCGTCGCCAAGGGTGCGCGCT
>RCUT01001496.1_pt1 | contig 11073 bp, 10 predicted proteins | sample 2166171 | NCBI WGS metagenome assembly RCUT01 (sample SAMN09932757, study PRJNA488358) | compost metagenome | isolation source: compost soil in 4-hydroxybenzoic | place: Germany: Experimental Botanical Garden
ATCTTCACGCAGAAATACATCACCCAGATGAGTTTCGGCGGGATCAAAGGATAATCGCCATGGCCAGGATCACCCTCGACAAAGTCACCAAAAGCTGGGGTGACACCCGGGTTCTGCAACCCATGACGCTGACGATCGAAGACGGCGAATTCGTCGCCGTTCTCGGCCCGTCGGGATGCGGAAAATCGACCACGCTTTTCCTGCTCGCCGGGCTTTACGCGCCGACCGGCGGAGAGATCGCCTTCGACGGCCACAACGTCAACCGCATCGATGCGCGCGACCGCAATGTCGGCATCGTCTTCCAGTCCTATGCGCTTTATCCCAATCTGACGGTGCGGCAGAACATCGCCTTTCCGCTGCGTTTCAAGAATGTGCCGCGCGAGGAGGCGGCGCGGCGGGTGGAGGAGGCGGCAAGCCTCGTGCAGATCAGCGCGTTGCTCGACCGGCGGCCCTCGCAGCTTTCCGGCGGTCAGCAGCAGCGTGTGGCGCTGGCTAGAGCGTTGGTCAAGGAACCGAATATCCTGCTTCTGGACGAGCCGCTCTCCAATCTCGATGCGACCCTGCGCATCACGATGCGGGCCGAGCTGAAAAACCTGCAGAAGCGGCTGAAGATCACCACTCTGATCGTCACCCATGACCAGATCGAGGCGATCACCATGGCGGACAGGATCATCTGCATGAATAATGGCGCCATTGCACAGATCGGTACGCCTGACGATCTTTATCGCCGGCCCAACAACCTGTTCGTCGCCGGGTTCATCGGCACGCCGCCGATGAACCTCTTGAAGGGGCAGGCGCAGGGCGAGCAGCTGCGGATCGGCGATGCCCGGCTCGACATCAATGCCCGTTGCGACGGCGAGATCACCTTCGGGCTGCGCCCCGAGGATATCACCCTTACCAAGCCAGCCGAAGCGTGGCTTGAAGGGGCGGTCGCCACCGTCGAGCCGATGGGGCGCGAGGTTTTCTACAGCATCGACACACCCGCAGGTGTCATCCATGCGCTGGAATATGGCGAGACGATAAGGCATGCGCCCGGTGAGCGGGTTGGCGTCAGCTGCAAATCCGGTCTGACCCTTGTTTTTGACGCAGCCGGCAACCGCATTGCCGGACTGCACGCCGATCTTTCCCACAATTCGACCATGCCGGCGCGTCAGCCGGAACCCGTAAACTGACAGGACCTTCCATGCCCAAAATCGTCTCTCATCGCGGCGCCAACCGTTTCGCGCCCGAAAACACCTTTGCCGCCGCCGATCTCGCTCTAGAGCAGGGTGCGGATTATATCGAGCTTGATGTGCGCGAGAGCGCGGATGGCGTGCTGTATGTCTTTCACGACGAAACGCTTGAGCGCACGACCGACGGTACGGGGCCTATCGGCCATGCCCTGTCGAGCGAGATCGATGCGCTGGATGCGGGCAGCTGGTTCGGGGAAAACTTCAAGGGCGCTGTGGTGCCGCGTCTTGATGCCTACCTCCGCCATTTGCGCGGCCGCTGCGGCGTTTATGTCGAGCTGAAATATTGCGATCCCGTCAAGGTCGCCGCCCTGGTGCGCGATCTCGGCATGTTGCGCGATACTTTCTTTTTCTCCTTTTCCGAGGAAATGCGCCGCGGTCTGCAGGCCATCGCACCCGAATTCCGCAAGATGATGACGCTCGACATTGCGAAGTCGCCTTCGCTGGCGACGGCCGTGCACCATGCCTCGATCATAGAGATCACGCCGGCACAGATGCGGCGGCCCGGTCTTGTCGCGGCATGCCGCAAGGCCGGTCTCGAAATCATGGTCTATTACGGCGGTGATGACATCGACCTTCATAAAGAGATCGCATTGGCCGGGGTAGACTACGTCAACATCGACCGCCCGGACCTGTTCGATACGATGCGCCGTACCGCACGGCTCCCTGAATTCGCATAACCTTCCTTCCCCTTGGAGATCATGACATGAGCAATCTTATAGGTACCGGCTTTAACGCCGGCTCGGACGATGGCGAACTGGCCACCCTTGAAAGCGATCTTCGCGCGCTTGCCGAAATTGGCTGCGACACCGTAGAAATCGCCGCAACAAGCCTCGATATGATCGCTGGCGGCCGGATCATCGAGGAGCGCGCCGACCGTTTCGTGTCGCTCGCAAAGCAGTTCGACTTCCGCTACACCGTGCACGGTCTCGTCTCTTCGAATTTCATGGACCCGGTGACATGCCGTTACCAGATCGATGCGGCCAAGGCGCTTGCCGTTCTCTGTGACCGTATCGGCGCAGGCATCCTCGTCCAGCACAGCGGCGCCCTGCGTGCCGACCAGATCGCCGAACGGGCCGATGCCGACAGCCGCGAGCGGGAAGCGCTTTTCGAACTGGCGGAGTTCTGCAGGCCCTATGGCGTGCGTATCGCCCTTGAGAATATCTTCTCCACCGAGCCCGGCCAATACCGCCAGACGCCGGCCGAAGTGGCTGCGACCGTGAAGGCTGTCGGTCACGACAATGTCGTGGCGCTGATCGACTTCAGCCATGCCTATCTCGAATCCACCTATCGTGGTCTCGATTTCCGCGATGAGCTTCGCGCCATGGCGCCGGTTGCCGGCCATCTGCATGTGCACGATTCCTTCGGCCGCCCGCAGGGCTTTTATCAGCCTTATTTTGCCCAGGAAAATACGGCGCTCGGCATCGGCGATCTGCACATGCCGCTCGGCTGGGGCGACATTGACTGGCAGGACATCTTCTCGGAACTTTCCTTCCTGCCTGATACCGTGCTGATGATGGAAATCGGCCGCCGCTATCGCGCCGAGCAGCCGGCAAGCCTCGAAACGGCGCGGCATCTGATGTCGCTTAATGCCGCCCGCACCCAACTCGCAGCCGAGTGATGGCCTGAACAAGGTGTAATTCGACAGGCTGATGTTTGAAACACCGGCAGTCCCGATGCGACTGCCGGTGTTTTTGGTTTAAGCTGCCCAGTCGGAGAGCGAATAGGCCCTGATATAATCGATCATCATCTGCGAGCCGTCGCTGAAATCAGCATCCGATGGTGTTCCCGCGGTTCCACCGACGGCAAGGTTGACGACCATATACATGGGGTCATGCATATCGTCAGGCGTCTCCGTCTGTGCCACGGCGACATCGTCGAAATACCAGGTTATGTGTTCGGCATCCCACAAAACGCCATAAGTGTGAAACCCTTCCGTGCTCGGCACGCTGACATTGTTGATGACCGATGTCTGTTCACCGGTGGCGTTGGAATGGGCGGACATGATGAGCGTATTGGGATTCTGGCCGCGCATTTCGATGACATCGAGTTCCGGCGGCCAGGAGCCGTCTTCGGGCAGGAGCCAGAAGGCAGGCCAGGCGCCCCGGTCGGTCGGCATATCGGCGCGAATTTCGAAATATCCATAGGTCTGGCTGAAGGAGGAATAGGTGTTCAGCATGCCGGAGGTATAATCGTAACCCTCGACTTCATCGGCAATCGATTGCGCGGTTTTCTCGGCGGATATCGTCAGGACGCCGTTTGCAACGCTGAACGGATTGACCTCCGACGTGCCGGCATAAGAGGGGTTGATGTACCATTGCGCCTCACCATTCGTCGTCAGCGAGCTTCCCTTTTCGGGTGCCCACCAATATTTGGCGTCCCAGGTGCCCTGATTGCCACTGCGCAGGGACAGCGCGTCGAATTCATCGGCAAAGGTCTGGGTGAGAGAGGATCGATCGAGGCTGAGCTCGAACTGGTCGGCCTGAAGGTCGTCTATGGTTTTTCCTGCAAGAACGATGGCCTCGCCATTTGAAAAATTGAGCCACAGGTCGCTGCCCTGCTGCGTGGCGTTGCCGGCCAGCTGATCGAAGGATGTGATACCGTAACCATTCAGCCGGATCGTGTCATTGGCGCTGAAATCCATGATGAGATCTGTACCGTTGCCGCTCGTAAAAACGAAAGTGTCGGCCCCGCCGCCACCGATCAGTACGTCGTTGCCGGCCCCGCCATCGATCGTCTGGCTGCCCGATCCGCCGGTGATGATATTGTCGAGTGAATTGCCGAAGGCATAACGACCGTCACCCGTTACCCTGAGATTCTCGAAATTGTCGGGCAAGGTGTAACTCATCCAGGTATCGATGGTGTCGATGCCCTCCCCGGCATTTTCGACGGCGCGATTGATACCGGAATAGAGATAATAGATATCGTCGCCGGTGCCGCCCGCCATGGTCACGTTGACGGAGCTGTCACCCCACATGGAATCATTGCCGGCGGTGCCGGCGAGCCGCGGGCCGGAGCCCGTGGCGGAGAAAAATCCGGTGGAACTGCCGCTGTAATAGAGTGTGTCTCCAAGCGCATTCACTACTGTCCGGGCCATGAACCGTCTCCTGTCCGTTAGCGTTGGTGTCCTCACTCCTCCTGCTGCACACCCTAACAGGGCAAAAAGCCTCCTGTTAGGCCGAAATATAAGGGGTATGTTCCCCTGCGGTTGCATTCAGCCGTTGAATGGGCGCGTTGTCATCGGCCGGTTCCGCCTGTTATATGTCGGGTTTTGAACCATCGGCGCGCTCTTGCTGTACCCCTGCGGGTGATGGCAAGATCGGGGCGGATTGCAGATGTCCGCGCGGCATCTGAGGAATGGAGTATCAGGATTGAGCGTAGCCTTTACCAAGGAAGACAGCGCGGAAACCGCAGCCGAAACCGTTCTGCCGGATCGGATAATCCCGCCTCATCCCAATCTGGTAACGCAGTCCGGGCTGAAGGCGCTGGAAGAGCAGTTGCGGCTGGCGCGCGAAGCCTGTGAGGCGGCCAATGCCATTGAAGACATCAATGAAAGACGGCGCATTTCCGCCAACCCGCTACGGGATCTGCGATATTTCTCCGAGCGGGTTCGCACCGCCCAACTGATGCCTGATCCGCCAGCGGACGGCGTCGTCGCCTTCGGCAGTCTGGTGACGTTCAGCCGCGATGACGGACGAACGCAACGGTTTCGAATCGTCGGCGAAGATGAGGCCGACCCGGCTGCCGGAACGATGTCCTATGTCTCCCCGGTTGCAAGGGTGCTGACGGGAAAAATGGCTGGTGATCTGGTCAGTTTGGGCGGCAGGGAGATCGAAATCATCGAAGTCGCCTGACACCCGGGCCGGACTGGGTAAAATGGGCCCTCAAAAATAAGGGCCTTCTTGTTGCTATCTGCCGTCAGACAATAAGGGGCTGAGGCCCGGATTACCGATAACGATTCCTTCTTCTCGGTGGCGAGCGTCATCTGCTGTTCCCAGCATCCGCATCACTGTGGTCTTCAGGAAGAGCCTGAAGTCCAGATCTATGGCGGCGTAGGCGAGGGCAAGCCCCACATGGGCCATGAAGACGGGATTGAAATTCAGCTCTTCGAACTGATAGCCGATAATGATCCCGATTGCCGAATAGACGAAAAAGCCGATCTTGCGTTTTCGGAAAATTGCATAAAACAGCGCAAAGGCGCTCATCATGCAAAATCCCAGGCCGGAAGCGTAGGCGGTGGCCATAAAGCCGTTATGGGGCGTACCGATCTTTGCGATACGCGCAAGCTCTTCATATCGAGCGGTAAATCCGATGCCCAACGGATGCAGGAACATGACCTGAAAACCGCCGGTGATCGTCTCCCACCGCTCATGCAAGTTGTTGCTGCTATTGCTGTCTTCGAGAAAACGTTTCGAAAATACCTCCCCCGCGAAGTCGAAAGCGCCGAGCGGCAGAACGGCGGCGATGACAAGGGCGCATAAAGCAAAGCCGAAATACGTGCTGAGCAGCATTTTGACCGAAAAATTCCGGACGTAAAAATAAAGTCCGATGGCGAGCACGGCAAACACACCCGAGCGGTTGAGCGTGAGCGTAAAGCTTGCCAGGTATATGAGCAGAAACACCGCAAACAGCGCGGGCCGTCTTTGGCGTTCGGCGAGATAGGCAGCGGCTGCTCCGGCCAGTGCGAAGGCTGGTCCAGCGGTGTTTCCCACAGGCCAGATGCCGCCTGCCTTTTCGACGCGCAAAAGCAGCGGCGTTATTTCACCTTTTGCCGCGAGTTCCAGGACGCCCGCCTCATCGAACATGAAGGACAATCCGAGGGAGGCAAGCTGGTCATGAATGACGATGTCAAGGAAAAGCAGGATCGTCACGGCTATGAAGCCCGCGAACATGCCCCAGCAGAACAGCTCGAGAAGGTTCTCCTTGAACAGCATGTAGGCAAAGAAGAGAAAATAGACCGCATAAAAATAGGTCATCGCCGTCGTATAAAATTCGCCATCGCCACGCGCGTCGGCAAACAGCGCCGTGAGTGCAAACAGGACCGTCAGCGGCAGGAGGTAAAACAGGACGATCGACGGTGTCAGGCAGCGAATGTAAAGCAGCGCAATGACGGGCAGCGTCATCAGCACCAGCATGTCGGTAATGTTGAGGAAACGCAGGCCGATATTGCTGGTCACCACGTTGCACTGAATGAAGAAACCGATGGAAAAAACGAATATAGCCAGAAAGATGCCGGGAATATTGATTGTTTTTGAGGGATAAAGCGGCATTGCCAAAACGAAACCCGGTAGGGCGGGCAGGCGCGATGCCGCATGATTTTTTCGTTTTTTCATTCGCGGCCTTTATCTTTTGTAGGCGGATTTCGACGGTCCCTTAGAGAGGGGCGTTACCGCGCGGCAATAAATATAATATGGCGACCATTAGTGGGCTCGATGACGTCGCCACGCAAGATAATTTTATCCGTTTCTCCATTAGACAAGATTGCCTTTCGGCAAATCCCCTTCGACCGCGATGATGCGCTGAATGTGAACTGGCTCATTTGAGGTGGGCGCGCTGGTGCCGAATGCGGGAAGGATGCGCAGATAAAAATTATACCCGGTCGGGCTCATGTCTGGATCTATGGCGATCCCGTTGGCGATCGCCCACATCCAGCCGCTGTTACCGGAGATGTTGGCGCCTCCAAATTGCAGGGCGGAGCAAATGATCGTCCTGACTGCGCCGCCGCTTTTAGCAACCAGCATGATGTAGGGGAGACGTTGCTTCTCGTTGTTTTTGTAAAGCACGGCGAATGAAATCGTCCTGCCGATCATCGCTGCGGCCTCCGCATTGCGGAAGTAACGCGTGAGCCCGGCGGTCTGGCTGCCATTCGCATAGAGCGCGAGGCTGCTTGCGAAGGACGGGGAGAAGATGATTTCGGTGGTTTTGGTGGCAGAGCCTGGCGAAGTCAGCCCCCAGCCCGTCGGAGCGGAGCCCGACCAGTCGGTAAAGTCACCATTCCCTATGAGATTGGCGGCAGGCAGCTTCGGCCAGCAAGGTGTCTGAAAACCGCTGTCGGACGCCGAAGTGAGGTAGGAATCGAACAGGGTTCGGGCAATGAGCCGCGATCCAGCATCGTTCGGGTGGATATTGTCCCGATAAAGGGCGGCGTCCTTGGCCTTCGCCAGAAATGCCGCATGCGTATCCACCAGCGTAAGGTTCGGATGTGCTCGGGCCAAATCGAGGATTGCCTGATAGACCTTGTCGTAACCCGTCCCATCACGCCACGGGTTCTGCGTGGTGATGAGCTGTGGCGTGCCCGGCCATTGCCATTCGGTCATGCCGAGCGGGCCGAGCAGGGTGGATCGCCCGGAGCTCAAAATGCCGCCAGGCACCTCGAAGGTTTGCATATTATGGCCCTGATGCAGGATGCAAAGATCCGGACGGGGGATATTCAGCGCCGCTGCGCGCTGTTCCGCGAGCATGTAACCCGCCATGCCGCCGGGTAGCGTTGCGAGATAGACCGCCAGCCTCGCCCCCTTACTGGCGCGCAGCGTGACCGGTTCCGCATAGGCTTTTGGCCCGGTGGCGGCATTCGTTTCCCATTCCGCCCAGCGGTGTAACACCACCGTCGTATCGTGCAGTTCGCCGAGCATCATCGCAAATTGCTGAAATGGTCCGGCTTCGGCATGGGCGGTGCTGTCGCCGTTCACGAACAGCGTGGCATTCTGACCCGCTGTCAGCCGGGCGCGCAGGACAGAGAACGCCGTCAAGGAAAGACCGATGGCGCCCATGGTCCGGGGGCGGATGCCGAGCGTTACGCCGATCATGCCGCCACCTCTTCCGTTCGTGCCATATATATGCATATGTTGTATCCGAGCGCTGTCATCGTTCGTTCTCCTGGTCTGGCCTCAGGATAATTCCGCCATGAGGCACGGGAAAAAAATGCCGGGAGCGGGATGGCGATCAGCGCATAAAAACAAACGTCATGAATTTTTCTTGCATTTCGTCTGAAGTATAAAAATAGAATAATTGTATTTTACTTTTGCTATTTTTAAATTTTATTACTAATAAAGGTTCTGATGCTGGTATTTTTATCTAGCAATGTGCATTTCTCTGTAATCTCCGACGAAGGTATCCCTGTCGCTATCGGGCAGGATGGTTCTTTTCGCAGGTGTGCTGTTCATGCCCGCAATCAAGACCAGACGCATCGTGGGTTCTCTCCTACGGCAGGGGAGACGCCATGACATCCGCTCTTTTTGTCAGCCATACCGGAGAGAAGGGCGGCGCCGAACTTTTTCTGGCTGATCTCGTCAAGGCTGGACCTCATTCCTGGCGCGCTTGTTTTCTCAGTGGTGGTGCGGCCGCAGATGATCTGGCTGACGCCGGGCGGCCTCCGGTCATGTTGTCCGCCGGAGAAAAAATGCTGTCGATCCGCCGCAACGCATCCTTCGGTGCCCTGTTGCGCGGAGCGGCTGATGTGGTGGCGGTCGCCTGGCAGTTGAGCCGGGAGGCGAGGCATTATGATGTGATCTGCGCCAACTCGCAAAAGGCGCTTTTTGTCTGTGCGCTGGCCGCGAAGCTCAGTCGTCGCCCGCTCGTCTGGATTTTGCACGATATCGTCACCGATCCCGCTTTCAGCACCACCAACCGTCGGGCTTCGCTGGCATTTGCGCGCCTTTTCGCCAAGCTGGTGGCTGTCAACTCCGAGGAGACGGGCCGGGCTTTCATCGAAGCCGGCGGTGAGGCGAATAAGGTTCGCATCGTTTACAACGGCTTCGATCCCGCCAGGGCAAAGGTCTACGAGCCGGGCACGGCCGCGCGGCTGCGAGCGGAACTGGGTTTTGGTCCGCAGCCGCTTGTCGGCCTTTTTGGCCGGCTGAGCGAATGGAAGGGACAGCATGTATTTCTGGAGGCGATTGCGGCGATGGAGGGCGTGCAGGCGGTCATCGTTGGTGGCGCACTTTTTGGGCAGGAGGCCTATGAGGCGCGCATCCGCGAACAGGCGTCCCGTCTCGGTCTCGACGATCGTGTCCGCTTCCTCGGTTTCCGCTCGGATGTGCCGGAACTGATGGCGGCGATGGATGCGGTTGCTCACACCTCAATTGTTGCCGAGCCCTTCGGCCGGGTGGTTGTCGAGGCCATGATGTGCGGGCGTCCGGTTGTCGCCACGCGCGGCGGCGGGGTTACCGAAATCATCCGTGACGGCGAAACGGGCCTTCTCGTGCCGCCGGGAGAGCCATCTGCGCTGGCCGCAGCGCTCGGCCGCGTCCTGTCCGATCCGGCTCTGGCGGAAAGGCTGGCGCAAAAGGGGAGGGAGGATGTGAGCCAACGTTTCTCGCTGGAGGAAACCTGCAGGTCCGTTTCCGCGCTGCTGGAGGAGGCAGCGTGAGCTTCCGTTCGGTGATCGACAGGAACAGGCAATGCCGGCAGGCGGAAGGGCCAGGATGCGCATTCTCGTAAACATGCCGAGCCAATATGGCGGCAAGGCTTCCGGTGTCGCCCGCGTCACCTTCAGCCTGCTGGAGCGGCTGCTGGAGCAGACAGGTGACGATTATATTCTGCGCTCTCCGTGGACGCGGGCGCAACTGCCAGAAAGCCTGCGCGACAGCCGATTGCAGCTTATCGAGACTCCGCGGCCCCGCATCATGGTTTTTGACGTGGTGCATCAGGCCGCCATGCTGCCCGCGCTTTGCCGCCAGCATGGCATTGATGTGCTGTTTAACGCCGATCCTTTCGGAAGTCCCCTCGGCGGCAAACGGCGTCTCACCCTTGTTCACGATCTTTATTTCAAAACCATTCCCGAACAGATCGGCTGGCGGGCAACCCTGACGACCGATTTCATCTTCAAGCTGATGATGGCCGGCTCGGATCAGGTTATCTGCGTATCCGACGCGACACGGAAGGATCTGGCGCGTTTTTATCCTGCCGCTGCCAATAAGAGCCTTACCATTCATTCCGACAGTACGCTAAATGTCGATCCCGAGACTCTTGGTTTGGTACCGCCTGTTGCCGGGCGCTACATATTGGTGGTCGGAAACGCGACTTCCAACAAGAATTTTTCCCTCCTTGGCAAAGCCTTTGCCATACTCGGTAAAAAATGGCCGGATCTGCGTGTCGTGCATGTCGGCCGCGACGAGGCGGAGGAAATCGCCTGCGCGCTGGCTGATCCGGAATTGAAAACCCGGCTGATCCGGCTTTCCGGCATAGATGATCGGCAGCTGGCCGAACTTTACCGGCATGCCGCCTGCCTTTGTGTACCCTCTACCTATGAGGGGTTCTGCCTGCCGGTGCTGGAGGCGCAGCAGCTGGGATGCCCGGTCGTCTGCTCCAACCGTTCCGCAACGCCGGAGATCGCCGGCAATGGCGCCCTGACTTTCGATCCGGCGGACACTCAAAGCCTTGTTGACGCGCTTGAGCGGCTTCTGGGGAATCCGGAACTCGCAGACAATCTTCGCCAGGCAGGTTATGAGAACCGTAAATTATATTCGTGGCAGAAGGCGGCGGAGAGCTACGCGCAGCTTTTTCAAGCGCGGCGTTGAGACCAGGGGATGCCCAAGCGCCTTGTCTCGACAGTGGCGGTTTATGCGTCGTCGGTTTTACGCACATCCGAATAGAGCTTTTCATAGGCTGCGACGACCCCTTCGGGTGCGACACCTTGCCGAATTCGCTCCCGGGTTTCAGGGGTTTCCTCGAGCATGGCGGGATTGCGCATGGCCTCCGCCATGCGCGCGGCCAGTTCGGCGGCATTGCCCGGCGCGAACAGGCGTTCCGGCCTGTCCGCGCCGATCTGTTCGGCAACGCCCGCAAGATTTGCGCCGATGACGGGTACGCCGCGCAGAATGGCTTCGGCGACGGTACGTCCGAA
>RCUT01001508.1_pt1 | contig 11028 bp, 6 predicted proteins | sample 2166171 | NCBI WGS metagenome assembly RCUT01 (sample SAMN09932757, study PRJNA488358) | compost metagenome | isolation source: compost soil in 4-hydroxybenzoic | place: Germany: Experimental Botanical Garden
TCATGCGGTCGACGATGATGTCCAGGTGCAGCTCGCCCATGCCGGAGATGATGGTCTGGCCGGTCTCCTCGTCGGTCTTGACCCGGAAGGACGGGTCTTCCTGGGCCAGCTTGGCCAGGGCGATGCCCATCTTTTCCTGGTCGGCCTTGGTCTTGGGTTCGACGGCGATGGAGATCACCGGCTCGGGGAAGTCCATGCGCTCGAGGACGATGGGCTTGTTGAGGTCGCAGAGGGTGTCGCCGGTGGTGACGTCCTTCATGCCGATCAGCGCGGCGATGTCACCAGCGCGCACTTCCTTGATCTCGGCGCGGTGGTTGGCATGCATCTGCACCATGCGGCCGACGCGCTCCTTCTTGCCCTTCACCGAGTTGAGCACGGCATCGCCGGAGTTCAGCACGCCGGAGTAGACGCGGATGAAGGTCAGGGTGCCGACGAAGGGGTCGGTGGCGATCTTGAAGGCCAGCGCGGAGAAGGGTTCGCTGTCGTCGGCGTGGCGTTCGTCCTCCTGCTCCGGGTGATCCGGGTGGGTGCCGCGGATGGAGGGAATCTCGGTGGGTGCCGGGAGCAGTTCGACCACCGCGTCCAGCACCAGCGGCACGCCCTTGTTCTTGAAGGAGGAGCCGCACACCGCCGGCACCACTTCGCAGGACAGGGTGCGGATGCGCAGGCCGGTCTTGATCTCTTCCTCGGAGAGGTCGCCTTCGTCGAGGTATTTCGTCATCAACTCTTCGTTGGCCTCGGCCGCCACTTCCAGCATCACGTTGCGCCAGTGCCTGGCCTCGTCCAGCTGCTCGGCGGGTATCTCCTCCTCGCGGGACGTGGCGCCCTGGTCGGCGTCGTTCCAGTAGATGGCCTTCATGCGGATCAGGTCGATCTGGCCATGGAAGTTCTCCTCCTGGCCAATGGGCAGCTGGATGGGCACCGGAGTGTGGCCGAGGCGCTTCTTGATCTGCTCCACCACCCGCAGGAAGTCGGCGCCGGCGCGGTCCATCTTGTTCACGTAGGCGATGCGCGGCACGTGGTACTTGTCGGCCTGGCGCCAGACGGTCTCGGACTGCGGCTCCACGCCATCGGCGCCGCTGAACACCACCACGGCGCCGTCGAGCACCCGCAGCGAGCGCTCCACCTCGATGGTGAAGTCGACGTGGCCGGGGGTGTCGATGATGTTGAAGCGGTACTTGTGGGCGAACTGCTTGGTCGAGCCCTGCCAGAAAGCAGTGGTCGCCGCAGAGGTGATGGTGATGCCGCGCTCCTGCTCCTGGGCCATCCAGTCCATGGTCGCGGCGCCGTCGTGCACCTCGCCCATCTTGTGGTTGACCCCGGTGTAGTAGAGGACCCGTTCGGTGGTGGTGGTCTTGCCGGCATCCACGTGGGCCACTATGCCGATGTTGCGGTAATGGCTGATGGGGGTTGTACGGGCCATGGCAATCACCTCCGTGCGGGTTTATGGGATTTGGCTGGGCCGCACACCCTCCGGCGGTACCAGGCGGCACCGAATCGGAACTGGAAAGTTGTGGGCGGCGAAAGACCGGGCGGACCTGCCGTAAGGGCATGGCACGGCCGCTGGCCGGCACCTCCCCCTTTCCCTAACGCTAGCATCGCCATCGCCAGGGCACCGGCCGCTCATCCGCTAGTCCGCCCGGACGATGCATTGCCGGGCAGCGCACTTCATGTTCTGCTGCCCGGCCGAATCCCGGCCGCCATCACCGCCTCATGAGGGACCTTGCCGTGGAAAAGATCATCTACACCCTGTGGCGCGATCCGCAGGACAGCCTCGACGCCTTCTCCCAGCGCCTGCGTGGCGAAGTCGCCGAACGTCTCTTCACCCTGGGCGCCCGTGGCCTGCAGGTGAACCTGGCCGACGCCGATGTCGCACCCGCCGCCGGCCTGCGCCAGGAGAACAATAGGCCGCTGCCGGACGCCACCCTGTCGCTCTGGGTCGACAGCGCCAACAGCGAACCCCGCCGTCCTTTCGACGAGGTGCTCGCCGCGGTCTCCAGCCGCCTGGCGGCCTACCTGGTGTGCGAATCGGTCGCCATTCGTAATACCCGCTTCCCGGCCCAACCCGGCCAACGTACCCATGGCTTTTCGCAGATCGCCTTCCTCAGCTGCCCGCCGCGCCTGACTCGCGATGCCTGGCTGGATATCTGGCGCAATCACCACACTCGGGTCGCCATCGACACCCAGGACAATTTCCTCTACGTGCAGAACCTGGTGGTGCGTGCCCTGACCCACGGCGCCGCGCCGCTGGACGCCATAGTCGAGGAGGCCTTCCCGCCGGCCGCCATGACCGATCCCATGGCCTTCTTCGATGCGGTGGGCGACGAGGCGAAGTTCCAGAAGAACCTGGCGGCGATGATGGACAGCTGCAACCGCTTCATCGACTTCGACAAGCTCGATGTGCTGCCCACCAGCCAGTACCTGCTCAAGGCTGCGGCGGCGGGCTGAGGCGCCAGGCGAATGCGCGGAAGGGGAAGCCGCTGCGGCTTCCCCGTCATCCCCTGGCCGCTCAGAGGTTCTTCAGGAACTGCCGGAACTCCTGTTCGGCGAAGCCACGCAGCGTCTGCGTCCTGACATTGCCGAGCGAGCCGGTTTTAAGGAGCAGCGTGGTGGCGGCTTCCTCCGGGCCTTCGACTATCAGTACCAGGTCATAGCTGCCGACGGTCCAGTAGGCGGCCTTGACCGAGACACCAAGCTGCTCGGCCGCGGCCTTGAAGGCCGAGAAGCGGTCCGGAGAATCCTTGACGTTGCGAATGCCCTGATCGGTGAAGCTCGCCAGCGTGATGTAAGTAGCCATTTGTTCGCTCCTGTTGAGTTGCAGGGCGACGGTCCGGTACGCGGAAGTCACTGCATCGGAAGAAGGCCGCCACTCTCCCGGCCATGCATGCCCACAAGGCGCGACCCGCCACGGGCCCTGTCGACAATCGAGCTTCCGACGACCTCCATTGGGTAGGAATAGCAGCCCCGCGGAGCGCCGCATGACCACTGATCCACTCCTCGCCGGGCAGGCTCCGGGCGCCGACCTATACTTTCAGACCCGGCAGGCTCGCGGGCCCGCCCTCGGACATCTGCCGCGCCTGCGGCAGCCCACCAGCCAGCAGAAAGGAGGACGTACATGGCAATCCGCATTGGTGACGAAGCCCCCGATTTCACCGCAGAAACCACCGAAGGCACCCTCAACTTCCACCAGTGGATCGGCGACCAGTGGGCCATCCTGTTCTCCCACCCGAAGGACTTCACCCCGGTCTGCACCACCGAGCTGGGCTACATGGCCAGGCTCAAGCCCGAGTTCGACAAGCGCAACACCAAGGTGGTGGGCCTTTCCGTCGACCCGGTCAGCGACCACCGCAAGTGGGTCGGCGATATCGAGGAAACCCAGGGCTGTGCGGTGAACTATCCGATGATCGGTGACGAGAACCTCGCCGTGGCCAAGCTCTACGACATGATCCACCCCAATGCCAGCGGCGGCCCGCGTACCGCCGTGGACAACGCCACGGTGCGCTCGGTGTTCATCGTCGGCCCGGACAAGAAGGTCAAGGCCATGCTGGTCTACCCCATGAGCGCCGGGCGCAACTTCGACGAGGTGCTGCGCCTGCTGGACTCGCTGCAACTGAACGCCAAGCACACGGTGGCCACTCCGGTGAACTGGCGCCCCGGCGACGACGTGATCATCCCCACCTCGGTGTCGGACGAAGACGCGCAGAAGAAATATCCCCAGGGCTACAAGACCCTCAAGCCTTACCTGCGGGTGGTCGCCCAGCCGAAATGACCGCTCGCGCCCCCTCCTCCGGGAGGGGGCGCCGACGGGCTGCCATACTGTCCTGCATGGTCAGGGCAACATTCCGCTTCTACGAGGAGCTCAACGACTTCCTGCCGGCCGAGCGCCGCAAGCAGGCCTTTACCTGCGCCTGTGCGCGGGCGGCCACGGTCAAGCACATGATCGAGGCCCTGGGCGTACCCCACACGGAGGTGGAACTGGTGCTGCTCAATGGCGAGTCGGTGGGCTTCGACCGCCTGATCCTCGACGGCGACCGCCTGGCCGTCTATCCCAAGTTCGAGACCCTGGACATCAGCCCGCTGCTCAAGGTGCGGGCGCAGCCGATGCGCGTGCTGCGCTTCGTCGCCGACGCCCACCTGGGCGGGCTGGCCAGCCTGCTGCGCATGAGCGGCTTCGACACCCTCTACGACAACCGCTTCGAAGATGGCCAGATCGCCGAGATCGCCGCCCACGAGGGGCGCATCGTGCTGACCCGCGACCGCGAACTGCTCAAGCGCCGCATCATCAGCCACGGCTGCTACGTGCACGCCCTGAAGCCGGCCCTGCAACTGCGCGAACTCTTCGAGCGCCTGGACCTGGCCCGCAGCGCCCGACCCTTCAGCCTGTGCCTGCACTGCAACCGGCCCTTGCGGGAGGTCGACGCGGAACTCGCCCGCCCGCTCCTGCCGCCGCGCATCGCCGCGCTCTACTCACGCTTCCTCAGCTGCGACGCCTGCCAGCGCCTGTACTGGGAAGGCTCCCACTGGCGCAGCATGTGCGCCCTCCTCGCCCCACTCCTGTCTGTGGATAAATCCGACGAAGCCTGACCAGCGGTTACCCACAAAGGCAGTGGATGAAGCTGTGGATAAGCTGTCGGGAGATGGCCAGGGGCCAGATGGCGCGCGGCCTTGCCGGGGTTGGATCAATTTCGAGCTATTTCAAGTGGTTAGGCTCCCCGCGAAGAACTGTGGGAGCGAATTCATTCGCGAAAGCAGGCCGCGCAGGTCTGCCCGGCCGGTCCATTGGGGCTGCTGCGCAGCCCTTCGCGAATGAATTCGCTCCTACAAGTAAGGGTGGCCGTAGCGGCACGGGGATCGTCGGACCTTGAACGGTCCGTAGGAACAGACAGTCCCGACGTTACAACGGCATCCGCGCCCTTCTCGACTGCTGCCCGAGCGGCGTGGCCGCCGGCTGGCGGATCAGCGCCGCGCGCCATTCATTGGCGGTGACCGCATCGACTTCCTGCAACAACGCCACCTTGCCGGCCACCAGGGTCGCTACCGGCACGCCGTCCCGATAGAGCAGGCGGTTGCCCGCCACCGCCGGCACCTTGGCGCCGCCCAGCAGGGTGCCCAGCAGGTTCAGCGGGTCGCAGGCGGAAAGGCTGACCAGGCTGCCGTCCAGCGGCCGCTTGCGCACTTCGCGCAGCAGGCCCACGGCTTCCGGCAGGGCGAACTGTTCGCCGGAGACCCCGGCCACGAAACGCCCGCCGCGAATCTCGCCACGCGCCTCCAGGCGGTGATAGACCCGCAGCAGGTCGCGCCAGGGCGGCAGCCAGTCGGCCTCGCGCTCCAGCAGGCGCCAGCCGACCACGCCGTAGCGGCGCAACAGGGTGCGCGCGACATGTTCCAGAGCCTCGGCCGGCACCTTGCCCTGGCCTTCTTCGGCCTTGCCGCGCAGCAGCGCCCAGCGTCCGGCGTCCTGCATGTTGGCCAGGGCCAGGCGCGCGCGTCTGTCGTGGCGGCTGCGTCGGGCCGCGGGCAGCAGCAGGGAGCGCAGGCCGGCGAAACTGTCGGCATTGCACAGGCCCAGCGCCACCAGCTCGCCGAGGCAGTCCTCCAGTTCGCTGCGCAGCAGGTGGGCTTCGTCCATCAGCTCGTCGAAGAACAGCGCGCCCTGGCTGGCCAGCACCTGGCGCACCCGTTCGGCACGGGCGGAAGGCTCGGCGGCCGGCGCATCCTGCAGGCAGGCGCGCCAGAGGCCCAGGCTCTTGCGCGGCAGCAGCAGGATGGGGGTACCGCGCACCGGCCCCACCGCTGCCTTGCCGCGCCCGCCCAGGCGGCACCAGACCACCCGGCCGGCGCGGCACAGGTCGTCGAGCCAGTTGATGCCGTAGTCGGCCACCCGGCTCGGGAGGATTTCGCTTTCCCAGGCGCCGGCTGCCGCCTCGAAGCCTTCCAGTTGCCCGAGCACTCCGGCCAGGGCCTCGGCGCCACGCACCTGGGCGCTGGGCGCCACGCGCTGCCAGTCGAACAGGAAGCGCATGAAATCGGCACGCTCCACCGGCTCTATCTCGCGGCGCAGGCGCTTGACCGTGTAGCGGTGGATGCGCGCCAGCAGGTGCCGCTCGCACCATTCCTCGTCCCGCGCACCGGGGCTGAAGCGGCCGCGCAACACCTGGCCTTCGCGTTCCAGGCTGGCCAGGGCGAAGGCCAGGGCGGATGGCGCCTGGCGCAGGTCGGCGGCCAGCTGCGCCAGGGGCAAGGGGCCGAAGCCGCCGAGCCGGGCGCGCAGCACTTCCACCAGGGCGGCCTCGGCTTGCCAGGGCTCGCTGAATCCTTCCGGCGCGGCGATGGCCGGTTTCAGCGCCGCCTGTGGATAAAGCACGCGGAACTGCCCCAGGCGCTCGGCCGCCAGCCACAGGGCCGGCTTGCCCGCCAGGTGCAGGCAGGTGGCGCGGCGGGCCTTGGCCAGTTGCCGGAGCCAGTCGACCCAGCCGCTGTTGGCCTCGGCTTCGGCCCGGGTGATGCAGGCCAGGGCCAGCAGCGCCTCGTGCATCTCGTCGGCATCGCGCACCTGGGGCCAGGCTTCCTCGGCCACCGCGGCGATGGCCTCGGCATCCAGGGCGCCGAGGTCGTCGGCGGATTCCGGGTCGGTCCAGCGGCGGTTCTGCACGGCCTGGGTGCGGCGCTCTTCCAGCGGCGCGTCATCGAGGAAGGCGTAGGGCCGCGCGCCGAGGATTTCCGCCGCCAGGGCCGAGGGCGCCGGCAGGTCGCGGGCGATGAGCTCCACCTCGCCGCGCTCCATGCGCCGCAGCAGTGCCAGCCAACCCTCGGTATCCATGGCTTCGTGCAGGCAATCGTCGAGGGTCTGGGCCACCAGCGGGTGGTCGGGGATCTCGCGTTCGCCCACCAGGTTCTCCTGGCAGGCCACCTGGTCGGGGAACACGCTGGCCAGCAAGTCTTCGCTGCGCATGCGCTGGATCTGCGGCGCCACCTTGCGCCCGCCGGAGAAGCGCGGCAGGGCCAGGGCGGCGGAAGCGTTCCAGCGCCAGCGCACGCCGAACAGCGGCGCGTCCAGTACGGCCTGCACCAGCACCTGTTCGGCGCTGTTGGAATGCAGGTAGCGCCAGACCTCCTCCAGCGGGAAGCTGTGGCTGGTGGAGAGGGACAGGATGAGCGCGTCCTCGGTGGCCGCCGCCTGCAGCTCGAAGTTGAAGTTGCGGCAGAAGCGCTTGCGCAACGCCAGGCCCCAGGCGCGGTTGAGCCGGCTGCCGAACGGCGAATGGATGATCAGTTGCATGCCGCCGGATTCGTCGAAGAAGCGCTCCATCACCAGGCGCTGCTGGGTCGGCAAGGCTCCCAGCGCGGCCTGTGCCCGCGCCAGGTATTCGACGATCTGCCGCGCCGCCGCCTCACTCAGGCCAATACCGTCGCGCAGGCCCCGGATCGCCCGCTCGATGGCCTCCCCCCGCTCGGGCTGCTCCCCTCTCCCCCCGGGAGAGGGGTTGGGGGTGAGGGATGCCTGATCCTGCTCGGACTCTCCAAGCAACTTCCCAACCTCCCCCCGCAACCGCGCCACCGCAGCCGACAGCTCATCACTCCTCCCCGGCGCCTCGCCCAGCCAGAAGGGAATGCTCGGCGGCTGCCCGCGGGCGTCCTCCACCCGCACCCGCCCGGGCTCCACACGGATGATGCGGTACGACTGGTTGCCCAGCTGGAACACATCGCCGGCCAGGCTTTCCACGGCGAAATCCTCGTGCACGCTGCCCACCGGCATGCCCTGGGGCTCCAGCAGCACGGCGTAGTCGGCGGTTTCCGGAATGGCGCCGCCGGAGGTGATGGCGGTCAGGCGTGCCGCGCGCCGGCCGCGCAGACGGCGGTTCACCGCATCGCGGTGGAGGTAGGCGCCACGCACGCCCTGGCGGCCGCTGTAGCCCTCGGACAGCATCTTGACCAGGGCGTCGAACTGGCCACGCGCAAGGTCGGCGTAGGGCATGGCGCGGGTCATCAGGTGAAAGAGTTCGTCCTCGCCCCATTCCTGGCTGGCCACTTCGGCGACCATCTGCTGGGCCAGCACATCGAGCGGCGCGTGGGGGATGGTCAGGGCGTCCAGTTCGTCGCGGCGCACGCTGTCCAGCAGCGCCGCGCATTCGACCAGGTCGTCCCGCGACTGCGGGAACAGCCGCCCCTTGGGCGTGCCGCCGACGCTGTGGCCGGAACGCCCGACCCGCTGCAGGAAGGCGGCGATGCTGCGTGGCGAACCGAGCTGGCAGACCAGTTCCACGTCGCCGATATCGATGCCCAGCTCCAGTGACGCCGTGGCCACCAGCACCTTGAGCTCGCCGCGCTTGAGGCGCTGTTCGGCGTCCAGGCGCAGGTCCCGCGCCATGCTGCCGTGGTGCGCGGCCACCGCCGCGTCGCCCAGGCGTTCGGAAAGATGGCGGCTGGCGCGCTCGGCCAGGCGCCGGGTGTTGACGAAGACCAGCGTGGTGCGGTGCTCGGCCACCAGTTCGGCCAGGCGGTCGTAGACCTTCTCCCAGGCCTCATTGCTCAGCACGGCTTCCAGCGGCACGGGCGGCACCTCCAGGGCCAGGTCGCGTTCGCGGCTGTAGCCGACGTCCACCAGGGTGCAGGCCTCGTCACGCTGGCCCATGAGGAACTGCGCCACCCGCTCGATGGGCTTCTGGGTGGCGGACAGGCCGATCCGCTGCAGCGGCCGCCCACAGAGGGCCTCAAGCCGTTCGGCGCTGAGCATCAGGTGGCTGCCACGCTTGCTGCCGGCGATGGCGTGGATCTCGTCGACGATCAGGCTGCGGCAGCCGGCCAGCATGGCGCGGCCGGAGTCGGAGCCGAGGAGGATATAGAGGGATTCGGGCGTGGTGACCAGGATGTGCGGCGGGCGCTTGCGCATGGCGTCGCGCTCGGCCTGTGGCGTGTCACCGGTGCGCACCGCGGTGCGGATGGCCACATCCGCCAGGCCCTGGCGCGCCAGCTCGGCGCGGATGCCCGCCAGGGGCTCCTCCAGGTTGATGCGGATGTCGTTGGACAGTGCCTTGAGCGGCGACACATAGACCACCGTGCAACGGTCCGGCAGCCCGCCCTGCTCCAGGCCCTCGTGCACCAGCGCGTCGATGGCACAGAGGAAGGCCGTGAGCGTCTTGCCCGAGCCGGTCGGCGCCGCCACCAGGGTGCTGCGTCCGGCGCGAATCGCCGGCCAGGCGCGGGCCTGGGCCGCGGTGGGTGCGGCGAAGGTGGCGCGGAACCAGGCGGCGACGGCGGGATGGAAGCCCTCCAGGGCCCGGGCGGTGACGGAATGGCGGGTCGAGGTCATGGCACCCAATATGGGGCGGGCCAACCCGAGCCTCAAGGGCGCCGGACCGATGGTCAGGCATTTGCCCAGCCCTCGGAGCAGGCTACCTGGCGCGCTCCTGCAGAAACTCCGACTTCATCTCACCTGTTTCAGATCGTCGCGCGCTCCCGGTTGCGCGGCTATTCCGGCTCCTGCTCCGGCAGATCGCGGTGGCAGCGGGCGATGGTGACGATCTCGAAGACCAGTTGATCCACCACCTCATCCAGGGCGCCCGGTCCCAACAGGGATTTCATGGTGACGCCGCTGATGCGCATCGCCTCGCGGGTCGCCGGTTCGATCAGGCTCACATCGATCACGTTGTGCGAGGAAAACTCGCACTTCACCTGATAGCCCGGTAGTACAGCCGCCACTTGCGACTGGAGTTTGGCTTGCAGCCGGTACTTCATCCTTCCTCCCGAGCGCGGCCTCCAAGCGGCGCCGCAGCAGCCATTCATCGGAAGAGCGAACTCGCATCGTCACGTTGCAGGTATAGCGCATCGCTTTGGCACGGCCATCGGGGCTGATGACCGGTTGCAAGGCCGGCAGGCGCCGGAGGCAGGACGATGGATCGGCCACTAAACTGAAATTGTCTTGCGATTGCAGGACACGGAAGGCGCCACTCCAGCCCGACACGACTCAGCTGCCGTGGCTCCTTCCTGAATTTCCCCCTTCGCCCCACCCGCCGCCGCATTGCGCTGTAGCTCCGGCTATCCGATCGCTCACCTAGCCAGAGGAGGACAGGCAGATGGACGAGGCCAGGCTCAACGACTTCATGGGCAAGCTGGTAGCCGACATGGGCGGCGCGGCGATGCTCGCCAACATCATCCTCGGCGAGGAACTCGGCCTCTACCGGGCCATGGCCGACAGCCAGCCGGTCAGCCCCGAAGACCTGGCGGCGAAGACCGGCTGCAATGCACGCCTGGTGCGCGAATGGCTCAGCGCCCACGCCGCCTCCGGTTACATGGAGCACAGCGACGGACGGTTCCGCCTGCCGGAGGAACAGGCCCTGGCCCTGGCGGTGGAAGACTCGCCGGTCTACGTCGCCGGCGGCGCGGTGGTGATCGCCGCGCTCTTCCACGACAAGGACAAGCTGGTGGCGGCCATGCGCGGCGATGGCGCCCTGCCCTGGGGCGATCACCACCCCTGCATGTTCAGCGGCACCGAGCGCTTCTTCCGCCCGGGCTACCGGGCGCACCTGGTCGCCGAATGGCTGCCGGCGCTGGACGGCGTGGTGGACAAGCTGGAGGCCGGCGCCAAGGTGGCCGATATCGGCTGCGGCCATGGCGCCTCCACCGTGATCATGGCCAAGGCCTTCCCCGCCTCGCGCTTCATCGGCTTCGACTACCACGCGCCCTCCATCGACACCGCCAGCCAGCGCGCCCGGGAAGGCGGCGTGGCCGACCGGGTGACCTTCAGCCAGGCCAGCGCCAAGGACTACCCCGGCAATGACTACGACCTGATCTGCTACTTCGACTGCCTGCACGACATGGGCGACCCGGTGGGCGCCGCGAAACACGCCTACCAGACCCTCAAGCCGGACGGCACCGTGCTGCTGGTGGAGCCCTACGCCAACGACCACCTCGACGACAACATGACGCCGGTGGGTCGCCTGTTCTACGCCGCCTCCACCTTCATCTGCACGCCCAACTCGCTGTCCCAGGAAGTGGGCCTCGGCCTCGGCGCCCAGGCCGGCGAGGCGC
>RCUT01001510.1_pt1 | contig 11025 bp, 9 predicted proteins | sample 2166171 | NCBI WGS metagenome assembly RCUT01 (sample SAMN09932757, study PRJNA488358) | compost metagenome | isolation source: compost soil in 4-hydroxybenzoic | place: Germany: Experimental Botanical Garden
CTCAGGGCGAGATTGAAGAGAAGAAACTGGTGTTTGGTACGCCCGAACAGAAGGAAGAAGCGATAGCGGCACTCAAAGCACATCGCTGGACGGCTGACTGGTATTTCGATGACGATATCGAGAACCTCTATCGCCATCGCATGTTTTATTCCGATGTCGTGGCGGATTACGAAAATCTCGTTCGTGAACAGCAACTTGTCCTTGGCTACCGCCTGCATGGCAACCTGATGGCGCTCGCCAACGGCATCCCATCCATCTACTTTACCTATGACAGCCGAACTGCCGAGTTTGCCGAAACCTATAAAATCCCGAGTTATGATGTCTTCAGCGACAAACCATTTCGTCTAGAGGATTATTGGGACCAGTCGCTATTCGACAAATACAACCGCGCATGGTTTGAAACCTATGCTGAGATGAAACAGTTTCTCGATGAAAACGGTGTCGATAACAAAATGACCGACACCGGCCTGCCAATTGGAGAATTAAAGGTGGCCTGACGCTTATTGTGGCTTGGCTGGACCACCGGCTTTAGGCTCTTCGGGTTCTGGCTTGCTCAGATGCACTTCAAATGGAGCAATAAGCTTCTTGGGCTTGTCGCTTGGCATATCTGGCGTGAAAGGTGGAAAGGCTGCACCAGCGGTCGGAACTTTCAATGCTGCAGCATCGACGAGATCGTCGCCTGAACTTTCAACGAGCTCGACATCAGAGACGGTTCCATCCGGCGCCAGATAAAAGCTGATCTTCGGTTTGAAAACACCGTCGAGTTCAAGAGGGCGGAGTTCACGCGACAGAAGAACCCCATAACGTCGGAGGATACTGACGACGGTGCTTTGCCATTCAGCCTGATTGGTGATCTCAGGCGCTTCAGCCTCAGTTGGTGCGGCGGGTGTAGCCGTGACACGTGGTCCAGTCTGCGCAACGGACGGCATGGTGTATGCCGTCACAGCCAGTACAGACCCGAGCATCATGATAAGGCGGAAACTGGTACGGTCTTGCATTCTCATGATCCTCAAGTTCTCAATCGTTCAATGTTTGTGGTCAGCGACAACCATGCTGTCCAATAATTTGAGCCGCGATACTCCACTACGAAGCGGCCAATCCAAAAACCGCATCAGCGATAGCCGACGTGTCGGCTGTCTCGGGCGTCGATGGTGCTTCATTTGCATCTTCTGTCAGAAGAACACCCACTTGATCAATGCCAAGATCATCGAGTTGGTCAGGCGTGCCAAAGCCATATTCCATATGCCCACTTCCGATGATACCGACAACCAGTGCTTCGGGCTGTTCATTGAGATAAGCTGCAATGTTACAGGCGAAGGCCCGATCCCACGTCTGTTGCGCGCGGACGAAGCGATCAAACTCAGGTGCATCAGCAGATTTTCCCTGCATCGCAGGTGGCCCGCCATTGGGGTGAGAGCCGGAAATTCTATTTCCCCGCGGTCCAATGTTGGGACTCAATGCACCGGCCAAAAGTTGAGTAAATTACTCAATATATGATTTAGGGCCGTATTCAACTGTTATTGCATATTGCTAACAGAAATTGGCGATTTGGAGGGAGTTTAGGGGCTCAGGTCACGGGACCAGATTTGAAATTACGAAATGTCGCTACTCGAATAAGTTCGGCTTTTAACTACGGCCTGATCTTTTGTATTGAACCGTTTCAACAAAGCGTTACCTATATGGCTGAGCCTTTAAAAAGAATCTCGAAAAACATCAAAAAACGCAGTCATTTGTTCTATTGGTTTTGCCGTAAAATCTAGGAACCGCTCCGACCAGCCCGCACTATACACCTATTCTACAGGCCTTTTAATCAAAACTCCAAAGCCTCTACCGTCTTCGTCAAAAATAAATGTTATACCGGCTTCTTCCAGCACATTCTTTATGCGTTCGAGCGTTGCTGGCCGAAGAAGCTCACCTTTCTCCAGCCGAACAACTGTTTGCTGGGATACATCTGCAGCAGCAGATAGTTCACGCACGCCCCAACCCAACGCAACTCTAGCCAACCTACACTGTAGGCCGATCAAATCATAGCAGTGCACTGATTTATGTTGCATATCGCCGGCTGTTTCTATACAGTTCGAGAACAAGCGGTCGCTCTGAGTGTTTGCACCACTCAAAACGACCTGACCACTACCAAGCTTATAGGAGCTCGGATCATGGCTGATTCTGAGAATAGCAGAACTTTGCCTTCACGTACCCATAGAAACCTTCTTTCCTCAGTTGAAGAATTCCTCTCCCGCGAGCTAGTGCCGGATAACCCTGCTCGCGATACTGACCCTGCAGTGCAAAAATGGGAAATCTGGCAGCACAACTACGCTGAGTTCTGCCAGCTCTGTCGGCTGCAGCAATTTCTCGAGAGAAAAATGCTCGCTGAAGTTGGTGAGCCCTATATCCGGATTGATGTGCCGGGGCACGGACTGGTTTCTGTATCCAGCGACACACACATTGAAATGTTTCTTGCTGGTCCAGAGCAGGCTGAAGCCTGTGCGGAAGCAAAGAATCGACTGAAAAAACACTTCTCCCTGCGCAATGCAGCGGACATTCTTTCTGGCTATAGTCGCGCACTTCGAGCAGAAAGTGAAGCTTCCAATCGTGAACAGGCAACAGCGCGGGAGCTTTGGAATACGCCATCGTTGTCCGTACTGGGCGCGATGGCAAAACTGCACGTTCTGATAACGCTGGGTGTGCTTGCTCCTGATTGTGACGAGTTCCCCTGGCCGCCACTTCGTTCCGTGCTTGCTGATCTGATGAGGATGGCTGAGGAAGCAAACGCCGGTTCTCCTAACGATCTCTGATCAGTTCATCGACGGTGACTTCAAGCGCGGCTGCCAGCTTGACGAGGTTCTTCAAAGTAGGCGAGTGCTTGCGGTTTTCCAGATTTTGGATCGTTGAGCGATGTAGATCGGCGCGAAAACCCAGCTCTTCCTGAGAGAGGTCTCGGGCGCTTCTCAACTGAAACAGGTTCCTGGCAAAGATATCACGCTCTTTCATCCGTGAACTTATTGCGCTATGTCGAGTATTCCACTACAGAGTAAACTCTACAAACGTACAAGAGCACTAGTCGATCGGGAAAACATGCCCGGTCTAGGAGGAAAATTTATTCGCGGGAGATGCACTGCCCCAACTGAGGGCGTGTAGCGAAACACCTAAGGGAGCAATTCGATGACATTTTTTGACATTATTGGCCGCGCGCTGTTTGGCGCGGGCATGGGCATTTCTATGCTTGGAGGTCTGGCAGTCACAGCAGCGGACGCGCAGACACTAAAAGTCGCGACCGCATACAAACTGATGACTCTGGACCCGCATTATGCGGATCTCAACGAAAACACTTCACTTCTTTCCCATATTTTCGAGCGTCTGGTCTATCAGGACGAAACTATGGAACCAAAGCCAGGGCTTGCGACGTCCTGGAAACGCCTTTCAGACAAAAAATGGGAATTCAGGCTTCGCGAGGGCGTGAAGTTTCATGATGGATCGCCTTTTACGTCGCGGGATGTCATCGCAACTATTGAGCGGGTTCAGCAGTTTCTGAAGCCGCCAAGCGGAGGATTAGCGGCCTATACGCAGGCAATCAGCAAGGTCACAGCACCTGATCCGCATACGGTCGTGTTCGAAACAAATGAAGCCTCTCCGACCTTACCGCTGTCACTTGCTTCCATCTTTATCGTCCAGCACGACGACAACCGCTTCAAAACCACCGATGAAATGAACCGTGGCACGGCGGTGATAGGTACCGGGCCTTATAAGTTCGACAGCTGGCAATCCGGAGAAACACTGAAACTCGTTCGTAACGATGATTACTGGGGCAAGCGACCGGCCTGGTCTGATGTTACGCTCAGGATTATCGAAAGCCCTGCTGCTCGCGTTGCAGCACTCACCACAGGTGACGTTGATCTTGCCGATTTTATCCCAGCACGCGATGTGGAAATGCTTAAGCGGCGCGGTGCCAGAATTGAGAGCACCAGTGCTGCCCGTTCCAACTTCCTGCAATTTGAAATTGGTCGGCAGAAGCTGCCTGGCGTGACAGACAAATCCGGCGAGCCTATCGCGAACCCGTTTCGTGATGTGCGCGTCCGGAAAGCACTCACAATTGCAACTGATCGCGATTTCCTCGCGGAGAAGATTTTGATGGGCTATGGCAGCCCCGCGTCGCAACTGTTTCCAACCGGCATGCCCGGCACCTCTGAGAAGCTCTTGGTCACACAGCCTGATTATGACGGTGCCAGAGAGTTGCTGACACAAGCAGGTTTCAGGGATGGCTTCAATCTCGAGCTCGGCGGTCCCGGAGGCCGTTACCCCGGAGACAGTGAATCCCTGCAGTCGGTAGCACAAAACTGGGCGCGTATAGGTGTTAGAGTGAAACCAGTCGTCGCGCCTTATTCGGTTTACGCAAACAAGCTCACCCAGGGTGATTATCCCGTCTGGTATGCCGGCTGTTCCGGTGATGCAGTAACAATCTGTCTTGATGCGGTAGTGGCATCAAAGAATGATGAACGAAAAACCGGCTCGCTGAACTATGGCGATTATCGCAACACCGAGTTCGACGACACCCTTGCCAAAGCAGAAACAATCGAAGTTGGGCCAGAGCGGGACGAAGCTGTCGCCCGGGCAACAGAACTGGTGATGAGTGAGTATCCAATCATTCCGCTTTACCATTTCCATCATATTGCCGGATACGGACAGCGTGTCGCCTCTTATCATGTTCATCCCCGCGGATGGACGACGGCCATGCAAGCCATTCCGGCGGGAGAGTGACCATGAGCCTGCTCGCTGCCATCACCGGTCGACTTGGACAAGCTATCATGTTGCTGTTCGTTATGTCCCTGATCGGTTTCGTCGGAATACACAGCATTGGAAACCCAGTCTTCAATATTGTGAATATGGAGACCGCTACTGCGGAAGATATTCGTAACGCGACAATCGCGCTCGGACTCGATCAGCCCATGTGGCAACAATACCTGATTTTTCTGAAGTCCTTGCTCACGGGGTCATTCGGAATCTCATACATCTATCATCTGCCGGCACTTCAGCTGGTAATGATCAAGCTTCCTGCGACGCTTGAACTTGCATCGATTGCCATGATGATTGCAGCACCTACAGGAGTTCTGCTTGGCCTCCTTGCCGGTCGCATGCAGGGATCGCTCATCGACCGGATCGTTCTGAGAGCAAGTGTCTTTGCCCTCAGTATACCTGCCTTCTGGCTGAGCATGGTTCTGATCCTTTCAGGTGCGGTCATGATGGGTTGGTTTCCTTCCGGCGGCCGCGGCGACACAGCGCGATTATTAGAGATAGAATGGAGCGTTCTGACCGGCAACGGTTTGAAGCATCTCATCCTTCCCGCTCTTTCGCTGGCAATTCCCAACATTGCGCTGATTGCCCGGCTGACGCGCGCCGGTACAGTAGAAGTGGAAAGCCTCGACTTCATAAGGTTCTGCCGGGCAAAAGGCCTCTCACCCAAACGGATTCTGTTTCAACATACGCTGCCCAATATCAGTGTGCCGATCGTAACCGTGATAGGCCTGCAATTTGGCGCATTGCTAGCCTTCGCAGTGGTGGTCGAGACGATCTTCGCATGGCCCGGTGTCGGCAAGCTGCTCATCGACTCGATCCAACTTCTCGACCGACCTGTCGTGATGGCCACCCTGACATTTGTATCCGTCACATTCGTCGTTCTCAACGCACTCGTTGATCTGTTCCATGCGATTATTGATCCACGCATACGCCATTCTTCACAAAGGTAAACTGCCATGAAAACCGAAACTCTCCGGAAATTATGGAAGAGCCCTTCCTGGCTTCCCCGAACGCCGTCGACAGTTATTTTCGCGTTCTTTGTCCTTCTCGCAATTGCAGCGCCGCTTATTGCACCACAAAACCCCTATGATCCTCTACAGGTTTTCGGCTGGGAGGCTTCTTCTCAGCCTGGTACGATGGGAAGTGGTGGCTATGTCTATCTTCTGGGCACCGACGGTCTGGGACGTGATATTGCGAGTACCATCCTTTACGGCTTGCGCGTCAGTCTCATGGTATCGCTCGTCAGTACTGGGATCGCTGGAATGATCGGACTGACAGCAGGGGTGGTGTCGGCTTATTTCGGCAACAAAGTCGACATCGTCATCATGCGGACGGTTGATCTGTTTTTGAGCCTGCCCTCGATCCTGATCGCGCTGATCGCCATCGTTACACTCGGTCCTGGCATCGACCGTATTATACTGGCTCTTATTATTGTCCAGTGGGCCAATTATGCGCGTGTCGCCCGCGCTGTGGCGCTCAGTGAACGAGGAAAATCCTATATCGACGCCGCCCATCTGATGCGATTGCCAACCTTCAAGGTCATATTCCGGCATCTTCTGCCCAACAGCATAGCTCCAGCACTCACGCTGGTACCGATCGAAGTCGGTCACGCCATCGCACTTGAAGCGACATTGTCCTTTCTCGGACTTGGCGTCCCAGTCGATCAACCCTCGCTCGGTTCCGCCGTTGCAAACGGATTCCAGTATCTGATGACCGGCCAGTACTGGATCAGCTTCTTTCCGGGTCTTGCCCTGTTCGGGCTGATCGCAAGCGTCAACTTCGTCGGAGAGGATATTCGACGCCGCTTTGATCCAAGGAACACATCACGATGATTAAAAATATGAGCACTGACCTTCTTGAGATTGAGAACCTCTCTTTGCAATTTTGTGCAGCAAACGGTCCTGTACCAATCCTGGACAATGTCAGCATATCACTGGGTAAAGGCCAGATCCTAGGCGTTATTGGAGAATCCGGCGCTGGTAAATCCACCCTCGGTAATGCTGTGATCGGATTGTTGGGACCACAGTTTAAACGCACATCCGGCTCCATCCGATTTGCCGGGCAGATCCTTGAAGGGATCAATGCGCACGAAGAAACCCATATCAGAGGACGCCGGATATCGGCAATTTTCCAAGATCACACCGCCTCGCTTGATCCTCTGATGAGTATTGGCGCGCAGCTCAATGAAACAATCAGTTTGTTTCAAAAGGGTCTTTCACGTGGTGCACTTCGAAAACGCGGCATTGAAATTCTCGAGCGGGTTGGAATTCCGCATCCAGAACTACGATATAACGACTATCCGCACCAGTTTTCGGGTGGTCAGCGTCAGCGTATTGTTATTGCTATCGCATTGGCGGGGTCACCTGAAATCATCATCGCCGATGAGCCAACTTCTGCTCTTGACGCCACTGTGCAAAAACAGATCCTTGCACTGTTGCGGAAGCTAGTTGATGAAACCGAGGTATCAATAATTCTGGTTACCCATGATATGGGCGTTATCGCGGAAATTGCCGACAAAGTTCTGGTGATGCGCCACGGCAGGGTCGTCGAACAGAACCAGACGAGCGCCATCCTTGATGCACCGCAAGATGACTATACGCGCAAATTATTGGCGGCAGTCCCAAGACTTCATGTTTCCGGTGGCGAACTTCAGGGCAACGGAGCGGCGATTAGCGAGGGGAATGAGGAACAGGATAAAGGGATCAGGTGCTCTACCGATATTCTTGTTGCCACAGATATCTCGAAAAACTTTCGTTCAGTGGGCGTGCCATGGCCTTTAGCAGGTGCGGTAGCGCAGCAAGCACTAAAGAATGTCTCGATCCGCCTAAAGCGCGGCACAATCACAGGCATTGTAGGTGAAAGCGGAAGCGGCAAAAGCACTATCTGCCGGATCATCGCGGGGCTGGAAACCGCCAGCAATGGCGAGGTTTCGATCAGTGATAAAAAATACGACGTCACGAAGAAGGGGCGAACCAGTGGCATCCTCGGACGGGTGCAGATGATCTTTCAGGATCCGTCTGTCTCACTGAACCCGCGCATGACCATCGGTGATGCTTTGAGCGAAGCCGTTCAGTCGATTAACAATGTTACTGGACAACGGACAATACTCGGTATCGGCCCGATGATGGACAGGCTTAATCTCGCCAGAAGCTTTCTCACCCGGTACCCACATCAGCTCTCAGGAGGACAGAAACAACGTGTCTGTATTGCAAGGGCACTCCTTGCTCAGCCACAAATCATCATCGCCGATGAGCCAACCTCAGCACTCGACGTCTCCGTTCAGGCGGAGATTGTCGAACTACTGAAGGAGCGGATTATTGAAGATGACATTTCAATGATCTTCATCTCCCACGACCTCGCCGTCGTTCAGGATATTTGCAGCCACATCTATATTTTCCGAAACGGCCGTGTCGAGGATAGCGGCCCATCGATATCGATCTTTTCGCAATCACAAAATGCTTACACGCGAAGCCTGGTCGAGGCGCGGTCGCGGCGATTTATCCAGTAAGAACAGTCCACCAAATCCCTAAGGGCGGCCGACCGGCCTGGGCGGAATAACACCGTGCCAGATTGCCGGAGGTCAGTCGCTATTCCAAAAATGAGGACAATCATGAGCGATAGCTTCACCATCACGGTAACCGGACAGTCCCTGATCAAGCAGGATACACGTGGCGTTTCCAATCCCGGATTTCAGGATGTCTCTACACTAATCAAAAACGCCGACCTGGCTTTTACGAACTTTGAAGGCACCATTTTGGGCCGTTATGGCGGCTGGCCTCTGAAGGGATCATTTTTTGACTGCAGCAAGCCGGTGGTTCTGGATGCATTACAGGATATTGGCTTTCGTGCGCTGTCGTTGTCCAACAATCACGCATTTGACCTCGGGCCGTCGGGCATCCTGTCAACGATCGAGGAGGTCGATCAGCGAGGCTTTTTGTACGCCGGCATCGGACGCAATCATCGCGAAGCGGCCTGCCCCAGCCTTGGTCAAATTGGTCAGCGTAAAGTCGCTATCGTCGCTATGGATGGCGGCCCTGGCCCTGATTTCATGTATGCCGATGATGCAGGAAATGAGCGCCCGGAACGCCCCGGTATCAATCGGCTGGGTACCTCCCAGATCATCGATGTAGACAACGACACATTCCAGGAGCTTCGCTCGATACGCGACAAGGTTGGTTATACAGAGCTTGCCTTGACCAATGACAGTCAGCCAAACGATCCATATCCCGTCGATGAGACAAAAGAGGTTTGTATCGGACGCGCGGTATTCCGTCGATCAAAAGAATTCAGGCGCAGCGTTAAGATCAACGAAACCGACCTTGCCCGCAACCTTGCTTCGATCCGCGATGCCGCTAAGGATGGCCGATTTGTAATTGCCTATCTGCATCATCACCATTGGGCAACCGATTGGCTTGAGGTACCTGAATGGGTCAGCAGCGTAGCAAAACGATGTATCGATGCGGGGGCGGCGGCTTTTGTCAGCCACGGCGCACCCGTTCTGCAAGGGATGGAAATCTATCAGAAACGTCCGATATTCTATAGCCTTGGGAACTTCATCTTTCATGTGCCGTCCGAGGAAGGCACATGGCGTGCGCCGGAAGTATGGGAGAGCATCATCGGCGCTTGCTCATTTGATGATAACAATAACCTGACGCAAGCTCTTCTTCATCCCGTAATTATTGGTGGTGAGCATGCGCTGAACGGTTCGACCTTTGAACAACGACTTGTACCTGAACTTGCGAGGGGCCAGAACGCTAATCGAATTTTGCGTCAACTCGCGGATCGGTCGTCTGCCTTTGGAACCAATATCGCGATTTGCGAAGGTTACGGTCTCGTCCGGCCTTAAAGGCCGAGAACGCTCCGCGCCAATTCTATCCACCCCTTGTTGATCGGGAAATTATAAATATGTCTATCAGTCAGGAATTAACGGAACGCTTTTTCCGTTACGCGGCAATCGCAAGTCAAAGCGATGTCACATCATCACAATTACCATCATCTTCAGGCCAACTCACCTTGGCTCGTCTTCTGGCGAAAGAAATGGTCGGGCTGGGGGTCAGTGACGTTGTTGTTGATGATAGCGCAATTGTAACAGGTGTGTGGCGCGGTACGCAATCAGATGCACCGCGAATTGGCTTCATCGCTCATCTTGATACAGCAGATGTTGGACTTTCAGCATCTGTTCACCCTCAGATCCACCGCTTTTCAGGCGACGATCTCTGCCTTAACCGCGAGGAAAATATCTGGTTGCGGGTTGAACAATTTCCCGAGATCCGCCAATGGCTAAACCAGGACATCATTACAAGTGATGGCACAAGCGTGCTTGGGGCGGATAATAAAGCCGCCATAGCTGTGATAATGACACTCCTTGCCAGATTGGATGAGACTGGAACCTATGGTGACATTGCAATCGCCTTCGTGCCCGATGAGGAAATCGGCTTAAGAGGCGCCAGGGCACTGGATCTCGTACGGTTTTCCTGCGACTTCGCCTACACCATCGATTGCTGTGAATTGGGTGAAGTGGTCACCGAAAACTTCAATGCTGCGTCTTGCGAGGTGGTCTTCGAGGGGGTCAGCGCGCACCCTATGTCAGCAAAAGACAAATTGGTGAATCCAATTCTTATAGCACAGGATTTCATCAGTCAGTTCGACCGGTCGGATACACCTGAACATACCGAAGACAGGGCGGGCTTTTTCTGGATGACCGATCTCGTTGCAAACGACAGCAAAGCAACATTGCAGGTTCTTATACGTGATTTCGACAATGTTTCTTTTAACGCTCGCAAAGAGAAAATTACGGCAGCTGTGGTCACGACAAAAAACCGACACCCTTCCAGCAATATCCAACATTCATTTACTGATGGTTACCGCAACGCCGGTGATTATCTTGCAGATGATCCAAGGGCGATGTCTCTCCTCCTGAGGGCATTTGACAGTGTGAAGGTCAAACCGAAACTTATCTCTATGCGTGGAGGCACTGACGGTGCGGTTCTGTCAGAACGCGGAATCCCGACCCCGAATATGTTTACGGGTGCATACAACTTTCATTCACGGTTTGAATTCTTGCCTATACCAGCCTTCGTCAAATCCTTCGAGGTTGTAGCCACGATTTGCCAGCTAGCAGCCACTCAGCATTAGCTGAAATTGGGAACATTGGTACCTAAGTGCCCGACTCAAAATTGGAGCCTAGCGATGCGGCGTGTCATACGCCTGATTGAGGAGATGAACATCCATGCC
>RCUT01001514.1_pt1 | contig 11006 bp, 11 predicted proteins | sample 2166171 | NCBI WGS metagenome assembly RCUT01 (sample SAMN09932757, study PRJNA488358) | compost metagenome | isolation source: compost soil in 4-hydroxybenzoic | place: Germany: Experimental Botanical Garden
GCAACCGCTTTCTCGATGCGGTGGGCGGCATGTGGTGCACCAACATCGGCCTGGGCCGCGAGGAAATGGCCGAGGCCATCGCCGAGCAGGTGCGCCGCCTGGCCTACTCCAACCCCTTCTGCGACATGGCCAACGTCACCGCCATCGAACTCTGCGAGAAGCTCGCGGAGCTCGCGCCCGGCGACCTGGACCACGTGTTCCTCACCACCGGCGGCTCCACCGCCGTGGACACCGCCTACCGCCTGGTGCAGTACTACCAGAACTGCCGCGGCAAGCCCGAGAAGAAGCACGTCATCACCCGGATCAACGCCTACCACGGCTCCACCTACCTGACCATGTCGCTGGGCGGCAAGGCGGCGGACCGGCCGGCGGAGTTCGACTTCCTGAAAGACCGCATCCACCACATCTCCTGCCCCAACCCCTACCGTGCGCCGGCGGGCATGGACGAGGCGCAGTTCCTGGAGTTCCTGGTGAACGAGTTCGAGGACAAGATCCTCACCCTCGGCGCGGACCGGGTGGCGGCCTTCTTCGCCGAGCCGATCATGGGTTCGGGCGGGGTGATCATCCCGCCGGCCGGCTACCACAAGCGCATGTGGGAAGTCTGCCAGCGCCACGACGTGCTCTACGTGGCGGATGAGGTGGTGACCTCCTTCGGCCGCCTGGGCGCCTTCTTCGCCTCGGAAGAGGTGTTCGGCGTGGTGCCGGACATCATCACCACCGCCAAGGGCCTGACCTCCGGCTACCTGCCGCTGGGCGCCTGCATCTTCTCCAAGCGCATCTGGCAGGTGATCGGCGAGCCGGGCAAGGGCCGCTGCTTCAGCCATGGTTTCACCTACAGCGGTCACCCGGTGAGCTGCGTCAGCGCACTGAAGAACATCGAGATCATCCAGCGGGAGAACCTGCTGCCCCATGTGATCGAGGTGGGCGCCTACCTGGAGGAGCGCCTGCAGACCCTCGCCGAACTGCCGCTGGTGGGCAGCGTGCGCTGCAAGAAACTGATGGCCTGCGTCGAGTTCGTCGCCGACAAGGCGAGCAAGGCGCTGTTCCCCGATGAGTTGAACATCGGCGAACAGATCCACCTGCGGGCGCAGAAGCGCGGCCTGCTGGTGCGGCCGATCGTGCACCTGAACGTGATGTCGCCGCCCTTGACCATCACCCGCGACCAGGTGGACGAGATCGTCGAGACGTTGCGCGAGGCGATCCTCGAAACCGCCGAGGACCTCAAGCGCAGTGGCGACTATGCGGGGAGTTGATGGCGTCTGGCGGCAGCCGGGCAGCGCCACTAGACTGCCCGGCATGACCGACGCCGCCGCCTTCAGCTCACCCTCCCCCGCCGCCCTGCATGCCTGGCATGCGGGGCTGGCGCGGGCCATGGCCAGCGTCGCCGAAGCGGAGTTCTGCGAACGCCTGATCGAAGCGTTGAGGAACCTGGTGCCCATCGAGTCGGTGCTGCTGGGCCTCGAGTGCAAGGGGCTGGCGCCGCGCCCGCTCTACCAGTGCGGCATCCCGGCGGAATACCGCGAGGCGCTGATCGAGCGCTACTACGCCCGGGGCTACCTGCTCGACCCCTTCTGCCTGGCCATGGAGAACGGCCTGGCCGAGGGGTTCTACCACCTCTCGGAAATCGCCCCGGACGACTTCTTCAGCAGCGAGTACTACCGCACCAACTACCTCAGGTGCGGCTCGGTGGAAGACGCCCATTTCATCGTCGACCTGGGTGGCCAGCGCAAGGTCTCCCTCTGCGTCTACCAGGGCCGTAGCGGCGCGCGTTTCAGCGACGCCGAGCTGGCCTTGCTGCGCACGGCGCACCCGCTGGTCCGCGAACTGATGCGCCAGTTCGACGAGCGCGGCGGCCTGGTGCGCTGCCTCGATGGCCACGGCGCGGCAGCCCCGCGCGCTGCCGCCCCCGCCGGCCTCAACCGGCAGATCCGCGAAGCCTTCATGAACTTCGGCAGCGACCGCCTGACCGAGCGCGAACGGGAAATCGCCCACCTGCTGCTGCGCGGCCACTCGGTCAAGTCCAGCGCCAAGGTGCTGGAAATCTCCCCGGAAACCGTGCGCATGCACCGCAAGAACCTCTACACCAAGCTGGAAATCAGCTCCCAGGCGGAACTCTTCGCGCTCTTCATCGACTGGCTGACGGCCTGACCTTCAGTCAGGGAACGCACAGCGGATCGATTCCTTTGACTAGGCTTGCATGTCTCTGCCACCAACCCGGAGACCCGCCATGCCCATCGAAAAAGCCCTGTACACCGCCCACGCCGAAGCCTACGGCGGCCGCGAAGGCCGCGCCGTGTCATCGGACGGCGTGCTGGATGTGAAGCTGACCACGCCCAAGGAACTGGGCGGCGCCGGCGGCGACGGCACCAACCCGGAGCAGCTGTTCGCGGCCGGTTATTCGGCCTGCTTCCTCGGCGCCATCAAGTTCGTCGCCGGCAAGGAGAAGATCAGCCTGAGCGAGGACACCTCCATAGAAGGCGCAGTGGGCATCGGCACCCTGCCAACCGGTTTCGGCATCGAAGTTGAACTGAAGATTTCCCTGCCCGGCCTGGACAAGCAGGTGGCCCGCGACCTGGTGGACAAGGCACACATCGTCTGCCCCTACTCCAATGCCACGCGGGGCAATATCAACGTGACCCTGACGCTGGTCTGAGCACCACAGCCAAGGTCGACCGTAGGGTGCGCCATGCGCACCGGGGACTCGTGCTCGCAGGCCTTCAACCTCGGTTCGATTGGCAGCTCTTGGTGCGCACAGCGCACCCTACCGTCCAGCGCACAGGCTAACGAAAAGGGAGGCCACTGGCCTCCCTCTTTCATTTCACCTTGTAGATGATCCCCGGACTGCACTGGACCATCTGGTAGTGGTCCGGCAAGCCGTTGAGCGCCTCTGAGGCGCCGAGGAAGAGGTAGCCACCGGGCTTCAGGGTGGCGTGGATGCGGGTGAGGATGTCCTTCTTCACTTCCGCGGAAAAGTAGATCAGCACGTTGCGGCAGAAGACGATGTCGAACTTGCCCAGCACGGCGTAGCTGTCCAGCAGGTTCAGCGGGCGGAACTCCACGCGGCTGCGGATCGCCGGCTTCACCGCCCAGCGCCCCGGCCCCTTGGGGTCGAAGTAGCGAGTCAGGCGCTCCTGGGACAGGCCACGGCCCATGGCCAGGCTGTCGTACTCGCCGGAACGGCAGGCCGCCAGCATCGAGCTGGAGAGGTCGGTGGCGACGATGCGCGCACCGGCCTTGAGCTGGCCGAGGTTGACCTTCTCGAATTCGTCGATCGTCATGGAGATGGAGAAGGGTTCCTGCCCCGACGAACTGGCCGCCGACCAGATGCGCAGCGGCTGGTTCGGGTTGGCCTTGATCAGTTCGGGCAGCACCCGGCTCTTCAGCACCTCGAAGGGATAGGTATCGCGAAACCAGAGGGTTTCGTTGGTGGTCATGGCGTCGATCACCTGCTCGCGCAGGCCGCCACGGGAGAGCCCCTGGATGCGCTGGGTCAGCTCGCCGAGGGTCTTGATGCCGTTCTGCTCCATCAGCTTGTTCAGCCGGCTGGAGACCAGGTACTGCTTGTTGCTGCCCAGCAGGATGCCGCAGGTCTTTTCCAGGAACACCCGGAACTGCTCGAACTCCACATTGCCTGAAGACACTAGGGGCGCCTCACCAATCAATTTCCATGTCAGGGGGCCGAGCCTCAGCCCCCATCCGTCACCTTGATGCGTTCCACCACGCGCGCTGCCAGGTCGTCCGGCTTGAACTTGGCGAGGAAATCGTCCGCGCCCACCTTCTTCACCATCGCCTGGTTGAACACACCGGAAAGCGAAGTATGCAGGAGGATATGCAGTTTCTGCATGCGCGGATCGTTGCGGACTTCCGCCGTCAGGGTGTAGCCGTCCATCTCCGGCATCTCGATGTCGGAAACCATCATCAGCAGCTCTTCTTCCGGCGACCGGCCTTCCTCGACCATCCCGCGCAGGTAGTCGTAGGCCTGGCGCCCGTCGTTGAGGGCCTTGACTTCGACACCGACGGTTTCCAGGCAGCGGATCACCTGCTTGCGCGCCACCGAAGAGTCATCGACTATCAGCACCCGCTTGCTCACGGCCTTGCTCTGGGTCTCGATATCCACCACCCCGGCGGACACCACCTCGGACGTGGGCGCCACTTCGGCGAGGATCTTCTCGACGTCGATGATCTCCACCAGCTGCTTGTCGACCCGGGTGACGGCCGTCAGGTAGTGGTCGCGACCGGTTCCCTTGGGTGGCGGATGGATCTCCTCCCAGTTCATGTTGACGATGCGTTCTACCGAGCGCACCAGGAATCCCTGCACCTTGGTGTTGTATTCCGTGATGATGACGAAGCTGTTCTTCAGGTCATCCAGGCCCCTGCGCCCGGTCGCCATGGACAGGTCGAGAATCGGGATGGTACCCCCACGGATATTGGCGACCCCGCGCACCACCGGACTGGACTTGGGCATAAGGGTGAGGCGGGGGCACTGCAGCACCTCCTTCACCTTGAACACGTTGATCCCGTAGAGCTGCGGTCCGTCGAGACGGAACAGCAGCAGCTCCAGGCGGTTCTGCCCGACCAGTTGGGTACGCTGGTTAACCGAATCCAAAACACCGGCCATGACCAGACTCCTATTACAAGCCATTGAATGCCCGCCTCAGCCTAGCAGGCGGCACGAGCCTTGCTTCTCAGTTTGCATGAACGCTACGACGACGCTTTTCCGACACCTGATGGCAAAACGCCGCAAATCGCTTGCGGCTGTTTTACCCGCTTTGTGCTGTCTCGGCTACAGCGCGGCGTCGAGCGCCACCATTACGTCACCTGAGGTGCTTATCGGCACGGCCGAGGGCTTTCTTGAGTACGCCGTGGAAGAATATCTGCAACGCGGCAACATCCAGGGCCGCAGCGAGATCCGGGTCAATCGCCTCGATCCGCGCCTGCGCCTGGCGCTGTGCGACAAGGAATTGGCGGCAAGCCTGGAGAGCCCGGCCCAACCGCTCGGCCGGGTCACGGTGCGCATCCGTTGCGACGGCAGCGCCCCCTGGACGGTGTTCGTCCCGGCCCAGGTCAGGCTCTATCGCGAAGTGGTGGTAGTGACCCGGTCATTGCGCCGCGGCGCCCCGATCCAGCCCCAGGACGTGGCCGTGGCCGAGCGGGATGTCGGCACCCTGAACCAGGGTTTCCTGACCGACCCCGGCCAGGTACTCGGCCAGAAGACCACCCGCGCCCTGCTGCCCGACCAGGTGCTGGCGCCCCTGCATCTGCAGCAGGCGGAAGTGGTGAGCAAGGGCGACCAGGTGGTGATCAGCGCCATGAGCACGGCGATCAACGTGCGCATGCCGGGCGAGGCGCTGTCCAACGGCGCGCCGGGCGAACAGATTCGCGTACGCAACCTGGGCTCTGGCCGCGTGGTCAAGGCCCGCGTCAAGGGCCCGGGGCAAGTCCAGGTGGATATGTAGGGATGATTCCGCTGGCGCCCGGGAGGGCTGATTTCCTAAACTCAGCCGGTACTGAAGAATTTTCTAAAGTTATCCCGGACAGGGCCGATAAAACGGTAAGCGTCCAAATAGCGTCCGAGGTTCAACATCATGGTTATCGACTTCAACCGGCTCAATAACGGCCCCACGCCCGCTGGCTCGGGGCGTACCGGCAACACCCAGGCCGGTGGCAAGAGCGAGACCGTCACCAGCGGCCAGGCTGCTGCAACCCAGAATGCGGGTGAGCAGGCCCCGGTTGCCCGCAGCGACGACTCCGTGCAACTGAGCAGCGATGTTCAGGTGCTGCAACAAGCCGGCGAAAAACTGCGCGACCTGCCCGTGGTGGACAAGGAACGCGTGGAAAAACTCAAGCAGGCCATCGCCGACGGTTCCTACCAGGTCGACAGCGAGCGCGTGGCCAGCAAGCTGCTGAACTTCGAATCCCAGCGCTAGTCCATGGGCAGCGCTGGGGAACTTGGACGCCTGATCCCCAGAGCGCGTAATGCACGACACCAACCTGCTCCAGCTGTTCATCGACGATATCGGCCACGCCAAGCGATTGCTTGAGCTGATGGACGAAGAATTCCAGACCCTGGGCGAGCGTGACCTGGCCCGCCTGGAACGCCTGCTCGCCGACAAGCAACCCCTGCTCGCCCTGCTCGACCAGCACGGCCGCCAGCGCAGCCAGCTGCTCGCCGGTCTAGGCCTCAGCGCCGACCGCGCCGGGCTGCAACAGCTGGCCGAACGCTCCGCCGCTGGCCGAGACCTGCTCGAACGCAGCGACGAACTCGGCCAGTTGCTGGAAAGCTGCCAGGCCGCCAACCAGCGCAATGGACGGCTGATTCGCGCCAACCGCGCCTCGGTCGGCAGCATGCTCGGTATCCTGCGCGGCGGCGACGCGCCCGGCCTCTATGACAGCCGTGGCACTGCCGCTAGAATCGGCCAGCAGCGCCCGCTCAGCCAGGCCTGACAAGACATTACAAGAAGAGCACGGAGACCTGGAGGCACGATGCCACTATTCTTTGTGCAGACCGCTTTGCGTTTGGAGAGACCTGGACCGTGTCCAACCCATTCCACGAAGAGAACGGCCCGCAACCGCCCAAGGTGCTCAAGGCACCGGTCGAGATCCTGGCCAATCTTCGTCTGCTGCAGCAGCACCACGATCCGCTGATCATCACCTTCCATGACCGCAACCAACGCTTCCAGAGCTACCTGGTGGAAGTGGATCGCGACCGCGGCCTGATCGCCCTGGACGAAATCATCCCGAACGACGGCGAGCGCTTCCTGAAGAACGGCGAAACCTTCCGCATCGAGGGCTTTCGCGACGGCGTGCGCATCGCCTGGGAAACCCTGCAGCCGGCCACGGTCGGCGAGTTCGAGGGCGACCGCTGCTACTGGTGCGCCCTGCCCGACGAGGTGACCTACCACCAGCGCCGCAACGCCTACCGTGCCACGCTCAAGCAGACCCAGTTGGTGGCCGTCGAACTGGACGGCGACAAGATGAAGGGGCCGATCAAGGGGATGATGCTCGATATCTCCGCCACCGGCTGCAAGCTGCGCTTCGAAGGCGACCTGAATGGGAAACTGCAGCCGGGCCAGGTCTACGAACGCTTCACGGCCAGGCTGCCTATCGGTGCCATCACCACACCAGTCGAACTGCGTCATCTGCATTTCGACGAAAAGCTCGGCATGACGTTCGCCGGGATTCGCTTCCACAGCATGAGTGGCCTTGTGCAGCGCAATGTGGAGCGCTTCGTCTACCAGCTGCAGCGTGAAGCGCGGCGGTTCGAGAAGGACGAACTCTTCTAGCCCTGGCGCTCAGGCGGCGCCGAGCTTGAACCCCAGCCGGTGGAGGCGCGGCAGATGCTCGGGCCGGTCCAGCTCCCAGAGGGACGGCAGCAGGCCGTGCTGCCAATCCAGCTGCTGCAGGCGCTCGCAGGTCCGCGCCAGCACCTGGTTGCTGCCCCAGGGCATGTCCTCGAACAGGCGTGGATGCACACGACGCAGGCCAAGCAGCGCATAGCGGCCACCCTCGGTTGGCCCCAGCACGGCCTGATGTTCGGCCAATGCCTCGCAGGCGGCTGACAGGTAGTCGGCATCCAGCATCGGGCAATGCTGGCCGATGAGCACAACGGCATCGTTCTCCGACAGCCCCAGGGCAGCGATGCGGCGCATTCGCTCCCCCAGGTCGCCGACCGGTTGGCCCACCACCATCCAGTCATTGTCTTCTGCCAGGGCTTCCAGGGCCTCGTCCGGCCCATCCTCGATCCAGAAGATCCGCTCGCTGAAGCCCATGGGCGGAAGATTGAGAACGCGTGCCACCAGTTGCCGATGCAACCGGCTGACCCCCTCCTCCCCCAGCGCCGGAACCAGGCTGGGGTCAAGCTTGCCGGCCTGCGGGGCACAGGCCAGCAAGTGCAGGGAGATGCTCAACGTCATGACCAGTCCTCCTTGAAGTCCCAAGGCAGGCCTTGGGCTTGAAGCTCAGTAGTCACATTCGTCGATCATTGGACAAAAGCGATGTGGCGTTGGGCCACTATCTATCGGGCCGCGGTTGCTCCGGAACGTCCTCGGGTGGCACGTCCGGCGGCGGTGGACCATCGCCATTCTGCATCTGGTCGTGCACCGACTTTTCGTCGACTCGCGGGTCGAGGGCAGCGACCAGCGGCGAACTGATCATGTTGTCGGGCGTGGGCACGTGGTGCAGCGGCGCCTCGTCGACCCGGTGCAGGCCGGTGACCGCATCCGGGCGCACGCGCAGGACCAGCACTGCGGCGCAGAAACAGACAAAGGCATAGAGCATGTTCGGCCCCAATTGCTTCATCAGCGCGCCGGTCAGCAGCGGGCCGATGCTGGCGCCCACGCCGAAGGTGATCAGCAGCATGGCGGTGAGCGACACCCGCCGCTCCGCTTCTATATGGTCATTGGAGAAGGCCACCGCCAGCGGATACAGGCTGAACTGCAGCAGGCAGACCAGGAAGCCCACCGGGAACAGCACCTCCAGCGGCACCTCGGGCATGATCGCCAGCGGCAAGGCAGAGAGCGCGAGCAAGCCCGCCGTGCTGCGGATCAGCACCGCGCGGTCATGGCGGTCGGACAACCAGCCCAGCGGCCACTGCACCAGCAGCCCGGCAAGGATGCAGCTGCCCATGAACAGGCCCACCTGGCTGATGGGCAGGCCCTGGGCAGTCGCATAGAGCGGCGCGAGACCGTAGAAGGAACCGATCACCAAGCCGGAAACCAGTACCGTGGTCATCGACTGCGGCACCCGCTTGATGAAGAAGCGCGGCTCCAGCGGCGCCGGGTGCAGGGGCGCGGGGTGCAGCTTGCGGGTCAGGGCCACCGGCACCAGGCACAGGGCAAAGCACATGGCGACCAGCATCAGCAGCTCCGGTCCCAGGCCCGGGTGCAGCACCAGCACCAGTTGCCCCAGCACCAGGCCGAGATAGGACGCCACCATGTAGCCGGCGAACACCTGCCCGCGCTGGCTGGCGTCGGCCTGCTCGGTGAGCCAGCTCTCGATCACCATGTACTGGCACATCATGCCCAGGCCCACCAGCATCCGCATGAACAGCCAGACCGGCAGGATATCGATCAGCCCATGGCCGAGCACCGCCGCCGTCACCACCCCGGCACAGGCCACATAGGCACGGATGTGCCCGACCCGGGCGATCAGCCGGTGCCCCAGCTTGCCGCCGAGGATCAGGCCGAAATAGTTGGCCGCCATCAGGGCGCCGACCCAGAGCCCGTCCACCTTGTCGGCGGCCAGGCGCAGACCCAGGTAGGTACTGAGCAGGCCGGAGCCGATCAGCATGAGCAGGGTGGCGAAGTACAGTGCGCGAAAGGACTTCCAGATTCGATGCATCGGCGCGCTCCAGGCGGCTCCTTGTGCTGGGAGGGCAACCGGCAGGGCGGCCCCGGGGCGATCAGACCTGGGAGGCGAGGATGCGTCGTTCCCAGGGCGTGATCTCATCGAAGAAGCTGCTGAGCTCCATCGTCTTGGTAGCAATGTAGCCGTCGATGAACTCCTTGCCGAACAGTTCATGCGCCAGATCGCTGCGTTTCAGACGCTCGATGGCCCCGTGCAGGGTACAAGGCAGCAACAGCTCGTCGGGCGCCTCGAATTCGCCCTGGATCGGCGCGCTCGGCTGCAGTTGCTGCTCCATCCCGTAAAGCCCCGCCGCCAGGCTGGCGGCGATGGCCAGGTAGGGATTGGCGTCGGCCCCGGGCAGGCGGTTCTCCACCCTTCTGGCCACCGGCGCGCTGGCCGGAATGCGCAGGCCAGCCGCACGATTGTCGTGGGACCAGCAGGCATTGTTCGGCGAAGCATAGGGGTGGCAGAGCCGCTGGTAGGAATTCACGTTGGGGGCGAACAATGCGGTGAAGTCCGCCATGGCCGCCTGCTGCCCACCGATGAAATGCGCGAATGCCGCGGTCGGCTCGCCCCGGGCGTCACTGAAGATGTTGCGGCCGTCGTCGCTCGCCACCACGCTCTGGTGGATATGCATGGAACTGCCAGGCGTATGCGCCAGCGGCTTGGCCATGCAGACCACCTGGACGCCGTGCTTGAGTGCGATCTCCTTGAGCAGGTGCTTGAACAGGAAAGTCTGGTCCGCCAGCAGCAGCGGGTCGCCGTGGAGGAAATTGATCTCGAACTGGCTGACGCCCATTTCGTGCATGAAGGTGTCGCGCGGCATGCCGAATGCTTCCATGGCGCGATACACCTCCTCGAAGAAGGGCCGCAGACCATTGTTGGACGACACGCTGAATGCCGAGCAGCCCGTCTCGCGGCGACCATCCAGGCCCAGTGGCGGTTCGAAGGCCTGGCGCGGATCGGGATTGGGCGCGAAGACGAAGAACTCAAGCTCGGTGGCCACCACCGGTTCCCACCCATGCGCCGCATAGCGTTCCACCACCTTGCGCAGCAGGCCGCGGGTGGAAAGCCCGGATGACCGGCCATCGAGCTCCTGGGCATCACAGATGGCCAGGGCACGGGGCCGCTCGCTCCAGGGCAGGCGATGCACCTGGCTCGCCTCCGCCACCAGGGCCAGGTCACCATCATCGCTGCCATAGAAGCGCGCTGGCGGGTAGCCACCCATGATGCATTGCAACAACACGCCCCGCGCCAGTTGCAGACGACGCCCGGAAAGGAATCCTTCCCCCGTCATCACCTTGCCCCGCATCACCCCGTTCAGGTCGGGGGTGACGCACTCGATCTCTTCTATGCCGGCCAAACGCTCGGCGAGCGGGCTGCGGGCTTTGCTGGTCATGATTGTTGTCCTTGTGCACGACGACCGCTCTGGATGGCGGCCTGTACAAAATACGCACCGGGCGTTCGAAATATCAAGCAGGGCAAAGGCGATTTCTGCAGGCGATAAAAAGAGGATGGGGCGCCAGGCGCCCCATCCTCTTTTCAGTTACCACAGGCTTCGTTCCGGGGGCCTCCTCACCCCAGGATGAAGTCCGCCTGGGTCACGGTTGTGGCATCGGCCACGCCCACCAGGGTGATGCTGTTGGCACCGATCGCCACCC
>RCUT01001515.1_pt1 | contig 11005 bp, 8 predicted proteins | sample 2166171 | NCBI WGS metagenome assembly RCUT01 (sample SAMN09932757, study PRJNA488358) | compost metagenome | isolation source: compost soil in 4-hydroxybenzoic | place: Germany: Experimental Botanical Garden
CTTCTATGTGGTTGAGCGCTCGTCCTACCAGATCGATCTGGCACCTTCGCTCAATCCGACCGCCGGTATTTTGCTTAATCTGACGCCTGATCATCTTGATCGCCATGGCTCCATGGAAAACTACGCCGCAATCAAAGAACGGCTGGTTGCGAAAAGCGGCGTGGCAATTATTGGTGTGGATGACGACCATTGCGCCAGCATTGCAGACCGTCTTGAAAGCAGTGGTGTAAAAGTTGCCCGTATCTCCAAGGATAAGCGCCTTGGGAATGGTGCTTTTGCAGATGGGGCGAAGCTTTATTCGACAACGAACGACAAGATTGAAGAACTGGCCTCACTTAACGGCATCGGTTCGCTGCGTGGCGCGCATAATGCGCAGAACGCGTTGGCTGCAATCACCGCCTGTTTGTCAGTTGGTCTTGCAATCGAAGAAATTCGTGCGGGTCTGAAGAGCTTTCCGGGTCTTGCGCATCGCATGGAACAGGTGGGCAATCGCGGTAAGGTTCTGTTCGTCAATGATTCCAAGGCGACGAATGCTGAAGCAACAGCACCTGCGCTGTCATCCTTTGTGAACCACATCTACTGGATCGCCGGTGGCGTGCCCAAGGCTGGTGGTATCAGCGCTTTGTCGGAATTCTTCCCCCGCATCACCAAAGCCTATCTGATAGGTGAAGCTGCGGCGCAATTTGCTGCCACACTTGGCGATGCCGTGGCGTTCGAAATTTCCGACACTTTGGCTGCGGCTGTTGAGCATGCAGCACGGGATGCGGGCAATGATGCAGCAAGCGAGCCGGTTGTCCTGCTTTCGCCCGCTTGTGCAAGTTTCGACCAGTTTCAGAATTTTGAAAAACGCGGTGATGCATTCCGCAACGCCGTTCTTGCGCTCCCGGGTGTCGAGCCGATTAGAGGGGAAAGCTGATGGTAAGTCGTGTTGACCGCGGTCCTGTCGCCAATTGGTGGTGGACAATCGACCGTTACTTTCTGGCTGCATGTCTTGGCCTGATGGGTCTTGGTGTGCTGCTATCCTTCGCGGCAAGTCCTGCGGTTGCGCAGCGTATTGGCCTTGATAGCTTCCATTTTGTAGAGCGTCAGACCTTCTTCATGATACCGGCTGTGGCGGTAATGATTGGGGTATCGTTTCTGTCACCACGTCAGATCAGACGTTTTGCACTGATCCTGCTGGGAGCTTCGCTGTTTCTGATGCTAGCGGCTTTGTTTGTCGGCATCGAGATCAAGGGTGCGCGTCGCTGGGTCAGTCTTGCGGGTGTTTCCATTCAGCCATCCGAGTTTATGAAGCCGGCCTTTGTGGTTATTTGCGCGTGGCTTTTCTCTGAGCGGGAACGTGGCGGCCACATGCCGGGCTATTTTCTGGCGATGATGTTGTTTTGTGTGACTGCGGGATTGTTGATGCTGCAACCTGACTTTGGTCAGACAATGCTCACCACAGGCACATGGGGCGCAATGTTCTTCCTCGCGGGACTGCCGATGTTCTGGATTTTGGTCCTCGGCGGCATCGCGGTTGTCGGTGCGTTTGGTGCTTACATGACGCTCGATCACGTTGCGGGCCGTGTGAATCGCTTCATGACCGGCGAGGGTGATACGTTCCAGGTGGATGCGGGCCGCGAAGCCATTTTGCGCGGCGGTTGGTTTGGTCAGGGACCGGGCGAAGGAACGGTCAAACGCATCATTCCAGACAGCCATACCGATTTTATCTTCTCGGTTGCTGCAGAAGAATATGGAATCATCCTGTGCATGATCATCATGGCGCTTTTTGCGTTCATCGTGATCCGCGGGCTTTCGATTGCGCTTCGTGAGCGTGACGCGTTCACGCGATTGGCTGTATCCGGCATTGTGATCCTCTTCGGCTTTCAGTCGATTATCAACATGGCGGTTAACCTGCATCTGATGCCTGCCAAGGGCATGACCCTGCCGTTTATCTCCTATGGCGGTTCTTCGCTCGTTGCGATTGCGATCACCATGGGCATCCTGCTGGCGCTGACACGTCGCCGTCCGGAAGCGCGCATGACGCATACGGTCAGTATGGGTGAGCGCATTCCGGCTTTGTGAGGGGAATATGGGAAAAGGCATAATCGTACTGGCCGCCGGGGGAACGGGCGGCCATCTCTTCCCAGCGGAAGCGCTGGCGCATGAATTGAAGACGCGCGGTTGGGGCGTGCATCTGGCAACAGACGCGCGCGCGCAGCGTTTTGCCGGTGCATTTTCCGAAGATCATGTGCATGTGATCCGTTCGGCCACGATTTCAGGCCGTAACCCGATTGCACTTATCAAGACCTTCTGGTCACTGTGGCAGGGTAATCTCGATAGCCGCAGGCTGTTCCGCCGCTTGAAGCCGAAGCTCGTCGTTGGCTTTGGTGGTTATCCGACACTGCCGCCGCTTTATGCTGCGAGCAATATGGGTATCCCGACGATGGTACATGAGCAGAACGCTGTCATGGGCCGGGCCAATAAGGGGCTGGCTGGACGCGTGAAGGCGATTGCCGGTGGTTTCTTGCCTGAGACAAGCGGCGCCTATGCGGACAAGATTATTGCGACCGGTAATCCGGTTCGTCCGCCAGTGCTTGCTGCTGCCAACACATCTTATAAGTCAGCCAAAGAAGGTCAGCGTTTTCGCCTTCTGGTGTTTGGTGGCAGTCAGGGCGCGCAGTTTTTCTCAAATGCGATCCCCGAAGCGATTGGGCTTTTGCCTGACAATGAACGTGCAAGGCTGCTGATCACTCAGCAAGCCCGCAAAGAAGACGAAGCTGCTGTTCGCGCAGCCTATCAGAGTTTGCGTGTTCCGGCAGATGTTGCGCCGTTCTTCAACGACATGCCTGCGCGCATTGCAGACGCGCATTTCGTGATCTCCCGTTCAGGCGCGTCAACGGTTTCGGAAATCGCAGCAATTGGTCGTCCGGCGATGCTCGTGCCATTCCCGCACGCACTTGATCATGATCAGGCAGCGAATGCAGCAGCCCTCGCAGCAGCCGGTGGTGGGCAGGTTGTTCGCCAGTCCGAGCTGACTGCGCAGCGGCTGGCTGAGATCATAAGTTCTGCCATGAATGAGCCTGAAAGGCTTGAACAACAGGCAAAAGCTGCAAAAAGCGTTGGTAAGCCGGATGCCGCGCAGTTGCTTGCTGATCTCGCAGAGGCTATTGCAGCGGGTAAATCAGTTCAGGAATTGAAAAAAGGAAACCGGCCATGAAAATGCCGCTGAATATCGGGCTTGTCCATTTTATCGGGATAGGCGGCATCGGCATGAGCGGTATTGCGGAAGTGCTGCACAATCTGGGCTACAAGGTTCAGGGTTCGGATCAGTCGGACAGCGCCAATGTGCAGCGTCTGCGCGAGAAGGGCATTGAGGTCTTTGTCGGCCATAAGGCTGAGAACCTTGGCGATGCGGAAGTGATTGTTGTCTCGACCGCGATCAAGAAAACCAATCCGGAACTTGCAGCAGCCCGTGAAAAGCTTTTGCCGATCGTTCGCCGTGCTGAAATGCTGGCCGAACTGATGCGTTTCCGTCGTGCTGTCGCCATTGGCGGTACGCACGGCAAGACCACCACGACTTCGATGGTCGCTGCCTTGCTGGATGCCGGGCATCTTGATCCGACTGTCATCAATGGTGGTATCATCAATGCGTATGGCACCAATGCTCGCATGGGCGATGGCGACTGGATGGTCGTTGAAGCCGATGAAAGTGACGGCACGTTCCTGAAACTGCCGGCCGATATTGCGGTTGTGACCAATATCGATCCGGAACATCTGGATCATTATGGCAATTTTGACAATGTGCGTGCAGCTTTTGCGCAGTTCGTCGAGAATGTACCGTTCTATGGCTTTGGTGTGATGTGCCTCGATCATCCGGAAGTGCAGGCTCTGGTGAGCCGCATCGAGGATCGCCGTATTGTGACCTATGGTCAGAATCCGCAGGCCGATGTGCGTTTTGTCAATCATCGCATGGAAGGTGCAGTCAGCCTGTTTGACGTGCTGATCCGCTCGCGCAAGGGTGAGACGACTGAGATCAAAGACCTGCGTCTGCCGATGCCGGGTCTGCACAATGTTTCCAACGCAACGGCTGCTATTGCCGTGGCACATGAGCTGGGTATTTCAGCCGATGATATCCGTCGCGGTCTTGGTGCATTTGGCGGTGTGAAGCGCCGCTTTACGCATACGGGTTCGTGGAATGGCGTCGAGATATTCGATGATTATGGACACCACCCCGTCGAAATCCGCGCTGTACTGAAAGCTGCGCGCGAAGCAACCAAAGGGCGAGTTGTCGGTATCGTGCAGCCGCATCGCTATACGCGTCTGCACAGCCTGTTTGATGAGTTTGCAGCGTGCTTTAACGACGCCGATACCGTTATCGTGATGCCGGTTTATACCGCTGGCGAGGACCCGATTGAGGGCGTGAATTCGGAAACCTTGGTTTCACGTATCAAGACGGCTGGTCATCGCGATGCACGTTATGCAAACGGACCTGAAGCCTTGGCGCCGCTCGTCGCATCTGTGGCTGAGCCGGGCGATTTCGTAGTTTTCCTCGGTGCAGGCAACATTACGCAATGGGCTTATGCGCTTCCCAAAGAACTGGCTGAACAGGGTAAGAAGTAATGGAAAGCGGCGAGACGCTTCTCAAGAAGCTCGACGGCAAGCTGTCGGGCCTGCGTGGCAAGCTTATGCCAGATACTGGCATGGACAAGATCACCTGGTTCCGTGCCGGTGGTCCTGCACAGGTTTTGTTCCAGCCCGCGGATGAAGAAGACTTGTCGGAATTTCTGAAAGCTGTGCCAGAAGAGATTCCGCTTCTGGTTGTAGGTATCGGCTCCAATCTGCTGGTACGTGACGGCGGTATCCCGGGCTTTGTGGTGCGCTTGTCGGCGAGGGGCTTCGGCGAGGTTCAGCAAGTTTCTGAAACGCAGCTCAGGGCAGGTACGGCAACGCCAGACAAGCGTGTAGCCGCAGCTGCCCTTGAAGCGGGGCTTGGTGGCTTTCATTTCTACCACGGCATTCCCGGTGGCATTGGCGGCGCTTTGCGCATGAATGCGGGCGCTAATGGTGTTGAAACGCGTGAGCGTGTCGTGGAAGTCCGCGCGCTCGACCGTAAGGGCGAGCTGCATATCCTCTCCAATGTCGACATGGGTTATGCCTATCGGCATTCCTCAGCGTCGCCTGATTTGATTTTCACCTCAGCGCTGTTTGAGGGTATTCCGGGCGACCGGGAAGAAATCAAGAAGGCAATGGACGAGGTGCAAAACCACCGCGAGACGGTACAGCCTGTGCGGGAAAAGACGGGTGGTTCAACCTTCAAAAATCCTGAAGGCACATCCGCCTGGAAAGAAATTGACAAGGCGGGCTGTCGTGGTCTGCGTGTCGGCGGTGCGCAGATGTCTGAGATGCACTGCAATTTCATGATCAATACCGGTAACGCGACCGGATATGACCTTGAAACGCTTGGCGAGACAGTTCGCGCTAAAGTTTATGAGAATTCAGGTATTCGCCTTCATTGGGAGATCAAGCGGCTCGGCTTGTTCCGCGAAGGTGAGGAAGTGAAAGAATTCTTACAAAAAGTCTAATTTTAAGAAGCCCGGATTTCCCACTGAAATTCCGGGCTTTTTTGCGCTTGTTGAGGCATGCGTAAGTTGCTCCCCTTTTGATAGGGGCTTGCCACGGAATCAACTCTCTGATTCTTTATGGTTAACCGTACAGTGATTTGATTCGTCAGGGTTTTCCTGACTTGGGTGTCTGCGGCTTGTGTCGCCGGACTATCCTGATTCTATTTTTGATTCGAGCGCAGGGAATGCGCAGAGGGGATGACTAACGTGGCTGGACAGAAAGCTGGAAAGCATGTTGCCGTTTTGATGGGCGGTTTCTCTTCAGAGCGTCCCGTCAGTCTGTCCTCTGGCGCTGCCTGTGCGAAGACGCTTGAAGAATGCGGCTACCGCGTTACGCGTATCGATGTTGATCGCAATGTCGCCAGCGTTCTTGCAGAGCTGAAGCCTGATGTAGCGTTCAACGCGCTTCATGGTCCTTTTGGTGAAGATGGTACTATTCAGGGTATCCTCGAATATCTTCAGATCCCTTACACACATTCCGGTGTGCTGGCCTCTGCGCTCGCCATGGACAAGGATCGTGCCAAGACGGTTGCGTCTGCTGCGGGTGTGGCTGTTGCGCCTTCGCGTTTGATGAACCGTTTTGATATCAGTTCCGAGCATCCGATGCAGCCGCCTTATGTGGTCAAGCCTGTACGTGAAGGCTCGAGCTTCGGTGTTGTCATCGTTCAGGAAGATCAGTCGCATCCGCCACAAATCATCAGCTCTGCCGAATGGAATTATGGTGCCGATGTTCTGGTCGAAAAATACATCGCCGGACGTGAGTTGACCTGCGCTGTGATGGGTGATCGCGCCATGGACGTGTGCGAGATCATTCCAGTGGGGCATCAGTTCTACGATTTTGATTCAAAATATGTGCCTGGCGCATCAACTCACGCATGTCCGGCAAAAATTTTACCAAATATTTACCAAAAAATACAAACAATGGCCCTTACGGCGCATCGGGCAATCGGGTGTCGGGGCGTAAGCAGATCAGACTTCCGTTTCGATGATCGTTTTTCCGAAGAAGGCGAAGTTATTTGGCTGGAAATTAACACCCAGCCGGGAATGACTCCTACCTCGCTCGTACCTGATATCGCGAAGGCGGCAGGTATCTCTTTTGGTGAATTGTTGAGTTGGATGGTGGAGGACGCGTCTTGTTTGCGGTAAACGGCAGATCTCAGGAATACAGGCGTTCGGGCGCGATGCGGGATGCATCGGGTGCAGCCTTTGTTCTGCCGCGCCTCCTGCGGAAGCCTTTCCGCTTTGCTGTCCGTCTGTTTCAGGGCAATATCAACGTTCCCCGCTATGCTGGCACGATTGGCATGCTCGGCTTTCTCGGTGCAACCGGCATCTACGGTATGGTGCTCGGTGGTCATTCCGAGAACATGATCAAGGCGACCGCTTCGACATTTGGCTTTGCGATTGAAGACGTAAAGGTCGTTGGTAACAACGAGACCTCGGATATTGATATTCTCGGTCAGCTTGAGCTGGACGGTGAGACGTCACTGGTTGGCCTGAGTGCCGAACAGGCGCGTCAGGCTATCGCCAAGCTGCCTTGGGTTGAAAGCGCTGAAGTGCGCAAGGTTTATCCGGGCGCGCTGCTTGTTTCTCTCGAAGAGCGCAAGGCATTTGCCGTCTGGCAGAATGGCCAGGAGCTTTCGCTGATTGATTCTGCTGGCGATACAATCGTTCCATTTCGTGCGGGCCGTTACAACGCTCTCCCGCTTGTCGTGGGTGAGGGCGCTGAAAAGCGCGTTAAGGGCTTCGTAGACGAGGTTGCGGCCTATCCGGGGCTGGCTGACAAGGTTCGCGCCTATATCCGCGTTGCCGACCGTCGCTGGGATATTCTGCTTGAAAATGGTGTCCGCATCATGCTGCCGGAAGATGAGCCGATGAAGGCTCTCGCCGAAGTCGAGCGTCTCGATAGCGAAAACCAACTTCTGTCGCGCGATATCGCATCTGTCGATCTTCGTCTGGATGATCGCGTTACGGTTCAATTGACTGCGAGCGGCATGGAGCAACGCCAGAAGTTCTTGGCGGAGCGTAAAAAAGAATTATCCCGCACGGGGAAGCGCGTATGAGTATTCTTGGCGGAAAAGGTTCATCACAGGTCGGAACTTCAGGGCGCAAGGTGCGCCTTCTAACGGTTCTGGATGTTGGTTCAAGCAAGGTTTCCTGTGTGATCGCACGCTTGCGTCCACATGAAAGTGGCGCACTGCTGCCAGGCCGCACACATCGCATGGAAGTGCTTGGCATCGGTCATCAGCGTTCGCGCGGTGTGAAGTCCGGCGTCATTATCGATCTGGATGCGGCTGAACAGTCCATTCGCCTCGCAGTTGATGCTGCCGAGCGCATGGCTGGTCTGACGGTTGATAGCCTTATCGTCAATATTTCAGCTGGCCGCCTCAAGAGCGAAACCTTCACCGCGAGCGTCAATCTTGGCGGTCATGAAGTCGAGCAAACTGATATTCGCCGCGTGCTGGCCGCTGGTGCGAAGCAGGCGCTTGCAGCGGAACGTCACCTCGTTCATTCGCTGCCGGTTGGCTACACGCTCGATGGCGAACGCGGTATTCGTGATCCGCTCGGCATGCTGGGCGATAGCCTTGGCGTCGACATGCATGTGCTGACCGCAGATGCTGCACCACTGCGCAATCTCGAGCTCTGCGTCAATCGTTGCCACCTTTCGGTTGAAGCAATCGTTGCTACCCCTTATGCGAGCGGCCTTGCAGCACTCGTGGGTGATGAAGCTGAAATGGGTGCTGCCTGCATCGATATGGGCGGTGGTACGACCACGATTTCGGTTTTCTCCGAAGGTAAGTTCATTCACGCTGATGCCGTTGCCATCGGCGGTAATCACGTCACCATGGACGTGGCACGCGGCTTCTCCACGCGTATGGAAGACGCCGAGCGCCTCAAGGTCATGTACGGCTCGGCGCTGCCAAGCGCTGCCGATGATCGCGACCTCATTTCGGTTCCGCCAATCGGCGACGATGAGCGTGATGTACCCAATCAATATCCGCGCTCAGTGCTGACGCGGATCATCCGTGCACGCGTGGAAGAGACACTGGAACTGGTTCGCGACAGGCTGAACCAGTCAGGCCTCGGACATATTGTCGGCAAGCGTGTAGTTCTGACAGGTGGCGCAAGTCAGCTGCCGGGCATGCCTGAAGCTGCGCGACGGATTCTTGCAAGAAATGTACGTATCGGGCGTCCGCTAGGGATAGCGGGATTGCCTGAGGCGGCTAAGGGTGCGGCTTTCTCCGCGACCGTTGGTCTTCTGATCTACCCTCAGGTGGCAGGCATTGAAGAACGGTCCGTGAAGGCAGCCTCCTCCGGTCTTATGACTGGTACGGGCGGGCGGATTCAACGTGTCAGCCAATGGCTGAGAGAGAGTTTTTGAGTACACATTGAGTGATTTGATTGCGTGATGTGGGCGTAACCATCAGCGTAATAACCAATTAGCACCGCGGCGGCGAAGCGGTGAGAGGCTTAAGAGGAACGAGAACCATGACCATTAATCTGCAAAAGCCGGACATCACCGAGCTGAAGCCTCGCATCACCGTATTCGGTGTCGGCGGTGGCGGCGGCAACGCGGTAAACAACATGATCAATGCCGGTCTGCGCGGCGTGGATTTTGTCGTTGCCAACACCGACGCACAGGCTCTGACGATGTCAAAGTCTGAACGCATGATTCAGCTCGGCGCTGCTGTCACAGAAGGCCTCGGCGCTGGCTCGCAGCCAGAAGTTGGCCGCGCAGCCGCAGAAGAATGCATCGACGAAATCGTCGATCATCTTAACGGCACGCATATGTGCTTCGTTACTGCCGGCATGGGCGGCGGCACCGGTACTGGTGCAGCTCCTGTTGTGGCACGCGCTGCACGCGAACGCGGTATCCTCACCGTTGGCGTCGTTACCAAGCCTTTCCATTTCGAAGGTGCTCGCCGCATGAAGACGGCTGAGTACGGCATCGAAGAACTGCAGAAGAACGTCGATACCCTGATCGTCATTCCAAACCAGAATCTCTTCCGCATTGCCAACGACAAGACCACCTTCGCTGATGCCTTCGCAATGGCCGATCAGGTGCTTTATTCCGGTGTTGCCTGCATCACCGATCTGATGGTCAAGGAAGGCCTCATCAATCTCGACTTTGCTGACGTTCGGTCGGTCATGCGCGAAATGGGCAAGGCCATGATGGGCACTGGCGAAGCTTCGGGCGAAGGCCGCGCGATGGCTGCTGCTGAAGCTGCGATTGCTAACCCACTGCTCGACGAAACTTCGATGCGCGGTGCAAAGGGTCTCCTGATCTCGATCACTGGTGGTCGTGATATGACCCTCTTTGAAGTCGATGAAGCTGCAACCCGTATCCGCGAAGAAGTTGATCCGGAAGCCAACATCATTCTCGGCGCGACCTTCGACGAAGGCCTTGAAGGCGTCATCCGTGTATCCGTTGTTGCAACCGGCATCGACAAGCAGATCGGAGATGCGGCCCCGGCGCCGCTGGAATTTCGCCAGCCAGTAAAGCCAGCCGCTCAGCAGGCAAAGCCAATGGCTCCGCATGGCGCTCTGCGTCTTCCGGTTACTGAACAGCCACGTCAGGCTGAGCCAGCTGCTCCGGTCGCTCAGTCGATCGAAAGCGAAATGCCAGCCGCGACCGCCGCGCCTGCAGCTTCAGCTGCTCCGGATTTCCGTCCGCAGAGCCGCATTTTCCAGGCTCCTGCTGCTGAGAGCTTTGAACGTGCACCTGTTGCCCGCCCTGCAGCCCCACAGCCGCAGATGATCAACAATCAGGCGACGGCCCATGCAATGCAGCCGCAGGCATACCAGCAGCCACAGCAGATGCATGCAGAACCGGCTCCACAGCCACGTCCTGCTCCGCGCATGCCGGCGGTGTCCGACTTTCCCCCAGTCGCTCAGGCAGAAATCAATGCACGTCGTGCAGCGCCTCAGCAGCCTGTTCAGGAAGAACGCGGACCGATGAGCCTCCTCAAGCGCCTGACCCATGGTCTGTCGTCGCGCCGTGAAGAAGAACAGCCAGCAGCTCGTCTGGAGCCTGCTCAGCATCGTGAGCCTGCAATGCGCCAGCCAGAACAGCGCCGCCCAATGCAGCAGGATAGCTCGATCTATGCTCCACGCCGTGGCCAGCTTGACGATCAGGGCCGTCCGCAGCCACGCGCTGCCTCGGAAGAAGATCAGCTCGAAATCCCGGCCTTCCTGCGCCGCCAGTCGAACTAATCATCTGATCCGACTTTGAAATAGAGAAAGCCGTGGGATTCTTCCCACGGCTTTTTTCGTGAGAACCTGTCTTGTTCGTAATTGCTGTATCACGTGCTTCAGCTCGTGGTTTTGAAGCATGTTGTTGCGGGAAAGCCGTCCTCTGCATTTCCATGATGGGCTTTAGTAGTCGTCGTTACATTTTGTAAGAA
>RCUT01001517.1_pt1 | contig 11004 bp, 12 predicted proteins | sample 2166171 | NCBI WGS metagenome assembly RCUT01 (sample SAMN09932757, study PRJNA488358) | compost metagenome | isolation source: compost soil in 4-hydroxybenzoic | place: Germany: Experimental Botanical Garden
ATAGGAAGGGGAGCTGGGAAAAAGTGGACGAAGCTCCTTTCCCCGCTTGGTCGAAGGGCGGAGCTTCACCGCCACGCGCCGAGGCTATCGCTCTGTCCGTTGGCTTTGTGGCGGAAAACGTCGCGCAGGTGATCGACGAACAGAGACACCTTCGCGGACAGGTTGAGACGCTCCAGGTAGACGGCATAGATGTCCGCAGGCGGCGTTTCATAGTCGCCCAGCACCTCGACAAGACGGCCATCCCGAAGGTGACTGGCGAGGTTCCACTCGGCGCGCATCAGGATGCCGTGCCCCTCCAGCGCCCAGTTCAATGCCACCTCGCCGTCATTGGTGCTGAGGCCTCCACGCACCTTGATCGATTCGCTCTGCTTGCCCCGGCTGAGCCGCCAGATGCCGAAAGCCGCGTCGTTCTGGCGCAGGACGATGCAGTTGTGCCGCATCAGGTCCTGTTGTACCGCTGCATGATGGTCTGGGCGTATTCCTGCACGCTGGAGTCGATATCCCGTCCGGCGTCGGCCATTGCGACAGGGGGGAAGGAGGCAGTGCAGGCAAGCGAGAGAAACAGTGCGCAGAGGGTTCGCATCGAGCGCATCGAGGTCATCCGTTGGTCATTCCATGAGGTGGCAGAAACTATCATCTCGAGCCGCCATTCCCCATGGGCGTTCTCTCTCCGCATGTTTCGCAGGCGCCATGGCAAGTCGGCACCCGGCCTGGGCCACGGCGCGGCGATTACCGCGCCGGGCGAGGGGAGAGCCCTCAGCGCGTGTACGGGCCCTGCAGGGCGACCGGTTGGCCGCCGGCCCAGCCAAACCAGGCGGACACGCCGAGCCAAGGATCGGTGCGCGCGAGGATGTCCATGAGGTTGACGTTCAGCGTGACGGTGAGGTCCGTCATCATGGGCTGTGTCGGGTAGCTCTTGATGGCGCCGCTCGTGCTCCAGATGAGCGCGAGCTCGTAGTACGGGCCTTCCACGTAGGTGCCGTCGGGGGCTTCAGTGATCAGGAGCTTGAAGTAGTCACCGTATTGCGCCTGATTGCCACTGAACTGAGCGGGGGCGGCCCAGCCGACTCCCCAGAACAGCTGCATCAGGGTCTGGTAGGCCTGCAGCATCAGCCCATTGGCCATCGTGCTGGCGACCGAGGCCTGGTAGTCATTGCTCTCGTTGCTGCCGGGGATCGGCAGGTTGCCGCTGTCGGAATAGCTATAAAAGGCAATCAGCCGTCCATGATCGCCGACGATTTTCGTGTAGAAGTTGTCGAGGGCGGTGAGGCTCTTCTCGAAGGAGTCCGCAACTTTCTCCCAGTACTGGCCTATGGAGGTCGAGGTCGATGTCCCGCCGAGGCCACTGGTGACCACACGGATGACATCGGTCACGGCGGTGACGGCGAGGTCCAGTGCGGCGCCGCCGGGCAACATCCCCAGCAGACCGTAGCCGAGGTCCTCGAGCAACTGGCCAAAGTCGACCAGCGCGGTGTCTTCCTTCTTGGCCTGCATGTTGGATATGGCACCGCTGATCAGCGAATCCGCCGCCGTCTGGGCGGCGTTCAGCGTCCCCTTGGTGTAGGTGTAGAGCGATTGCAGTTGCTCCACCGCGCCCATTTCCTGCCAGACGGTGTAGATGATCTGCAGCCAGTCGTCGGCGGCTACGCCCGCAGGGGCTGCAGGCGCAGAGGGCGCGAGCGTGTAGTTACCGCTGGCGTCGAACGCCAGCCAACTGCCCAGTACTTCGGCCACGGTGTTCGGCGACCAGCTCGGCGAGGCGGCCAGCGCGCGAGGATCGAGCGGGTCATTGGAGTTCGGCCCGTTGATGATATTGCCGAGCACGGAGCAGAGCGCCGAATAGGCGTTGTTGTAGTCGGGCCAGGCGATGGCGGGCTGGTCGACGATGGATTGCAGCAGGTCCGTTGTCGGCTGCTGCGCCGCGAAGCGGATGACGATGTCGTGGGTATAGATGAAGTACCACTCGTCATTGGCCTCGTAGTTGGCTGAGCAGTAACCGAAGGTGGCTGCGCCGCACGCACTGCCGTAGCGCATGGCCCAGCGGTTGCCGGCCACCGCCAGGGTGCGCATGTCGGTGTCCATCAGGTTCGGATCGGACGCGGGCTCCAGAATGCCTGCGGAGATTTGGTCCATAAGGGCGGCACGCCCGGCCTTGAGAACCTGGATGCCGGACGTGTTGCTGAAGGCGAAGACGCCACGGTAGGTCTGACCGTCTTCTATCGCCATTTCCCAGCTCGGGATGCCGGCCACGTAGGGATTACCGTTGGCATCGCTCTGCGACAACGCGTAGGCGTGGGCTGCGGCGGCCCAGCGTCGCTCGTCGGGGTCGCCGGTCTGGTTCGCGGTCAGGCTCAGCGGTGGCTGGTTGTGGTAGGCGTTCGCCAACGCCGTATTCAGCTCATCGTCGGTGGGCTGGAGAACGGTGACCTGGGTTCCCACCGGGAACAGGAAGGCGCCGACGACCGGATTGCCGTTGTCGTCGAAGCCGGTTTCCCACGACGGGATGGCGAACACGTAGAGCGGATTGCCATTGTCGTCCTGCTGGCTCAGTGCCCAGCGGAGGATGCCGTTCGCCCAGTAGCGGTAATCGATGAAGACGCCGGTCTGGGGGACGTCGATGCCCGAGAGCATCTCAAGCACGTCGCTCTGCAGGATGTTCTGCCAGACCACGGCAACTGCAGTGCTCTGGATGCTGCCTGTTGATGGCGGCAGGGTTGAGAGGTGGGTTGCCAGGGGCGGACGTTGTGCAGGGCCGAAATCGCTGGAATCGAGCATGGTAGAAGATCTCCCTATCTGCGGATGAAGGCGGGCGACTTACGAGAAGTCTTGCAGGCGCTGAAACTACAGCGCTCGGAGAGTTTAGCCGGCCCCACTTGCCTTGCCAGGGCGCCCGGTCTCGGCCGGATAGCCGGTATTGGCCGCTCCTGGCTGAAGTACGCCTGGCGGACCCGGCACGCTCGGGCGAGGTCTCGAGTGCGATTACTCAGCGGGTGTTCGCCTTCAACAACAGCGGCAACGGTCCGCGCCTCGTGGCATCGATCACCAGCACGACACAGGAACCGCGATCCGGGCGGCCAGCAGAGCGCTGCAGCTCTCCGGCGAATTGGCCACCTGGCGCACGGCCGAACAGCGCGTGCGTCCCTGGACCGGCGACTACCTGATGGTGGCCTGTGCCGCGCTCGGGCGTACCGACCGCGCGGCCTTGCGAGAGCGCGAGCGAATCCTGCAGTTGCTCGGTTTCCAGGAACTCGACAAGGGGCTGTACATCCGCCCGGACAACATCGAGACGGATGCGCAGGCCGTGCGTCAGCGCCTGTTGAATCTGGGCCTGGAACCCCAGGCGTTGCTGTTCGTGGGCAGCCAGCTCGACGAGGCCCGGGAAGCCGACATCCGCCAGATGTGGAATGGCCAGGCATTGAACGAGGGCTACCTGAAGACGTGCCAGCAGCTGGTCCTGACTGGTCACCGATGGTGCTGGGTGGTCGATCCCAATGACGGCACCAGTGACTTTTTGAAGGGCCGCAAGGGCTCGGCGATCTCGATCGGCCTCCTACACAACGCGCTCCCGGTGCTAGGCGTCGTGTACGCGCCAGTGACGGAGGATTGCGGGGCCGACTGCATCGCCTGGGCGCGGGAGCATATGAATGTCAGGGAGTGACGCTGGAACACGCACCTGATCAGACGTTTCGGAGAGGAGGGTGTCGGCCTGGCAAGGCAGCCGCTTGCAGCGGCGGGTGCCGGAAGTCTGTTTTCGGCGGGAAGCGTTCGGAGCTGAGGTACCATGCCGCGCCGAAACCTCCGTCGAACCCTCTGGCTGCCTATGTCCTCCAACGCGCTGTACACCGACCTGTCCACCTACTACGACCTGATGTGCGCCGACATCGACTACCGGGCGCAGAGCCACAGTGTGCGCCGCCTGCACCAGTTGTTCGGCAATTCGGGGCGCAGGCACCTGGACCTCGCCTGTGGCACCGGGCCCCACGTGCGCCATTTCCTCGACTTCGGTTACCGCAGTGCCGGCCTGGACATCAATCAGCCGATGCTGGATATCGCCCAGCTGCGCTGCCCCGAGGCACAGTTCAGTCGGCAGGACATGGCGGGCTTTCGCGTGGACGAGCCGCAGGACCTGATCACCTGCTTCCTCTACTCGATCCACTACAACGCCGGGCTGGAGCAGCTGCGGGCGTGCCTGGCCAGCGTGCACGACGCACTTGAGGATCACGGCGTGTTCTGCTTCAACACGGTGGACAAGCGGCTGATCGACAACCGCTCGTTTGTGCGTCATACCGTGGAGCACGAGGGCAGCCACTTCACCTTCGGTTCCGGCTGGTACTACAGCGGCGAAGGCGAGCGGCAGGCGTTGCGCCTCAGCATCGAGAAGACCGAGGCGGGGGTGACCCAGGCCTGGCAGGACGAACATGCCATGGTCGCCCTGAGTTTCACCGAGCTGCAGGAGCTGTTGCAGCCGCACTTCGAGGTGCACGTCTTCGAGCATGACTACGAACGGATCACGCCCTGGGGCGGCACGTCCGGGAATGCATTGTTTGTCTGCGTGAAGCGCTGAGAACCTGCCTGCGATCTCTTGATCGTCGGCCATGCTGCATTGCGCGAGCTGGCCAATTGGGCTCCGTGCCTGTTCGCATTCTGTTGACCAGCCAATTGCGCCACTCCGCGCACTCTCCTGTCCGTCGTGTTCCGCGACACGCCTACCTGCACCCATGCGCCACGAACCCGCCATGCGAGGTCTCACATCGGGGTGCTTGACATTAAAGTTAAGTTTAACGTTAGGGTCTCGTTCGCGAGCTCATGGGGCAGGCGTTGGCGGATGGTCAAGGAACATGACCGAACCTCAATCTGGCAAGGCAATCGCTCCCGGACGCAAGGCATCGACAACCACGAACACGGCGGAGACTTCGATACATGAGAATCGGCAGTATTGCGGTAATGGCGGGAATCATCATGAATACCCTTTCAGCTTTCGCATGGGCAGAGACTCCATCTGCAGCCCAAAAGGCGGACAGTACGACAATCAATATTGCCGGCCATGAAGTTCCCGTGGCGGCAGGTGGTCTGTATGACCGCTTCCGCTCCAATCCTCCTCTTTCCACCATAGAGTCCGAAGCCCCTGGCGTTGACCTGAGTTGGTTCAAGGGACTCAGGAAAACCAAGGTCGACATGGGGTTCGAGTCCTACTCGCCAAACTTCTACTACAAGAACAACAGGATTACCGCGGTTTTCACGGCGGATCTGGACAAGCTGAAAGAGCTGATGCCTGTTGAAGTCCAGGAGAAAGTCCAGCCCCTTCAGGTCTGGCCGGGCAGGGGCCTGGTCGCCTTTACCGCTTACTCCTACGAGTACTGCGACAACGACAGCTATAACGAAATAGCCCTGTCCATCGTCACGAACAAACCCGGGTCGTCGAACCTGGGTCCCATCTCCCTGGTTGGTCAGTCGCTGTCCAGGGATTTCTGGGGGTACGTACTGAAACTTCCGGTAAACACCGAGCTTGCCAGGGTAAGGGGCGTGGTCGGATACAACCTGCCGAAGTGGCTGACTGGTATCAATCGCCGGGAAAACGACAAGTCCGTTACCTTCGAGATCGTCGATAGCGAAACGGGCAAGGTTGACGTTGTCTTCGAAGGAGAGAAATTGAGTGATCTTTCAAATGAAGTCGAGTTGGTGACCAATAGCTTTACGAATATCGGCCACGCTGGAGAGTTGGCCTACGGCTATGCGGTATCGCGCCAACTGAGCCACGCCTCCAGCACAAGTGCGGAATCGGTCGACCTCACGTTGAATGAAGGCAGTCTTTCCACGTTCATGAAGTCCCTGAAGCTGGGGAAGATGATGAAATACGAGTACGTGCCGCAGTTCCAAAGTGCGCTCTATGCACCCGAGCCCCTGAAATCGATCCTGGGCACCGAGTAATAGAGTTTGCTGTAGGAGCGAGTTTGCTCGCGAAAGATCGTGCTCGGACTGTTCGCGAGCAAGAACTCGGCGTCCCCCGCGCTCCTACAAGTAGCCCGGATGAAATCCGGGGAAAGTCCAACCGCCGCTCCCGGATTTCATCCGGGCTACGATCTCCTCCGAGATGCCTCCTTGTCGGGGGCCCAAAGCGAGCCCAGGTCACTCGTAAGCGTTCTCCCTCAACCTTCCCGAGCCGGATCTGGCCGACCGGCGCCAGCCACCCCATTCGCTTCTTCGCGGAGGCGGTTCAGGACCCGCTGCGTGTTCTCCACGCATTGCATGCCTTCCGGCTTGTTCTCGATGCTTTCGATGACGACCAGCAGTTGCGCCTTGTTCTGCTCCAGGCGCTTCTGCAGGACCTCGATCTCGGCCACCTTGCGCTTGAGCCCGTCCACCAGGTCCCCGTGCTGCCAAGTGTTCTTGCCGACCGGCAGCAGGTGGCGGATCTCTTCCAGCGAGAAGCCCGCGGCCTGGGCCCCGGCAATGATCTCCAGGATCCAGACCGCCTCGGGGCCGTAGTCGCGATAGCCGTTTGCCTTGCGCTCGACCGAACTGATCAATCCGCTGGACTCGTAGAAGCGGATGCGAGAGGCCGCCAGGCCGCTGAGCTTCGCCAGTTCACCAATTCTCATGTAGCACCTCGGAAGAAGCATTGACCTTAAAGTTCACTTCAATCCTAGAGTACATAAGCGGCCAACCAGCGCAACGGCTCACTGCAGGCGTAAACGAGCGAAACCAGCCGTGTTTCCAATGAACACATCGCCAAATTCCGGCCTCCACATCACACAGGAGAAGCGAACATGGGATATGTCACAACGAAGGATGGAGTCGAGATCTTCTACAAGGACTGGGGGCCGCGTGGCGCCCAGGTGATCCACTTCCACCACGGCTGGCCGCTCAGTGCGGACGACTGGGATGCGCAGATGCTTTTCTTCCTGGCCCAGGGCTTTCGCGTTATCGCCCACGATCGCCGAGGCCATGGACGATCCAGCCAGGTCTGGGATGGTCACGACATGGATCATTACGCCGATGACGTGGCGGCGGTCGTGAACCACCTCGGCGTCCAGGGCGCCGTACATGTGGGCCACTCCACGGGTGGAGGCGAGGTCGTCCACTACATCGCACGGCATCGTGAAGACCCTGTTCCCAAGGCAGTCATCATCAGTGCGGTTCCGCCGCTCATGGTGAAGACCGCGAGCAATCCTGACGGTCTCCCCAAGGATGTTTTCGACGATCTGCAGGCCCAGCTCGCGGCCAACCGCGCGCAGTTCTATCACGATATTCCGGCGGGTCCCTTCTACGGCTACAACCGCCCTGGGGCGAATCCGTCGGAGGGCATCATCCGGAACTGGTGGCGGCAGGGCATGATGGGCGGCGCCAAGGCTCATTACGACGGTATCGTCGCCTTCTCCCAGACCGATTTCACCGAAGACCTCAAAGGCATCACGATTCCCGTTCTGGTGATGCATGGCGACGACGACCAGATCGTTCCCTATGAGAACTCTGGCGTGCTCTCGGCGAAGCTGCTCAAGAACAGCACGCTCAAGATCTACCCGGGGTTCTCGCATGGCATGCCCACCATCAACGCCGATACGATCAACGCCGACCTGCTCGCCTTCGTGCGAAGCTGAGGTTCGCGGGGGCCACTTGCCGGCCCCCGCCTTTCAAGATCGCTTACTTGAACAGTGCGGCGTTGGCCGCCAGGACTTCATCTGCACACTGCGCATCCAGGTGGCCGCCCGGGGCGCCAGCCACGCCGATCGCACCGATGACGGCATCGCCGGCCTTGACCGGCACACCGCCGCCCAGCAGCAGGAAGCCCGGGATTTCGGTCAGGTTGGCGGCGCCCGGGTTCTTCTGGGCGTTTTCCATGATGGCCAGGGTCGGGGCCTTGGCGGACGCGGCGGTGAATGCCTTGGCACGGCTGGCTTCGATGGTGTGGGGGCCGGCGTTGTCGGCGCGTGCGAACGCCTTCAGCAGGCCGGCGCGGTCTACCACCGAGGCGCTCACGTTATAGCCCTTGGCCTGGCAGGCGGCGACAGTGGCGGCGGCCAGCTTCTGGGCGTCGGCGGTCGAGAGGTTGCTTTCCTTCAGTACGGCGGCATTGGCGGCGCCGGCGAAGGTCAGGGTGCAGAGCAGTGCGGCAAGGGGGAAGCGCGACATGGTTACGTCCTTTTCGTTGATCGAATCGAGGAGTGGCCAGTGTCGCCAGAACGCGCCCGGCGCGGTATTCGCCCGACTACGCTGCGGCCTCCGTAGCGCTACGGAGAGGAGGGGTCGAGCAGGGTGGCGTATTGGCGGATGAGCTGTGCCAGCGAGTCGGCCTCGAGCTTGGCGAAGACGTTGGCCCGATAGGTTTCCACGGTGCGCGGCGACAGATCGAACTCCCGCGCGATCTCCTTGTTGCTCATGCCCTGGACAATGCGCACCAGCACATCGCGCTCGCGCCCGGACAGGCGTGCCAGCCGCTCGACGGCGGCCTGCGTCAGCGCTTGGCGCTCGCGGCTGGCGACATGGGTGCGCACGGCGACCTGCACCGCATCCAGGAAGACGTCATCGTCCACCGGCTTCTGCAGGAACTCCATCGCGCCGCCCTTGAAGGCGCGACGGCAGAGGTCGACGTTGGCGTGGCCGGTCAGCATGACGACGGGCAGGTCGGAAACCTCCGCCAGCTTCGCCAGCACGTCCAGCCCGCCGATACCCGGCATGCGGATATCCAGCACGACGCAACCGATGGACTGCGGCGACAGCGAGGCGAGGAAGGCCTGCGGATCGCCAAAGCCCTCGCTGCGCAGCCCGACGCTGCGCAACAAGAGTGCCAGCCCGTCGCGCACGGCATCGTCGTCGTCGACCAGGTACACCAGCGGGGAGTGTGCGGGGAGGCTCATGCATCGGCTCCGGCAAGGGGCAGGCGCAGCGTGAAGCAGGCGCCTGGGGGGTCGAGATTGCGCACCGTGATGCGGCCATCCATGGCACCGGCAAGGGTTTCGCACAGTGCCAGGCCCAGCCCCATGCCTTGCGGCCGCGTGGTGAAGAAGGGCTCGAACAGCCGCGGCAGGGCTTCGGCGGGAATGCCCGGGCCGTTATCGCTGACGCTGAACGCGTATTCCGTACCTTCGGCACCACCGCTCAGGGCAATACCGGTAGTGCCCGGCGCGTCGGCGGCGTTCTGCACCAGGTTGTGCAGGATCTGTTCGAGCGCCACCCGGTCACCCAGCGGACGGGCGCCTGGCGTAGCGTTACGCCAGGTCAGGCGGATGCCCCGGCGTGCCAGTTCGTCTTCGCGCAGGAACAGCAGCGAAGCCGCCAGCGCATCGGGGTCCACCGCCGTGCGCAGCGAAGGCGAACTGGGCTTCACCAACTCGCGCATGCGGCTGATGATATCGGCCGCGCGGCGCGCCTGCCCGGCGCTGGCGAGCAGGGCCTGACGCACCGCGGGGCGTTCTTCCTCGTCATCCAGCAGGCGCTCGGCGGCACGTACCTGGGCGAGGATGGCCGTCAGCGGCTGGTTCAATTCATGGGCAAGGCCCGCAGCCATTTCACCCAGGGTGCTCAGCCGCGCCATCGCCGCCAGGCGAACCTCCTCCTGCTGCCGTCTGGCGTCGGCGCGCGACCGTTGCCAGGCGGCGGCACCGGCCATCAGCAGGCCGCTGGCGACCGCCCAGGCCAGCCACGCCGGCCAGGGCCAGTCGACGGGCGTCAACCTGCGCCAGCTGTGCAGGGGGAAGGGCTGGCTGACAGCGCCCAAAGGTTTATGCAAGTCGATTGTCCAGCCCAGCCAACTGGCGGCGGACTGGCGCGCCAGCAGCGTGAGCGGGCCGGCCCCGACATCCAGCGTCAGCATGGCGAGCGAGGGCGGAAAGTCGGTGGCCGGTATGAGTTGCCGGGCGTCCAGCAACAGGCTCCAGCTCGACGGCGCCACCAGCCAATAGCGGGCCTCGTCCAGCGGCAGCGTGACCGGCCGGCCCACCTGGCGGGCACGCCCGAGCGCGGCCACCAGCCCCGGCGGGGACTCGCTGCTGCCTGACCAGGCGCCGTCGTGCAGGTAGCCCAGCCCCAGCAGCTGCGGCATGGACGGCTGCAAGCTGGGGAGGAGGCGCTCGGGCACGGGCGGATGCGACAGCGCAGCCAGGGTGGCCAGCACCGCCTCATGCTGCACGGTCTTCTGACTGAGCATGCGCTGCGCGATGCTGGTGTCCTGGAAAAAGCGCTCGTAGCGGTCGGCATGGTCCTGCCAGCCGATCCAGGCCGCAACGGGACAGAACAGAACCAGCCAGAGCAGGAAAGTGCGGGAAATCGTCAGGGGCTTCACGGCCGACATCATGCCTTGCCGCCTTGGACGCCAGCCATCCGTAGGGCTACGGAGGCAGGAAGTGGCGTGCCAATGGGTTGGCCCGGTTGTGAGGTGTCGATCGCTTGCATCCGTTCGCTCTGGTTCCGGGTGTCGGGACGGCGCCGCCCGCTTCTTTGGCGACATGACAGTCGACGTGACGTCGTCATTGATTCGTGGCCCGAGTGAGCATGGACGCACACGGGCACGATGGCCACTTCAGCTTGCCTTGTCGCGCCATGCTGTGAGGCCCGGGGGAGTTGGTCTACCATCTCCTTTCCAGCCCCAATCTCACCGAAACCCCTGGAGGCCTCGCGTATGACTGATCGTTACTCCTGGACCCGTGAGATCGCAGAAGACCGCGCCGCCGCCGGCGCCGCCTTGATTCCGGTCGAGCTGCGGGAAATGATCGATGGCCTGGATACCGGCGCGATCAAACCCTTCTACGCCGCCGTGGCCAATCTCGCCTACTCGGCCGCTGATCAGTGCGAAGAGTATGACGGCTATTGCATAGGCCTGATTGACGCCGCCTACCAGCGAGGCGAGTTGGGCGTCGTCGAGCGGGATGAACTGCGGGCTTTCATCATTTCCCTGTGCGCGGGAGTTCGTGAAGGGAAGCGGCCTGCATAAACCGCAGAGATTTGCAGCAGGCCAAAAAAAGCCCGCCATGAAGGCGGGCCACAAGCCGTCCAGCATAAAACTCAGTA
>RCUT01001519.1_pt1 | contig 10997 bp, 10 predicted proteins | sample 2166171 | NCBI WGS metagenome assembly RCUT01 (sample SAMN09932757, study PRJNA488358) | compost metagenome | isolation source: compost soil in 4-hydroxybenzoic | place: Germany: Experimental Botanical Garden
GTGCTGCCGGCTTGAGCCTTGCGCTGACCTTGCCCGGTCATTTGCGCATTGCCGTTCTGAGCAAGGGCAACCTCGCCAATGGCTCGACTTTCTGGGCCCAGGGCGGCGTTGCGGCCGTGCTGGACGACACCGATACCGTTGAATCCCATGTCGATGACACCCTCAATGCCGGCGGCGGCCTGTGTCATGAGGACGCCGTGCGCTTTACCGTCGAGCACAGCCGGGAAGCGATTCAATGGCTGATCGACCAGGGCGTGCCCTTTACCCGCGATGAACAGTCGAGTAACGAAGATGGCGGGTTCGAGTTCCACCTCACCCGCGAGGGCGGTCACAGCCATCGGCGCATCATCCACGCAGCCGATGCCACCGGCGCTGCCATTTTCACCACCCTGCTCGACCAGGCCCGGAAACGACCGAACATCGAACTGCTGGAGCAGCGGGTTGCGGTTGACCTGATTACCGAGAAACGCCTGGGACTCGAAGGTGATCGCTGCCTCGGCGCCTATGTGCTCAATCGCGGCACCGGCGAAGTCGATACCTACGGCGCCCGCTTTGTGATCCTCGCCTCCGGTGGTGCGGCCAAGGTTTACCTCTACACCAGTAACCCTGACGGCGCCTGCGGCGATGGCATCGCCATGGCCTGGCGCTCGGGCTGCCGGGTGGCGAACCTGGAATTCAACCAGTTCCACCCTACTTGCCTGTATCACCCGCAAGCCAAGAGCTTCCTGGTCACCGAAGCCCTGCGAGGCGAAGGTGCCCACCTGAAGCTGCCCAACGGCGAGCGCTTCATGCAGCGCTTCGATCCACGGGCCGAATTGGCCCCACGAGACATCGTCGCCCGGGCCATCGACCATGAAATGAAGCGCCTGGGCGTCGACTGCGTCTATCTGGACATCAGCCACAAACCCGAAGCCTTCATCAAGACGCACTTCCCGACGGTGTACGAACGCTGCCTGGAATTTTCCATCGACATCACCAAACAACCGATCCCGGTGGTCCCGGCGGCGCACTACACCTGCGGCGGCGTGATGGTCGATCAACAGGGTCGCACCGATGTGCCGGGGCTGTATGCCATCGGCGAAACCAGTTTCACCGGCCTGCACGGCGCCAACCGCATGGCCAGCAACTCGCTGCTGGAATGTTTCGTCTATGCCCGCTCGGCGGCCGCGGACATTCTCGAACAGTTGCCCCGGGTTCCGATGCCAACGCCCCTTCCCGCCTGGGATGCGAGCCAGGTCACCGATTCCGATGAAGACGTGATCATTGCGCACAACTGGGATGAGCTGCGGCGATTCATGTGGGACTACGTTGGCATCGTGCGCACCAACAAGCGCCTGCAACGGGCGCAACATCGCGTGCAGCTGTTGCTGGATGAAATCGACGAGTTCTACAGCAACTACAAGGTCAGCCGGGACTTGATCGAGCTGCGCAACCTGGCCCAGGTTGCCGAGCTGATGATTCTGTCAGCCATGGAGCGCAAGGAAAGCCGTGGCCTGCATTACACCCTCGACTACCCGGACATGTTGCCGGTCGCGCTGGACACTATTCTGGTGCCGCCCACCTACGTCGGCTGAACTTGAGCCGCACCCGCAGGCGTCGGTGCACATCCGCCGCCTGCGCATCCCGGGGTACGCAAATGGCCCTGACCCGGCGCTCGCCACGCAGACGGAAACGCAGTACCACCACCAACGGCAGCGCCAGGCTGTCCGGCCTCAGTTGTACGGCCTGCCAACCCCTTGCCCGACTCCACAACTGCCAGCCATCGGCATCGCGCCGCAAGCCGCAAAAGGCCTGCGGGTGCGTCAGCAGGATTTGCCGGGGCAACAGCCAGGCTCCGTGAACCACGCACAGCACGACGCCGAGCAAGCTGGCCCAGACCGGAATCGACAGTAAAAACAACGAACCCAACGCGAACAGCTGGGCCAGAAGATAGGCCGCCAGCAACTGCCGTGAGGCATGCCAGCGGCATTCGAACCCATTACTTGGGCTGGACACGATCCAGGATCATGCGAACCATGCGTTGCAGCTCAGGATCTTCCGATTCGCTGCGTTCCATGAACCAGCCGAACATGTCCTGATCTTCACATTCGAGCAACCTGACATAGCAGGCGCGATCAACCTCGTTGAGGTGCCGATAAACCTCTTTCACAAACGGCACCAGCAACACATCAAGCTCAAGCATGCCGCGGCGGCTGTGCCAGTAGAGGCGGTTCAGTTCAACATCTTCGACCATGGAGCGCTCCTCAAATAGGCCGCAAGTATACAGGCCCGCGCCCCGTCGAACAGTCGGCTTTGGTCGGCCACCGTCGAGCCTTTGTTAACTACCCATTTCGAAGGCGGCCCCTTATGATGTCCACCAGACTTTTTACCCTGCGATGACCCATGGCCGATTCTGCTTTTTTCTGCACCCTTTCTCATGAAGGTGTTCTCGCGGTCCGCGGCGCGGACGCCAGCAAATTCCTGCAAGGCCAACTGACCTGCAACCTCAACTACCTGAGCGATTCCCGGGCCAGCCTCGGTGCCCGCTGCACGCAAAAAGGCCGGATGCAATCGAGTTTCCGCATCCTGCTCGAGGGTGACGGCGTGGTCCTGGCCATGGCCACCGAATTGCTCGAACCGCAACTGGCGGACCTGAAAAAATACGCGGTATTTTCCAAGTCGAAACTGACCGACGAAAGTGCCGCCTGGGTCCGCTTCGGCGTTGACCATGGCGACGCCGCACTGGTCAGCCTCGGCCTGGACCTGCCGGCAGAAACCGACAGCGTCGTGCGCAACGATGGACTGATCGCCATCCGCGTCTCGCCTGATCGTGCCGAACTGTGGGTTGCCGCCGGTCAAGCCGATGCGGTCAAAGGCAAGCTTTCGGCTGTGCTGAGCGAAGGCGATCTGAATCAATGGCTGCTGGGCCAGGTCCGCGCCGGGATCGGCCAGGTCATGCCCGGCACCCGCGAGTTGTTCATCCCCCAGATGCTCAACCTGCAAGCGGTCGGTGGCGTGAGTTTCAAGAAAGGTTGCTACACCGGGCAGGAAATCGTCGCGCGGATGCAGTACCTGGGCAAACTCAAGCGCCGCCTGTATCGCCTGCAACTGGCTGCCGGCGAACTGCCTGAACCGGGTACCCCGCTGTTTTCCCCGACCCACGGCAGCGCCATCGGCGAAGTGGTGCTGGCGGCCCGCGCCGGACAGAACATTGAACTCCTGGCTGTGTTGCAAGCCGAAGCAGCAGAAAGTGGAGACATCCACTTGGGCGCGCTCGAAGGGCCGTCCTTGCAGCTGCTCGACCTGCCTTATGAACTGGACCGCGACCGCGAAATCCAGCAATAACGGCAGTACTTGGCGCGACACCTAGAGAGACTAAATGAGCAAGCTGGCGGAAAAGGTCCAACAGGATTTGGTTGAGGCCATCAATAACGATGACCTGGTTCTGCCAACGTTACCGGAAGTGGCCCTGCAGATTCGCAAGGCCGCGGAAAACCCGGAAGTCAGCGTCAGTACCCTGAGCAAAGTGATCGGCCGTGATACCGCGCTGTCGGCACGCCTGATCAAAGTGGTCAACAGCCCACTGTTGCGCGCGACCCAGGAAGTGACCGATCTGCATACCGCGATCACCCGCCTGGGCATCAACTACAGCTGTAACCTGGCGATCGGCCTGGTCATGGAGCAGATTTTCCATGCCCGCTCCGATGTGGTGGAACAGAAAATGCGCGATGTCTGGCGTAAAAGCCTGGAAATCGCCGGCGTCAGCTACGCCTTGTGCCGCAGTTGCACCCGACTAAAGCCCGATCAGGCGGCCCTTGGCGGCCTGGTGCACCAGATCGGCGTGCTGCCGATCCTGACCTACGCCGAAGATCACTACGAGCTGCTGTCCGACCCGGTCAGCCTCAACCATGTGATCGACCGGATTCATCCGCTAATCGGCGAAAAACTGCTCAGGGTCTGGGAATTTCCCGACATGCTGGTGCAAGTGCCGCGGCTATACCTGAACTTCAAGCGCCAGTCTGCGCAGGTCGACTATGTGGATCTGGTACAGGTGGCCAGCCTGTATTGCCTGCAGGACACCGATCACCCGCTCGCCAGTACCGATGCGTTGAACGTACCGGCCTACAAGGCACTTGGAATCGATTTTGACGACAAGGCGATGTGCGCCGACCTGGAAGAAACGCGCACGATGTTTTACTGATCAAAGACCGCGTTGCCCCCTTCGCGAGCAAGCCCGCTCCCACATTGAACCGAGTCGCCGCTGATCAAATGTGGGAGCGGGCTTGCTCGCGAAGGGGCCTGAACAGACGCGGCATCAATCCCCCGCAACAAAACTCACCCGCACCTTCAACCCCGCCCGCTCGCCATCGTGCAGGCTGATCTGGGCCAGATGCGCGCGGCAGATCTCACCGACAATCGCCAACCCCAATCCGGAACCGGCCACTTGCTGATTGCGGCGATAAAAGCGCTCGAATACCCGATCGCGTTCTTCAAGAGGTATGCCGGGGCCATCATCTTCGACTTCCAGCACGGCGGGCGCCGAGACCCGCAGAATCACGTTGCCACCCGGCGGCGTGTGGGCCAGTGCGTTATCCACCAGATTGCTCAGCAGCTCGTTCAATAACGTCGGCTCACCCCGCAGCCAGACCGGTTCATCCGCCTCCAGCGCCAGCGCGATACCACGCTTGTGGGCCAACGGCGCCATGGCCATGCCCAGCTCCCGTGCCAACTGACTCAGGTCGAGTAACTGCGCGCCGCCCTCGGCAATCGCCCGGGCACCATTTTCGACCCGCGCCAGGGAAAGCAACTGATTGGCCAGATGAGTCAATCGATCAGTGCTCTGGGCGGCATTCTCCAGGGTGCTGCGCCAGACATCGGGCTCAGCCGAGCGCTGGCCCAGCTCCAGGCGCGCCTTGAGTGCCGCCAGCGGAGTGCGCAGTTCGTGGGCGGCATCGGCGATGAATTGCGCCTGCTTCTCGAACTGGCCACGCAAGCGCTCGGTAAAGTGATTGAGTGCGCGCACCAGCGGCCACAATTCGCGCTGCACTTCCACCAAAGGCAAGGGGCGCAGATCGTCCGGCTGGCGCTCTTCCACCGCCGTGCGCAAGCGCTCCAGCGGGCGCAACGCAGCACTCACCGCGAACCACACCAGCATCAACGCACCGATTGCCAGCATGCCCAGGCGCAGCAAAGTATCCGCCGCCAGACTGCGGGCCATGCTGACGCGCGCCTCATCGGTTTCCGCCACGCGAATTTCCGCCATGCCATTCATGTTCGGCTCGCTCACGGGCTTGAGCAGGCTCACCACGCGCACGTTCTGCCCGCGGTACTGGGCGTTGTAGAAACGTGCAAGCGCCGGATAGTCATCGGTGCGCGGCGTTCCCGGCGGTGGCGCGGGCAGGTTTTCGTAACCGGAAATCAGCTTCTGATTGATGTCGTTGACCAGGTAGAAAATTCGCCCGGCACTGTCGTAGGCAAAGGTATCGAGGGCCACGTAGGGCACGTCGGCACTCAGGGTGCCGTCGCGCTGGGAGACGCCGGCAGCGATGGTTCGCGCCGACGCCAGCAGGGTCCGGTCATAGGCCGTATCGGCAGCTTCGCGTCCGTTCCAGTAGGCGCTCAAACCACTGGCCAGCATCAACACCACCAGCAGCAGCGCCAGGTTCCACAGCAACCTCCAGCGCAGGCTGCTGGGCTTATGCATCGCGGCTTTCCAGCAAGTAACCGAGGCCGCGGAAGGTCACGATGGCGACCGGCTGACCGTCGAGTTTCTTGCGCAGGCGGTGCACGTAGATTTCGATGGCATCGGGGCTGGCTTCTTCGTCGAGGCCGAACACTTGCGACGCCAGCTGCTCCTTGCTCATCACCCGACCGGGGCGCGCGATCAGGGCTTCGAGCACGGCCTGTTCGCGGGAGGTCAGGGTCAGCAATTCTTCCCCGAGGGTGAAACGCCGGGTTTCCAGGTCGTAGGCCAGCACACCGCAACGCTGAATGCGCTCACCGCCCAGCACGCTGCGGCGCAACAAGGCTTTGACCCGGGCTTCGAGTTCGGTCAGTTCGAACGGCTTGGCCAGGTAATCGTCGGCGCCGAGGTTGAGGCCGTGGACCCGGTCCTTGACGTCGCTGCGGGCGGTCAGCATCAACACCGGCAGGTTCTTGCCCCGCGCCCGCAAACGCGCCAGCACTTCGAAACCATCCATGCGCGGCAAGCCGACATCGAGGATCGCCATGGCGTATTCCTCGCTGCCCAGCGCCAGGTCGGCGGCCACGCCATCGTGCAGAACGTCCACGGTCAGCCCGGTGCTCTTGAGCGCCTGGGCGACACTTTCGGCGAGCTGCAAATGGTCTTCGACGAGCAGAACACGCATGGATCTTTACCTCATTCCGGGATGGTCGACGCCATTCTCTGGCGCGAAGTTTACAGCCGCAACCGCCGCTGTGAAGCCCGAAAACCGTGAAAGTCAGCTGAAAGGTTAGCGAAAGGTTAGCCCGTTACAGTCCAGCCACGGACAGTTTCGACTGCCGTCGCTGCAGCCACACAGCGATACGAAAAACGCCTCGAAGCGTTTTCGACAAATAAGAACAATAAACGGAGTAAGTCATCCATGCAGTCCCTGCAGACCCAGGCTATCGCGCCTGCCCGCCTCTCCCGTTTCAGCCACACTGCGCTTGCCAGCGCTGCCGCCCTTGCCGGCTTTTCACCGTTGAGCCAGGCCGCATTCTTCGAAGACAGCTCGGCCACTTTCGAAACCCGCAACATGTACTTCAATCGCGACTTTCGCGACGGCACCAGCGCCCAACAGTCCAAGCGTGACGAGTGGGCCCAGGGGTTCATGCTCAATCTGAAATCAGGCTACACCGACGGCACCGTGGGGTTCGGTGTCGATGCGCTGGGCATGATGGGGGTCAAGCTCGATTCGAGCCCGGACCGTACCGGTACCGGCCTGCTGCCGACCGACGATGGGCGCGCCGTCGACGAATACTCCAAGCTCGGCCTGACCGGCAAAATGAAAATCTCCGCCAGCGAGCTGAAAATCGGCACCCTGATCCCGGAACTGCCGATCCTCAAGCCCAATGACGGGCGCATCCTGCCGCAGACCTTCGAGGGCGGCATGCTGACCTCCAAAGAGCTCAAGAACCTGACCTTCACCGGCGGGCGTCTGGATAAAGCCAAGGACCGCGACAGCACCGATTTCGAGGACATTGCCCTCAACAACAAGAACGGCCGTTTCGCTGGCACCGTGGCCGGCAAGCACTTTGATTTTGGCGGCCTGGACTACAAGCTCACCGACAAGATCACCGGCAGCTACCACTTCGCGCAACTCGATGAAGTCTACAACCAGCATTTCCTCGGTTTGATCGCTTCGCAGCCATTTGGCCCCGGCACCTTTGGCACCGACCTGCGGTTTGCCATCAGCGATGACCAGGGCGAGGCCCGTGGCGGCAAGATCGACAACAAGTCCCTCAACGGCCTGGTGAGTTACGCCTTGAGTGGCCACAAGTTCAGCGCGGGCTACCAGCACATGTCCGGCGACAGCGCATTCCCGTATGTGGATGGCGCCGACCCGTACCTGGTGAACTTCGTGCAGATCAACGACTTTGCCGGCGCCGAAGAACGCTCCTGGCAAGCGCGTTATGACTTCGACTTCGTCACCCTCGGCGTCCCCGGTCTGACCTTCATGAGCCGTTACGTGAGCGGTGACAACATCAAGCTCAAGAACGGTGACGAAGGCAAAGAGTGGGAACGCAACTCCGAGATTAAATATGTTGTACAAAGCGGCGCGCTCAAGGATGTCGCCGTGCGCCTGCGCAATGCCACCTACCGCTCCAACTACTCTGCTCGCGATGCCGATGAAGTGCGTCTGCTGGTGAGCTATAGCGTTGCCCTTTGGTAATTCAGTGCGTCCATAACAACAACTCCCAAGGAGACTTGAATGAACCTGTCAATGCGTAAAATTGCCCTCGCGGCCAGCGTACTGCTGTTTACCGGCCATGCGCTTGCCGAACCCAAACGCCCGGAATGCATCGCCCCGGCCTCGCCCGGCGGTGGTTTCGACCTGACCTGCAAACTGGCGCAAAGCGCGCTGGTCAACGAAAAACTGCTGACCAAACCGATGCGCGTGACCTACATGCCCGGCGGTGTCGGCGCGGTGGCTTACAACGCCGTGGTCGCCCAGCGCCCGGCGGATGCCGGCACCCTGGTGGCCTGGTCCAGCGGTTCGCTGCTGAACCTGGCCCAGGGCAAGTTCGGTCGTTTCGATGAAAGCCACGTGCGCTGGCTGGCTGCCGTTGGCACCAGCTATGGCGCCATCGCGGTGAAAAGCGATTCGCCCTACAAGACCCTCGACGATCTGGTCCAGGCACTGAAGAAAGATCCGAGCAAAGTGGTGATCGGCTCCGGCGGCACCGTCGGCAGCCAGGACTGGATGCAAACCGCGCTGATCGCCAAGGCCGCCGGGATCAACCCCCGTGACCTGCGTTACGTTGCCCTCGAAGGTGGCGGCGAGATTGCTACCGCCCTGCTCGGCGGCCACATCCAGGTCGGCAGCACCGACATCTCCGACTCCATGCCGCACATCCAGAGCGGCGACATGCGCCTGCTGGCGGTGTTCTCCGACAAGCGCCTGGACGAGCCGGAAATGAAGGACATTCCGACAGCCCGCGAGCAAGGCTACGACATCGTCTGGCCGGTGGTTCGCGGCTTCTACCTCGGGCCAAAAGTCAGCGATGAAGACTATGCCTGGTGGAAGGATTCCTTCGACAAGCTGCTGGCCTCCCCCGAGTTCGCCAAGCTGCGCGACCAGCGTGAACTGTTCCCGTTCGCCATGACCGGCCCGGAACTGGACACCTACGTGAAGAAGCAGGTTGCGGACTACAAAGTGCTGGCCAAAGAGTTCGGCCTGATCCAGTGATCGCCTCTGTCTAGCGGCCGCGGCTCCGTTTGGCGGAGTCGCGGCACAGGAGTTCCCCATGCTCTTACAACGCATTTTTGCTTCGGTGCTGTTGCTGGCCTGCCTCAGCCTGGTGGCGATGGCCTGGCCCTACCAGGCACCTTTTTCCTACGAACCGATCGGCCCGCGAGCCTTCCCCCTGCTGATGCTGGGACTGATGGGCCTGGCGCTGGTGTACATGGTGTATCGCCCTTCGCCGATCAAGCACACCGATGAAGAGCCACCGCTGGATCGCCAAACCCTGACCAAAATTGGTGTTTGCGTACTGTTGCTGCTGGTCTTCGCCGGGCTGTTCGAACCGCTGGGCTTCATTCTCAGCAGCATGCTGGTTGGCATACCGATGGCTCGCCTGTACGGCGGACGCTGGCTGCCGGGCGCGATAATCATCAGCCTGATGAGCGTCGGTCTGTACCTGCTGTTCGACAAAGTCATGGACGTGCCACTGCCTCTGGGCCTGCTCGACGTTCTGGAGAACTGATATGGATACGCTTGGTTATTTGAGTCACGGCTTCGGCGTCGCACTAACCCCTTACAACCTGGTGACCGCCCTCAGCGGCACGCTGATCGGCACCGTCGTCGGCCTGCTGCCGGGGCTGGGACCGATCAACGGCGTGGCATTGCTGATCCCGATTGCGTTCGCACTGGGCCTGCCGCCGGAGTCGGCATTGATCCTGCTGGCGGCGGTGTATCTGGGTTGCGAATACGGCGGCCGGATCAGTTCGATCCTGCTGAACATTCCCGGCGAAGCCTCCACCGTGATGACGACCCTCGACGGCTACCCGATGGCCCGTCAAGGCCTGGCCGGTGTTGCCCTGTCGCTGTCGGCCTGGAGTTCGTTCATCGGCGCTTTCATTGCCACCTGCGGGATGGTGGTGTTCGCGCCGATACTGGCGAAATGGGCGATTGCCTTCGGCCCGGCGGAATACTTCGTGCTGATGGTGTTTGCGATTGTCTGTCTCGGCGGCATGGCCGGCGACCGCCCGCTCAAGACCTTCATCGCCGCGCTGATCGGGCTGTTTCTGTCGACGGTCGGCATTGATGCCAACAGCGGTGTGTACCGCTTCACCGGCGATAACATCCACCTCACCGACGGCATTCAATTCGTAGTGCTGGTGCTGGGCCTGTTCTCCATCAGTGAAATCCTGTTGCTGCTGGAAAAAACCCACCGTGGCCAGGAAGCCTTCCAGGCGACCGGGCGCATGCTGTTCAACTTCAAGGAAGCCGCTTCGGTGTTCTGGGTGAACATGCGTTGTGGCGTACTCGGTTTCATCATGGGCGTACTGCCCGGCGCAGGTGCAACGCTGGCCAGTGCGGTGGCCTACATGACCGAGAAACGCATTGCCGGCCCAAGCGGCAAATTCGGCCAGGGCGACAAACGCGGCCTCGCTGCCCCGGAAACCGCCATCGGTGCCGAAGCCTGCGGCGCGCTGGTGCCGATGCTGACCCTCGGCGTTCCCGGCTCGGGCACCACGGCGGTGATGATCGGTGCGCTGTCGCTGTACAACATCACGCCCGGCCCCCTGCTGTTCCAACAGCAACCGGACATCGTCTGGGGCCTGATCGCGTCATTGTTTATCGCCAACATCATGCTGGTGATCCTCAATATCCCGATGATCCGCATCTTCACCAAAATCCTCGCCGTGCCGAACTGGGCGCTGGTGCCGATGATTGCGATCATCACCGCTATCGGCGTGTACGCGGTGCATGCCACCACCTTCGACCTGTTCCTGATGATCGGTATCGGCATCTTCGGCTACATCCTGCGCAAGCTCGACTTCCCGCTGTCGCCGGTGCTGCTGGGTTTCATCCTTGGCGGCTTGATGGAGCAGAACCTGCGTCGGGCGTTGTCGATCTCCAACGGTTCGCTGGACATCCTCTGGTCGAGCGGCATCACCGTCGGTGTCTGGGGGTTGATCGTGGTCATGCTGCTGGTGCCGATTGTGCGCATCTGGCGTAAACGCTCAGTGGCGCAACGCGTTGTCGCCGATGTCTGATCGGTCCCCCTTCAAACTCTGGTGGGGAACCCCGCTGGTCGGCCTGCTGGGCGGTTACCTCGCCAGCCAGGTC
>RCUT01001522.1_pt1 | contig 10981 bp, 14 predicted proteins | sample 2166171 | NCBI WGS metagenome assembly RCUT01 (sample SAMN09932757, study PRJNA488358) | compost metagenome | isolation source: compost soil in 4-hydroxybenzoic | place: Germany: Experimental Botanical Garden
TTCAGATTCTACCTGGCCCGGAGGCGCATGAACTCTGCGTCCACCTGGGCATGAGGGCCCGAGGCCGGATCGGCGGCGTCCTCGCCGGGCTCGGCTTCATGCTGCCCGGCCTCGTGCTGATGCTGGGGCTGGCCTGGCTCTACTTCTCGATCGGCGTGAAGTCGGGCTGGATGACCAGCGCCTTCATCGGCGTTCAGATCGCTGTTTTGGCCGTGATCGTGCGAGCCGCCCACCGGATCGGCCGGCACGTCATGGTCGACCGCAGCCTCTGGTTCATCGGCACCGCCAGTTGCGCGGCCTCGCTGCTGGGCGTGAGTTTCTGGCTGATCCTGCCGGCCGCCGGCGCAGCCTACGCCCTTGCCCAAAGGGGCCGTCGTCTTGAAGCGGCCGTGCTCTTCCTCATAGCGCTCTCGGCCGGTCTGGCGGTGCGCTACTGGCTCAACGACCACGGAGCGCCCCCTGTCACGGCGGCGGCCCTCGCGCCGATGAGCGTGTCCGTCGCCGCTCTATTTTTCACCGGCCTCAAGGCGGGTCTTCTGACCTTCGGCGGCGCCTACACCGCCATCCCCGTCATGCGCGCTGACGCCGCAAGAGGCGGCTGGATCAGCGACGGCCAGTTCTTGGACGGCGTCGCCCTGGCCCAGGTGATCCCTGCGCCCCTCATCATCTTCGGCACCTTCGTCGGCTATGCCGGCGGCGGGTTTCCAGGCGCTATGGCGCTGACGGCCGGCATCTTCCTTCCGGCCTTCAGCTTCTCCCTCATCTTCTATGATCGGCTGGAGTTGGTCCTCGAGAACAGGTCGCTGCACGCCCTGCTGGACGGCGTCGCCGCCGCCGTCGTCGGCCTGATCGTCGCCACCGTCCTTCAACTGGGGGCCTCTCTGGTCGGCACTGTTCCGTATTGGCCGCTGGCCCTGGCGATCTTCGGCGCCGCCCTAGTCGCCGCCTACCGCTGGCGGGCGCAACTGGCGATACCTATCACCTTGGTCGCGGCCGGTCTGGCGGGAGCCCTCGCCTTCTGAGGGGATTGCCATTCAACCGGCCGCTGACCGATCTCCCTAACCGCAACAGCCCTTGCGATCCTCCTGGATCGGCGGACACGGCACGTCGGCGTAGGAGCAGAAGACGCAACAATCGCCGGGCAAGGGCTTCAGTTTCACGCCGCAACCGAGGCAGTCGTAGAACCAGATGCAGGCGTCGGTGGGCATGGTCTCGGTCGCGACATGACCGCAATGCGGACAGGTCAGCGTGGATTGGAGCAGGATCGACGCGCTCATTTAACGGCGGCCAATTGGGGCAGAAGCCAAGGCTCGACATAGGGCTCCCAGGCCAGGGAAAGCACGATCAGCAGCGTGGCGATGACAAGCAGCCAGAAGGCCAGCCGCGAAGGTCGGCCGCAGGCCGCATCGCGTCGGCACATCCGGGAGCGGCGCCAGTGCAGCAGCCAGCCGGCGGCAAGAACCAGGGCGGCGATCGGAGTCAGCCAATGACGCGCTCCAGCGAGCACAGTAACGCCCGCGAATGACACCCCGGCGACCGACAGCGCCAACGGCAGGACGCAGCAGGCCGCCCATGCCAGAAGGGAAGCGAACCCGCCGACCGCCGCTGAGGCGCTGACGGTGACTTCGGGAATATGGGGACGGTTTTGATCGGTCGTCATGGGCTATCCTGTCTGACTTCTGATACAGCCTACAACCCGTAGCCACTACGGGATCAAGAGCGTGTCCAGACAGGGTTTAACCATCGGCCGCCTGGCCCTCAGCACCGGGGTGAACCTGGAGACCGTGCGCTATTATGAACGCATCGGGTTGATGCCTGCGCCTGCCAGAACTCAGGGCGGCCATCGGTGCTACGAGCCCGAGCACGCCCAGCGGCTGAGATTTATCCGCCGATCTCGCGAACTCGGGTTCGGCATTGACGCTATCCGTCGCCTGATCGCGTTGAGCGAACCGACGCTCCAATCTTGCAGCGAGGTGCGGGACATGGCTCAGGATCACCTTGTCAGCATCGAAGCCAAGATCGCCGACCTGCAACGCCTTCAGGCCCTGTTGAAGCAGACGGTCGCTGACTGCGGCGACGGAGGACAAATTCGCTGTCCTGTCATTGAGGAACTGGGCTCAGCCCCCCCCGCTTAGACGGACCGAGGACCTAGCGCCTCGATAATCAGGCAGTCCGAGATCGTGCCCTGGCGGCACTGGGACAGCAGGGCGCCCAGCTCACGACGCAGGGCCTCCAGGTCGGCGATCTTGCGCTCGACCTCGACCAGGTGGGCGCGCGTCAGTTCATCGACCGTGGCGCAGGATTGGTCGCGCCGATCCGACAGGTTCAGCAGGTCGCGCACCTGTTCGATGGAGAAGCCCAGATCGCGGGCGCGTCGGATGAAGGAGAGGCGGTTCAACTCCGCCTCGCCGTAGGCGCGGTAGTTGCCCTCTGTGCGGGCGGGCGCGGCCAGCAGGCCGATCCGCTCATAGTAGCGGATCGTCTCGACCTTGGTGTCGGTCCGCCGCCCCAGTTCGCCGATGCTCAGCGCCATTACGGCCCCTCCGTTTCCCGCCTCAGTGTCCGCCGCCGAACCTTAGACGCACGCCGCCATTGACGGTGAAGCCGTCGGTCGGGCCCCAGGCGTCGACCGTCCAGCGGCCGTCAGCGGCACGTTGCGGCAGCAGCAGGGGATCATGCCGCGTCTGGCGCACGTTCAACAGGTTCTCGGCGTTCAGGAACAGGCTGACCCGTCCGAAGATGACCTCGCCCAGCAGGCCGACCTCGACATAGGACGGGCTTTCGCTGCGATAGGGGCTGTCCTCCAGCGTCTGCTTGCCGGTGTAGTAGATTTCCAGCCCCAAGCGGCCCCGGTCGTGCTCCTCCCACATGGCGACCAGGCCCGCCGTGTGACGCGGGGTCACGGGCGTGTCGCGGCGGGCGAAACCGTTGTCGTCCGGCTCGGTCGCATCGACGAAGACATAGCTGCCGGTCAGGGTGAACGGCGCTTGGCGATAGCGCAGCAGGGCCTCGGCCCCGCGCGTCCGGGTCACGCTCTCGACATTGATCAGGCGCACGCGGTCCATGCCATCGTTTACCGCCCGAATGGCGTCGTCCAGATCGGAGCCGAACAGGGTCAGGTTGGCCTCGATCCGCCCCCGCCGATAGCCGACGTCCAGGGAGGCGGTGCGGGCGACTTCTTCCTTCAGCCCGTCTAGCGGTTCCAGCCGCGACAGGCCGGTCGCCTCGGTAACATCGACGAAGGGCGTTGGCGCGAAGAAGCCTTGCCCCACCGAGGCGCGGACGGTCCAGGGACCGGGCCGGTACAGCATCGACAGGCGCGGGCTGAACTGGCCGCCGTATTCGCTGTGTTGATCGAAGCGCGCGCTGCCCGCCAGGGTCAGGTCGGGCGTCAACTCGTGCTCGACCTGCGCGAAGACGCCGGGGACCGTGTAGGTGTAGTCGAAGCCGGAAAAGGTCTCAGAGCGATAGGCGTCGACCTGAACCGCCGCGCCGGCCAGCCAGGTCGTGGCGCCGACCTCGGACCCCAGCGACGTTTCCAAGAAGCCGGTGTCGTGGCGGTCCTGCTCGAACACATCGCCGAACTGATGGTCGTGGGCCTGGGTCATGGCCGAGGCGCGGATGTGGGCCGTGCCCCAGGCGACAGGTAGGCGAGCCACCAGGCCCGCATCGAAGCGGTCGGTGTCCTGGGCCTGGACGAAGGGACGGCCGTCGGGCGCGGTGCGGCCCGGCTCGGTCCCGCCGCTGCGGGTCTCGGTCATGGCGCCGACGGTGACGAAGGCATCACCGCCATTGTCGCCTTCCCAGAACAGGCGCGGGCGCACGGACCAGCGCTCATAAGCGGCGATGTCGCTCCAACCGTCGCCATCCAGGTCCTGACGGCTCTGGCGATTATAGCCGCCGACAATCGACTGCCCCCACGCCCCTTTGAACGGCGCCGAGGCGTAAGCCGTCAGGTCCTGCCCGTCGCGGCTGGTGATGTTAGCCAGAACCTCGGCCTCGACCTCATCGCCCGGTCGACGCGACACCAGGTTGATGACCCCGCCCAGGGCCGACGGGCCATACAGCGCCGACGCCGCGCCCTTGATGACCTCAACCTGACCCAGGTCGGTCGGCGGAATCTGAAGCACGCCTAGGGATGACGCTTGACCGCCGTACAGGGGCAGACCGTCGGCCAGAAGCTGGGTGTAGCGGCCGCTCATGCCCTGCATACGGATATTGGCCGCGCCGAGCGCGGGCGACGTGACCTGAACCCGCACGCCGCCGGTCTCATTGACCAGCATGGCGATGTTGCCGGGCGTCATCAGCAGCTTTTCCTCGATCTCCTCGCGGCCGATGACCTCGACGCGGATCGGTTCGTCCTGAATGCGGCGGCCCGAGCGGGTCGCCTGGACGATGATGTCTTCGACCTCGGTCGCCTCGTCATGCCCGTGCTCCTGCTCGTCATCATGGTGTTCAGCGTCCTGCGCGAAGGCTGAGGGAGCCGACAGACTGACAGCCAGGGTGGCGGCGACTGCCGCCAAAACCGCGCGGCGGCCATTGCGAAGCGAAATGAAAGAAGAGGACACCAAGGCTCCAGTAATCTCGGAAAAACAGGAAGGCGCTGTCGGGTCAGGCGACCGGCTTGTGACGCGATTCGACTTTGAACGGGGCTGGCGCAGGGGCCGCCTTGACGGTCTTCAACTCAGCACGGGCGTGGCGGGCCACCTGCCAACCGCCCTGTAGCGCCAGTCCAGCCATGACCGCGGCGACCAGCAGGTCGGGCCAGCGCGACCCCGTGCCGAACACGCCCAGCGCCGCCAGCATGACCGCCAGATTGCCGATGGCGTCGTTGCGCGAGCAAATCCAGACAGACCGCATATTGGCGTCGCCCTTTCGGAACCCGAACAGCATGACGGCGGTCACCACGTTGGCGATCAGTGCCGCCAATCCAATCACACCCATTACCTGCGCCTCAGGCGTCTCGCCGCGCCAGACACCGACCAATGTGATGACGGCCACCCAGCCGCCGAAGACCAGCATGGTCGCGCCCTTCAGCAGCGCCGCGCGCGCCCGCCAGACCAGAGCCAGAGCCACGACGCCCAGGCTGATGCCGTAGTTGGCGGCGTCGCCCAGGAAATCGAGCGAATCTGCCTGAAGCGACGCCGACCCCGACAACAGCCCGGCGACGCCCTCGACCGCGAACATGCCGGCATTGATCGCCAGCGCCAGCCACAGCGCCAAACGCCATCGACCTGCCGGGGGCCGCTCATCCGCACAAAGATCGTCGCCGCAGCAGTTCGCCATAAAGGTATGTTGCACCCTGTAGTAGCTAGAGGGTCAAGCGGGACTGCCGTCCAAACGCGACCTTCGGTCGACGTATCCTGCGATGGACCTGGCCGATGTTTAGCGCGGGTTGGCGGGCGTGGACTGAGAAGCGCGCTGCGGGGCGGGTGGTGCCGCTGCCGCTGCCGGTGCCGGTGTCGGTGTCGGTGTCGGTGTCGGTGTCGGGCTCACCATAGGCGCGAAGGCCCGCGCTTCAGACAGTTTGGACGCTGAATGTGATGCCGTCGTTGGCGATGTGAGAGAAGCTGGGCAGCGGCCAGGCGTCTCTGTCACCCTGAAATAGGCTGCGGTGGCGAAGATAGCCCCTGCGATCGCAATGCCAGCGACGAACACCAGTACTGCGTAGTGCCACCGAATGCGGCGCTTGAGCCCCGCGAAAACACCGGAGAAGCGCTCGCTGATCGCAGCGTAGTCAGTGTTCAGCCGCTCTCCCTGGGAATCGATATCCTCACCGATAGCAGCCAGCGTTAGCCACTGGTTGACGATCGCTACCGCTAGCAGGACGACGAAAATCCAGACGCCCCCGAGCAGCGCGCGGTTGGTCCAGGCCTCCAGATCGCAGCCCGTCGATGCCTTAAGCTGGGAAGCCACGACCACCGTGGCGATTGGAATGCCGAGCAGTTGCCCCTGGATGTCGATCAACGTCTTGTGGATTTTGGAGACGTACTCGACCTTTGCCGCTTCGATCTCGCCCCGAATTCGAGCGTAGGAGAAGCTTGAAGCAAAGAGGCTGTAGCCGTTCTTCACCGCATCGTTGAGCGCTTCGGCGTTGTCGAGAAGGTAGGTAAAACGGTCGGCCAGCGGCTGCGGCTCTGCCGTCGTGATGAGCGTTTCAGCGAGGATCGCCCGCTTCTGATCCCTGTGAACGTCGTCAGTAAAGTGGGCCAGCAAGGCGTCGATCGCCGGCACCGATACCCGCGCCAGCGCCGACGCATCGTAGTGGACAGGTATGACCACCTTTCGGTCCCTGAAGAAGACCAGTTCCTGCTTCAGCGGGTCGACGTAGGCCGCGCACTCTGACACCAGAGCCACAAAGGCCAGAACCTTTCGATACGCTGCAATCCTCGACGGCACAGGAACCGTCGTATGATCGACCGCGCCGTCGATGATGTAGTATCGAGCGGGTTCATGAAGGCGCGCTTCACGCGCCCGGAGAAGGTCGTCAAGGGTCCGCACAAGCAACCCTGTGCCTATGCGAGGCGCTCCAGCACGCACCGGAACCACGTCGCCAACACCAGGCAGTTCATCGACCAGCACCGCTAGGTTAGCGTCGTCGGCCGCAACAGCATCCTGCTCGAGCAGTTGAAGGTTGGCGAGAATTTCTGCCGTTGCGATCGTCAGATCGCCCTCCACTCCATCCGCATCAAACGCGATGTTGCGGTAGACGTCGACGAGCTGATCGAACCGCAGGTTAGGCATCGACGTTGAACTCGCCCCGAAGCTGGGCGGCGAGTTCGTCCGGAAGACCTACGAGGGTCAGGCTGTTCTCGGCGGCGTCATACCGCACCTTGTTGCTTGTCAGAGCCTCGCGATCAAATTCGACTGACCACAGAGCGGTCTTGCCGCGAAATCGGACCAAGCCATTGAGTGCCCGTCCGTCGGGGACGAACCGGTCATTCAACTGACGATCCGGATCGACCAGGACGTCGAGTAGGACGCGTGGCGAATTCGGCATCAACTCATTCGCCAGGGCCTCAAACTCAAGTTCGGATCGACTCCTCGCCGAGCGGCTGCAGATCGTCTTGGCACGGTTCAGGAAGTCATCCTTCGCCTCACCGACAAGGCCCTGATCTATGGCGAATGCCTTCAGCGTGCGCACAAGGTCTGTGGTGTCCTGGCGATCTTGAACTGTGGTGTCGCAGCCAAGGAAGGCTTTAAAATACTCCGAAACGGCTCCCTTCCCCTTGAGGAAGCCGATGTACCGTTCGTCCTTGGCAGCCCATCCTTCGAGATTGACCCGGCCGGCGAAACGGAACCCGTCTACGTCGAGGTGATGCACGTCGGCGACGTCGTAGGTGTTGGTAAGGGCCGCGCCGAGTTTGTCATTGACGATAACGACCAGCAGATAATTTCGGCCATCTCGCGTGAAATGGGCGAAGAAGACATGCCCTCCCTGGGCGGCGTTCCTCAACCCAGCCTGGTGCTTCAACGTCTCCATCAGGCTGCCGGTCAGTTCGGCGAAGTCTTTGTAGCCGCCGTCGGCATAAGCACGAACATGCGCCTCCGTCGGCGCCGCGTCGGCGGCCGTCGAGAACTTGCCGTGCGATTTAGACGCGCGTCGGCTGTAGAGTTCGTACAGATCGTCGATCACGCGCTGCGCCGTCGTTGTCACAGTGAGCGCGCCATTGCCCATCTGCACACGAAAGCCGTCTTCACCCTTGACGAGATCATGGATGGCGGCGTGAATTATCGTGTTGGCCATCGATTGGTCCCCTCGCATCGAGGCCGCTCAGGGCCTCCCCCCGGCGAGCAACCTACAACACCCCATCCTGAATGCTACGGTTGACTCGTTGAACGAGTCCTTCGCAGCACATGGGTGCGCACGGGGATCAAGGCCCTACGGCCTCATCTTCACCAGCCGACGGGCCGAGCCAGCCTATTTCGAGGGACGCCGCCGCTTGAGCGGCTCCTGATCCGGCGACTGAAGCTGAACCCCGGCGCCGTGCGTGCCAGCGGGTATGAACATCACGCCGGCGGCCTCCAAGGTGGAAGTCAGAAGCTTTGCGTTGGCTGCTGTGACAGGGGCGGCGGCGTTGGTGCTCTCCGCTTTACGCACGGTGTTCAGCGCCAAGCCTGTCCGCTCGGCGAGATCAGAAACGGACATGTTCAGAAGGCCTCTGGCAGCCCGCAGTTGGGCGCCAGTAACGACGACGTCGCGCACGTCCGCATCATGATTCGGCTGCATGGTTGACCAATAGCACCATTGTTGATAAATAACACCAACCGCACATGAGGGAGGTGACCATGAACGACGTTAAACACGATCCGCCACTTTGTCCGCTCCACGGCAAGCCGACGATGCGGGCGACCTGCCAAAAATGTAACGCCGCCTACATGCGGGGCTACCTGAGCACCATGCGCAAGACCCGTCCGGCAAAGGCGATCCTTGAGCGGGCGAAGCAGCGCGCCAGACGGCAGGGGATTCCTTACTCCCTCCGCCGCCAGGACATTGTCTTGCCGACAAGATGTCCGGTTCTGGGTCTTCCTCTGATCGTGGGCGAGGCGCGGTCGGACGCCTCGCCGTCCCTGGATCGCATTGACCCCGCAAAAGGCTACCAGCCTGGCAACGTCAGGGTCATCAGCGACCAAGCCAATCGGTTGAAAGGCAATCGCAGCTTGGGGGAGATTCTGCGCTTGAGTCAGGCAGGGTCTCGCTGCCGGCGTTCGGAGTATGCAGCCGTGGCGGCCTACATGGAACGTGAGGCCCTGCTGGTTGAAGTCAAACAGAAGGCGGCAAGGGAAATCTCCCCCGACAATCCATGGGCGGTGGTTGCCGAGTTTCTGGAGCGGAAGTTCCGAGAGTTTCCAATCAAGCCGAACAAGTAGTCGTTTGAGATAAAGTTACCTTAATACAGAATTAACTGAATTTTTATTCCAAGAATCACGACATCGCAACTTGACTAACGCATTTAGTTAAGTTTTCATAAAGGAATTACTAACCCCGCACCGACCCATAGGAGACGTGCAACGAACCCAAGGAGAGAGCCATGAAGACCGACGAACGTGACGCACCCAGCCTGACGCCGCTGGAGAATCGCTGGCTGACAGCCGAAGAGGCCGCCGCCTACATGGGCGTGAAGGTGGAGACGCTGTCAAAGTGGCGCCTTCGGGGGCATGGCCCTCGCTACTCGGCCGCGCTGCGCCGAGACCCGCGCTACCAACTGTCGGGCCTCATGGAACACATGAAAGCGCGAATGGCGTCCAACACGCGGGAAGCGCGAACGGTTCGGCACCAACCCTATGACGCCTACCCCGTGACAACGCGACGCCAAACGCGTCCAGCGGCGTGCCGCTGATCCCACATTGGCGCAGCGAGAATTCCTGAAGCGGCGCTACGTGGTGCCTGCCGCTTGGGATGGCCGTGAAGGCGATGCCTCTACCGTGTAGAGGTCAGCGGGATGCACCCCGAGCACCTCGGCCAGCTTCCCCAGAACGGCCACGGTCGGATTCCCCTCGCCGCGTTCGATCCGGCCCAGATGTCGCATCGCGAGGTCTGCTTCGCCGGCGAGCGTCTCCTGGCTCAGCCCGCGCTCCTTGCGCAGACGCCTGACGTTCGCCCCGACGATCTTCTCCCATTCCATCGGCTGGATGGTGTTAGCGGAGCAGTAACCCCTCTAGGACATAGATGTCCTATCTGGAGGGAGATGCAAAATGGGCTGCCTGATGGGCATCATATTCGGCGTGGTCGGCTTCTTCGTAGCCGGTCCCGTCGGAGCGATCATCGGGCTGCTCGTGGGCATCCTCGGCGCTGTAGGCGGGAAACGTCGATGAAAACCATGTCGTTCGTAGCGTTGGCGGTGACGGCCGTCTTGGCGGGTTGCGCCACCGTGAAGCCAGAAGTCCGCATGATCCCTACGGGCGATCACGGCGTTGGCGTGCGGTTCTCACGGGGCAATGCCCTGATGGTGTCGAACGGGCCGTCGGGCTCGGTGATGCTGCTGCCGGTCCGCTACAACGACTCGAAGAAGTTCTTCTTCTCCATCGGCGCGTTCAACACCTCCGCCAAGCCAATCAACATCGGAACCGAAGACGTCCGCATCTACGTGGATGGCGCGGCCTATCCGATCGAGGACTTCGACCACCTTCGTCATGCCGCCAGGGTCAGCGCCCAGAGCGAGATGAACGCGGCGTGGATGGACGCAGCGGTGGAATACGCCATCACGCTCCAGGAGATGGAAGACAGTCCCAGGCGACACGACATCGCCTACCGTAGGGCTTCTGGCCAGCTGGAAGCGTCGCATGATCACATTCAACGGCGTTTGCGGGCGACCATATCCACCTTGGGCAGGACGCTGCTGCAAACGACGACGATCGATCCTGGAACCGTCCATGCAGGCGCTATCGTGGCGGATCAGATCATCATCCCCGACGGGAGCGTTCGCGGGTTGGTCGTGGAGGTCCGCTTCGACGGCTACCCGCACCGCTTCCGCCTTGATCTAGCGCCATCAGGGACCTACGCGCCAACGCCTGTCGACATCCCAGCTGTGCCTGCTCAGATTACGCAAGGCATGATGCGCACTGCCGAAACGTGGCACTGGACCGACGGCCCGCCGCCGACCACTTTCCAAGGAATGCCGATAATCGATTGAGCCGCTTAGGCTACCCCAATCCCAAGCTGGTCTCGATTGGACCTGACCCGCTGAAATTGATAGGCTCGGTTGTTCGCATCGACACGCGGCGTTCAAAAAACGTGGAGGTGGTTCCAGCGGTGGTTCGGGAAAAGGGCGTCAACTAAGCCTCGGTTCTGAAGATTTGCAGACGCGTTGATTTTTAAGTGGATTTTTGAACTTTTCCACCGCGTACGCCTTCTCCCGCAAGGGGAGAAGGGTCTATCGGGAGACGTCTGTTTAGCGCTGACGCGCCTTGCGGGCGGCGTAACGAGCGTCGCGCGCGGCCTTCTGTTCTTCCTTGGTCAACTGCTTGCGCTCCTTGCGGG